>ENA-ORXI01002196-ORXI01002196.1-sediment-metagenome-genome-assembly--contig:-NODE-2196-length-14264-cov-2.968845_pt1 | contig 14264 bp, 8 predicted proteins | sample MGYA00237861_ERZ511468 | MGnify/ENA primary metagenome ERZ511468 (study PRJEB26299, sample SAMN06266213) | sediment metagenome | isolation source: Hudson Canyon methane seep mesocosm | place: USA:Hudson... | reverse complement strand
TATCAAGGGCGACATGATAGGCGAAGGCATTATAATTAAACAGATGATTGCCACCTGATGCATCTTCATCAAGAAAAATTTCTAAACAATCGTCATCCCAATACAAATACTGAGGGTCTGCATGCTGATCAAACAAAATATCATCAGTAATTTCCACCAATAAATACAATTGTTGTTCATCCCACAATATTTTAAATCGTCCACTAAAATCTTCCTTACTGGGCATCCTGCCTAAGATTAATTGGTCTATTGGTTGCCAACTTGCCAGATGCCAACTTGTTTCATTGCCAATGCCATCTATATTAATTTGTGCCTGTGCTTTACGGGCTGTTAAGTTGTTTAAACGTTCACTGGCAAAAGCATCTTTATTAGCTAATGCACTACACAAAATTAAAACGCATAACAAAATAGTGTTGTTTTTCATGATAATTCCTTAGTTAGATAAGCCACTAAGTTGCCCCTAAAAAAAGCACCAATAAAAATTTGATGCTACATCGCCACGGGCATAGGCTGTTCTCTCTTTAAGACTGAATGTGTGATTCACTTGTTCAAAAACTATTTTGTTATTGTTTTTGATTTTGATTTTTTTATATACAATTTTTGATGGTTTATCTCGTCAATAAATAGTATTTCCTTTTGTTTTTTCTGCTTTCACCATTAAGCATGTAAGCGCTTACAAAATATACCTTAAATTTATAATATTACAACTTAATATATGAAACCTTTCGTCAAATATCATATAAGCGGTTGATTTTAATTCTTTTAAGGCGAGTGTACGATTTAGAAAACAATAAATAAACAGACTAAATTTCATTCTATATTGGTACATTTTTCAAATTACTTTAAAATAAATATTGATCTTATTTTGTTATTGGCATAATTTATATGTAAGCGCTTACATGCAATTGCATTTGTAATGAATGTGTATTTTTGCGATATTAATGAAAGCGCTTACAACTATTTAATAATTATAAAAGTGGTTTACAAAAGCCGGGAGAAATAACATGAGTCAGAAAACATTCACTAAGACAAGGATAGCTACAAGCTTATCCATGATATTGGGGGCAACCGCACTGCCTGCAATGTCGGCTGAAGAAGCAACAAATGCAGAACAGGCTGTAGAAGTAATTACGGTAACTGGCATGCGCTCAAGTATTAAAGAGTCAACCCGATTAAAACGTGATGCATCAGGTGTTGTTGATGCCATTTCAGCCGAAGAAATGGGTAAGTTCCCAGATACTAACTTAGCAGAGTCTCTACAACGTATTACCGGTGTTTCAATTAATCGTGATAATGGTGAAGGTAGTCAAGTTACTGTACGTGGTTTTGGTCCACAATATAATATGATCACTTTAAATGGTCGTACTATGCCAGGCTCTTCTTTACCTAGTGGTGGTGGCGCTTCAGATACTCGCGCATACAGTTTTGATAACCTTTCTTCTGATGCAGTAAAATCTGTTGAAGTCTATAAAACCGGTAAAGCTGATGTTGCTTCTGGTGGTATGGGTGCAACAATTAATATCAATACTGCTAAACCGCTTGATAATCCAGGATTTATTGCCAGTGTTGGCGCTAAGGCTATGCATGATACTACCGTAATTGAAGGCTCAGATGTTACGCCTGAATTTTCTGGTATTGTGAGCTGGACTGATGAAGAAGAAGTTTTTGGTATTTCTTTAAATGGTAGCTATTCAAAGCGTGATAGCGGCACAGCAGGGGCTGATGTTGCCCAGTGGCGTGCTTCTGAATGGGCTGGTACTGTGCCTGATATGGTTCCCGATACTGCCATGCCAAATACACCAACAGAGTTTAATAATGCCCCAGCTCTTGGTGGAACTCATGCACTGCCATCTAACATGCTTTATTATATGTCTGATCGTGAGCGTGAACGTACTAACCTTCAACTAACCTTACAATACCGCCCTGTTGAAAATGTAACCGCTACCTTAGATTATACCTATGCCAATTTAGAGAAAAATGAAGAACGCTCTGAAATGTCAATTTGGATGTCTGATTATAAAAGCGCGTTAACTTTTGATGATGGTATTAGTCAAACACCGATTATTTATCGTGAAGATAAACGTGATCAAGCACCACGTGATATGGCTTTTGGTCAAGTAAACAGAAATTCTCAAACTGAAAATGATTCTATCGGCATAAATGTTGACTGGGAAGTTAATGATAATTTTACCTTAGCATTTGATTTTCATGACTCTTCTGCAGAAAGTACACCTACTAAAGGTTATGGTAATGCTTTAACTACCGGTATTGGTGCTAATGTTCTTGCACAGCAAGGTGCAAACTACACTACTGGTTTACCAACTATTCATATTGGCTTTAACGATTGCGATCCTCGTATTGGATTAAATTGTAACAATATACTTGACCAAGACGATGTTGGTACTTCAATGCAGCAACGTTCATATTCAGAAAATTTAAGTGAAGTTTCTCAAGCGCGCATTGATGGCACATACGAGCTTGATGACCAAGATCTTAGTATTAATTTTGGTATTGAAGCTCGCTCTATGTCTAATCATACCGTGCAATCTAACATTACCGACACTATGGGGAACTGGGGTGTTGAAAACCCAGGCGAATTACCTGATGGTTTCCTAACGCCAGTTGATTTTGCGGATGTATTTGATGACTACAGCACCGCTGGTGGCTGGACTCAAGGTTTCCGTGGTGATGCCGCGATGATAGGTGAATGGGCAGCTGATAAATATGGTTTTGCCTTTAACCGAAACCCAAATGAGCAAACTAACCGCTTAATTGAAGAAGATGTATTCTCAGCTTATTTACAAGCGAACTATGCTGGTGAAATCAACGATATGCCATTTAACTTAGTTGTGGGTGTACGTTATGAAAGCACTGATACCAAATCTACTGCCAACATCGCTCTACCACAGTATGTGAAATGGGATAGTAATAATGACTTTACTGTTGTTCAAGGGTTAAGCGATAACAAAGAAAACTACAGTGTTGAAAATGATTACGATCACTTCTTACCAAATATAGACTTTGATATTGATGTAGTAGAAAATGTGAAATTGCGTGCTTCTTACAGTCAAACTATTGCACGTCCATCATTTGGTAACTTAAGCTCTGCAGCAACAGTTACTGGTGGCCCAACTGGCCCTACTGTATTAGCAGGTTCACAACCGGGTGGCGCTTCAAGTGGTAACCCAAGCCTTGTTCCTATGGAATCAAGTAACATTGATTTATCTGCAGAGTGGTATTTTGAAGACACTAGTTATGTATCAATTGGTTATTACCAAAAAGATGTTGATAACTTTGTTGGTAGTGTCCCTGTTGTAGAAAACTTCTATGGCTTATTAGATCCAAGCGCTGGTCCTCGTGCTTCACAGGCTATTACCGACCTTACTGATGCTGGTTTATCAGTAAATGAAACTAGCTTGTTCTCTCAAGTTGCTGCTAATCAGTTAGGGGAAGAGATTTACGCAAACGGCCATACTGATAACTGGTATGAAGCCAATGTTGATATTCTGCCAGTCTCTGGTGACCCAGAAATGATGTTCCAATATCAATCTCCTGTGAATAACAAGAGTGCTAAAATTGATGGTTGGGAGCTAGCCGCACAACATTTCTTTGGCGACTCTGGTTTTGGTATGCAAGCTAACTACACCATAGTAAACGGTGATATCGGTTTTGACTTAGCGGCAGCGCCTACAGTTACTCAGTTTGCTTTATTAGGTTTAAGTGACACAGCTAACTTAGTACTAATGTATGAAAACTACGGTGTTCATGCTCGTTTGGCCTATAACTGGCGTGACAGCTTCTTAAACAACGCCGCTCGTTTCTCATCTGAGCCAGAGTTTGTTGAAGAATATACTCAAATAGATTTTAACATTGGCTATGAAGTCACCGAAAACTTAACGGTTTCTTTTGAAGGTATTAACATTACTGGTGAAAACCAACGTGTTCATGGCAGAACCAATGCTCAAATGTGGAACCTTGAACAATTTGGTGCTCGCTACGCTTTAGCAATGCGTTATAACTTCTAAATTTTAACTCTGTTGATGCTATAAGCGCTAACATGAGTAAAAGCCGCAGGATGATATTATTTCCTTGCGGCTTTTTTATTTTTCAATGAATATAACTTACGACAATTTCAACGATTACAACATAATAACAGAGGTATTAAATGTCTAACTACCAACACTTAAACAACAAGTCTCATCAAGACATTAAAGTGCAAACTAAGCACTCAGTCCATTTGGGCGATGCTATTGCCAGCAGCCTCACCTTCCCCACTGAGTTTGGTGATGTACAGAGCGAATACCCAATATTATTTCGTAAAGACCCACAAACTGGTGAGTTTTGCTCTATAGCCGTATTTGGTTTTGAGCAAGGAGAAAACTTATTTTTACAAAACGAGCAGTGGCACGCTAACTATATTCCAGCCGCAGTGAAGAAAGGTCCATTCTTAATTGGCTTTCAAAATCAAACACAACAAGGCGGCAATGCTGAAGAAGCGGTAATCAATATAGATATGGATAACCCTCGAATAAGTAAAGCAGAAGGTGAAGCTATATTTCTCGCTGATGGCAGCCCAAGTCCTTATACAGAGCAAATGAACAGCCTATTGCACTCAATTCATCAAGGTATTGCATTCAGCGAAGCCATGTTTACCGCCTTTAACGAATATGACCTAATCGAGCCCGTCACTGTAGATATAGAGCTTGATAATGGCCAAAAATTACAGTTACAGGATAACTACACAATTCACGAAGAAAAATTAGCAAATCTAGATGGCCAAGCATTAGAGAAACTTAACAAAGCAGGATTTTTACAAGCAGCATTTCTCGTTATTTCCTCATTAAATAATATTAAAAACCTTATTAGTAAAAAGAATAAACAAATAAGTTAATCGCAGAAATAACCTATAGATATATCTGTAGCGCCTAAGGAAAAACCATCCAATATGCTATTTACTTAGTAGAAGGTTCTCGTTATGAAAGCACAGAAACTAAATCTATTGTGAGCATTGCCCTGCTAAAGTATGAGAAATGGGACTTATGCCAAGCCCATAAATAAAATCCATAGCGCCAACAGCAACTTTAATCGCGTTGTAGAAATTTTTGCTGCTAAAGTTTTTGCTAGAATGCCGCCAACAACAGCGCCAGGCCCTGCAAACATAGCTACTTGCCACACTGTGTGACTATTGAGCCATAAATGCTCGACAGAGGCAGACCAAACGGTAATAGCGGTTACTACAACAGCAGCGGCAATTGCCATGGTGATATGAAAACCTCTAATGATCAAAAAGAATACTAATAACTCCCCTACCCCAACCGATAACCAAGCGGTTATTAGGCCGCCAAAATAGCCAACAAATATAAGTAAACCATAATCTAAAACCGATAACTGGGTTCGATTATTATCATTTTGCTTAACCAGAAAAAGCTGTAACAATAATGCTAAACCCAGCAATACTGAAAAAACACTGAATATATTTGATAAACTCGATGGCGGGTTAATTGCGCCTGAATAAGCAGTCCAAAGCCCGATAACCGACATTAATGCGGTTAAAAATATAATTGGTAAAAAAGCTTGCCAATTATTATCTTTTCGAAAGTTTTGATAATAATACCTACTCCACACAATAGCGCCAGCAGTCATACCAAAACATTGAATAGTGAAGCTGGTCGATAGCGACTGTCCGTCACTAAAGCCTAAATAATTAAAGACGGGAATAAAAACAACACCACCGCCAGCACCTGATAAGTTGGCAAAAATGGCGCCAGTAATACCTAAAGAGCTATATAAAATAGAATGGAGAAATTGAATTGGTGTGTGCTGAGTCATGTTAGCTAAGATAAGCCAGGAAACAACGAGAAAAATAGGGGTAAACTGTAAGAGTTTAGCTCGCTTTAATGTTGAATTACTTCGATTAATATCACTTGCTTGCTTAGACAACATATACCTAACCCTATACTTTAATAAATATCAGATGAATTAATTCACCCCAGCAGATCTCCTGCCTTTTGGTAAATGGTCAACCGATAAACCCGCATCATTTACTTTACTGTACACCTTGTTTAGGTGTGTTCTTAAAGTGGCATTAGTAATGAAAAGTTGCTGACAAATTTCAGGATTTGATAAACCATTCACCACTAGTGATATCACCTGAAACTCTCGCTTGCTTAAACCAATATTTTGGTAATGCTCTATTGCTAATGCTTGTTTTTGCTCTAACGGCTGCAAAATAGTGACTAAATGATCATCGCTACAAAGCAAGGTCACATCGAAGTAACCATCATTTAAATTACAGTTGCTGTAAGTGCGATTACCCCAACTGCTCCATTGCCGCTCATTGTCACTGTCATATATTTCCATACAGCCATCAAAACAAGACTCGCCTTCTCTATTGCCACAAAGATTTTTACAGCCATTATTTTGCCTCAGCACCAATTTATTTATATCTTTAATGCAAACCATCATGCCGCCCTGCTCTAGCGACTGCATTAAAATGGCATCAGCTGGAAAACCTTTATCTTTGTTATTATTAACTTTATTGTCGATAGTGCTTTTCATACGCTTATATTCACTTCTTAAAATTAAAGTTTTTTACATTTTTACTATGTAAGCGCTTACATTTATAGCATACTAAATGCTAAGAGCAACTTTTTTTTTAAGAAGTGCAGCTAGATTAACGAGAATGAGCTAAATTAAAAATCAACCCCCGTCGTTGATTTTTTAATAAACTAAGATCAACTAGCATGATCAACATTGACTATTTGGGAAGCAAACTAATGACAGACGTTATCAAGAATATTGTTATTGTCGGTGGTGGCACAGCCGGCTGGATGGTAGCGAGTAGACTCTCGGCAAAACACCAAGCAGCAGCTAACTCACAAATCACAATCACCCTTATTGAATCACCAACAATTAAGCCCGTAGGCGTAGGTGAAGGCACCTGGCCAAGCATGCGAAGCACCTTAGATGCTATAGGTATCTCAGAAGCTGAATTTATTAGAGAGTGTGATGCAACCTTTAAGCAAGGCACTAAATTTAATGGCTGGGTTACAGGTCATAGCAACGACAGTTATTACCACCCTTTTGTTTCACCACGCGATTTTATGCAAACCAATATGGTGCCTTTCTGGCAACAAAACAGCCAAAGTGCTTCATTTGCCGATACGGTCTGTACTCAGGCCCAAGCTTGTGAATTTGGTTTAGCGCCCAAGCAAATCTCTACGCCTGAGTACGCTTCAGTAAATAATTACGGTTACCACCTTAATGCAGGAAAATTTGCTGACTTGCTGAAAAAACATTGCATGTCTAAGTTTTCAGTTAAACATGTGCTTGATGATGTTACTAGAGTTAACAGTGCAGACGATGGCGATATAACAAGTTTAGCAACAAAGTCTCATGGTGATATTTCGGGTGATTTATTCATTGATTGCAGTGGTTTTTCTAGCATCCTTATTGGTGAGCATTTCCAAGTTCCATTTATTGAAAAACTAGACACCTTATTTGTTGATACCGCCCTAGCAGTACAAATTCCTTACGAAAATGATCATAGTCCTATTTCTACCGTTACCCAATCAACCGCAACAAGCGCGGGTTGGATTTGGGATATTGGTTTAATTAATCGTAAAGGCATTGGTCATGTTTATTCGAGCAAACACATAACAGAATCACAAGCGGAGCAAGAGCTGGTTAATTATCTAGGCAAAAGCTTTAAAGATGCTGAAATCACCAAAATTCCGGTAAAACCAGGCCATAGAGATCACCCTTGGGAAAGAAACTGTGTTGCCATAGGTTTATCAGCGGGCTTCCTAGAGCCGCTTGAAGCCTCGGCCATTGTTCAAGTAGAGCTTTCAGCGCAGTGGTTATGTGAGCAATTACCTTCTACACGTAGTGCGATGGATATAATTTCAAAACGATTTAATGAGGAATTCAGTTATCGTTGGGGCAAAATCATTGAATTTTTAAAACTTCATTATGTTTTGAGTCAGCGCACTGAAGATTTTTGGATAGAGAACAGAAAAGCTAGTTCAATTCCAGAGTCACTTCAAGAATCATTGGCCTTGTGGCAGCACCAATTTCCTTGGAAGCATGACTTTACTCGTTCAAACGAAATATTTGGCTCACCTTGTTATCAATATATTCTGTCAGGCATGGGCTTTAAAACCCAGTCAAGTTATCAAGCAACGGTGGCTGAAAACGACATAGCATTAAAAAATATGCAAAGTAACGCTGAACTCACTAATAAGTATTTGCAGCATTTACCTAAACACAGAGATTTACTAAATGAAATTAGAACTAACGGTTTTCAAGCGCGCTAACTCTACTTTTACGTTAAATAGGCACAATAAATTTGCACAATCATAATTAAGATAAGAATTCAGATAAGAAACATTGGAGTAATATATGAAAGAAAATAAAAAACAAAAAGTAGTGATTGTTGGTGGTGGTAGTGCCGGCTGGATGAGTGCTTCAGCATTATCAAAACTATTAGGAAAAAATCTTGATATATGCCTGATTGAATCTGAAGAAATAGGCAGAATTGGTGTTGGTGAAGCAACTATTCCTCCATTACGAGTTTTTAACCAATTATTGGGTATTAATGAGCAAGAGTTTATGAAAACTACCCAAGCTACTTTTAAGTTGGGTATTGAATTTCAAAACTGGGGCAAGCTTGACGACAACTACATTCACTCTTTTGGTGAAACGGGCAAAATTTGTTGGGCTGGTGAGTTTCAACATTTTTGGGTGGGCGGTTTACAAAAAGGCTTTGACGCCGAGTTTGGCGACTACTGCCTAGAGTTAAAAGCTGCGCGTGCTGGTAAGTTTGGCATGTCTGACAAAAACCAACTTAACTATGCCTACCACCTTGATGCTGGTTTATACGCTGAGTATTTAACTAATTTTGCTGAAAAAAATGGCGTTAAACGCATTGAAGGCAAAGTAATTGATGTTAGCGTTAAAGATGACTCTGGTTATATTGAAAGTGTCACTTTAGAAAATGGCGGTGTCATTGAAGGCGACTTGTTCCTTGATTGTACAGGCTTTGTTGGTCGATTGATTGAAGGTGCATTAAACACTGGTTTTGAAAGCTACGGCCACTTATTGCCTTGTGATACTGCTGTTGCTGTACAAACTGAAAAGTCTGGTGAACCTCGCCCTTATACTCAAGCTATGGCCCGTGATTGTGGCTGGCAATGGCGCATACCTTTACAGCACAGAGTCGGTAATGGCCTAGTTTACTGTAGCCGCTACACTAGTGATGAGGAAGCAATTGCTTCACTGATGTCAAACTTAGAAAGTCCCGCGATAAACGAGCCAAAAGTATTTAAATATAAAACAGGCCGACGCATCAAGCAATGGAACAAAAACTGTATTGCTATTGGTCTTTCAAGTGGTTTTGTTGAACCCGTTGAGTCAACAGCAATTCACTTAATGATGTCTGCTATTTTACGTTTAATGAGACTATTTCCACATAATGAAATTAGCCAAGCTAACGTGGATGAATTTAATGGCCAAGCAAAAGAAGAAATGGAACGCATTCGTGACTTTATCATTTTGCATTACAAAGCAACTGAGCGTGACGACACTGCATTTTGGCGTTACTGTAAGAATATGGACGTGCCCGAAACACTTGCTCATCGCATGGATTTATTTAAAGATACTGGCCGTGTTTGTATTACTGAAACTGAGTTGTTCCGCATCGATTCATGGACCCAATGTATGATTGGCCAAGGCATAGTTCCTGAGAATTACCATCAAATTGTTGATATGATGCCAGAGCAAGAACTAGGTCGCTTTTTACATGGTCTAAAAGCCAATGTTGATAAAAACGTCGAGATGATGCCATCTCATCAAGAGTTCATCGATAAGTACTGCAAAGCATCTCCTATTGATTAATTTTAATAGGTGGATAAAAATAACTAAAGGGGTGAAGACGTTCACCCCTTTTTTATGTCAGGATGATAATGTTAAGCGTTCACACGTTGTGAAAGAGCTATTATTGACGTTTTTCGTAAAAGGATATAGAGAATGAAAATAGCGGTTGAGTCACATGAGTTTAATAAAGATCTCTACTTTTATGATCTAGTTTCCAGCTTTTCTATCTCGCTATGCGGCTGCCCAGTGATCTTTGAAGACCATATTGATATTTATAAAGACCCCAAACAGATTTTAAGTTTTCCTGGCGCCTTTTCTCAAAATAAGCACCTTGCCCCTTTTCAATTAAGACAGCAAGCTATCTCGGGAAACATAGATAAAAGCAAGCATATCGCTGCATGTTGTATGATGTTGGCAAATACAGCCTATGAATCGGTGAAGCAATTTAATGATGGCTCTGAAATATTTGAGTTTTTCAGACACATAAGAAATGCCTCGTCACACCTTAATAACTTTCAATTTAACCTTAAAGAGCCTGCCCACCCAGCGAAATGGCGAAATGCTGTTATTGCTCACCAAAATAAAGGACAAACTAACAGACTTCATGACAAAGCCTGCTTTGGTCACTTTATCGGGGTTGCAGATTTACTTGATTTACTAATGGATATTGAAAAGAAAATAATTAAACAAATTGAATTGGTATAAGTAAAAAAGCTCAAAACCTGCTATCCAGTTTGAGCTTTTTATTGTGTTCGCAAAAAGTTAGCTCTTTATTGACAAGAGATTATTGCTTTATCAAGACTGTTAGGTTTAATAAACACGTCGGTAAAATCAATATTTAATTTTGCAGCTGTAGATAAGGAAAATGGACTAATAATCTTACTCAGATCTGCACCATTTTTTTCAAAACATGTTAAGTCAACATTCAGTGTCTGCCATTGGTTAACTTTCAATAATGACAGTTCTTTGGCTATATTAACTTTGCCTTGGCATTGCTCACCACATACCATTGATAAATAAACACCCTGCAGCTCTGATAAATTTTGCTGTTCCGTCAAGCGCACCGTTAGCTCAAGTGTCGAGTTAGCCTTTTTATATTGAGTTAAGTCCGTTGCAAAGCTACTGGTAAAAGCAAGTTGTCCTTTTTCCTTGCCATTAAAAATAACTCTTCTAGCATCTTCTTGAACGTCTCTATCAATAGTTCGTAAATAAACAGCTTTATTTTCAATTATGCTGCTGGTCATTGCGTCAGAAGAATCGCTATCGGAAATCATCATTTTCCATGGCGCTTTAATAGAGCTTTCAAAAAGGGTAATACTTCGTAGGCTTGTGGCAGCGGTTTTGGTATCAACAGCTAAATTATCTGCTAAGAGATTGTCATCACCATAACTCAAACCAAAACCATAGGGCAGCAGCGGCTGATAATCATCATCAAAGCGATTTACCTTAGTTTGGTTAGCACTTGCTGGCCATGAGTAAGATAGCTTTCCAGTAAAATCGTAGTTGATATCACCATTTGCTTGAGCAAATAACACATCAGCTACTGCTAAGCCTTCTGAGCCAGGTAACCAAACAGCCACAAAAGCATCAGAGGCATTAAGCTCAGCATTAATCCACATTGGACGGCCACTAATAAATAAAGAAACCACTTTTATTCCATCAGCTTTAAGGCGATTTAACAAAGCAAGATCTTGTTTAACACCTTGTTGGTATTCAAGGTTTTCAATATCCCCTACACCTTCAGCATAAGGCTCTTCACCAAAAACAACGATGGCGATCTCAGGTTTAGTTTGATAATTACCATCAACATTTAACTCGACACTGCCACCTTGAGAGCTAACCTGCTGCTTAATACCATCATAAATAGAACTGCCACTAGGAAAATCATCATTAAAGTTATTAGTACCTTGCCAAGTAATGGTCCAACCGCCTGACTGTTTACCAATATTATCTGCGCCATCACCTGCAACAAGGATGTGCTGATTTGCTGACAAAGGTAATAAGTTGCCGTTATTTTTTAACAGGACTAACGACTCTCTTACCGCTTGTCTGGCAACTTCTCTATGCTCAATAGCGCCAATTAATTGTGTTTTTCCTGATAACATTCTATTAACTGGGCTTGGTTTATCAAAAAGACCTGCCCGAAATTTAACACGAAGAATTCTACTAACCGCATCATCGATACGAGCTTGAGCAATTTCACCACTTTTCACCTGAGCAATCGTATTTTCATAAAGTGGTTTCCAAGCATCTGTTGGTACCATAAAGATATCTAAGCCCGCATTTATCGCTTGTGGACAGCTTTCGTTTGAACAGCCTTTAACTTGTCCATGACCATTCCAGTCACCGACAACAAAACCATCAAAGCCCATTTTCTCTTTTAATACATCAGTCAATAAATACTTATTGCCATGATTCTTTTTACCGTGCCAACTATTAAAGGATGCCATAACCGATTGAGCGCCAGCAGTTAAGCCGCCAACATAACCTTGGCCATGAATGTCAAATAATTCTTGCTCGGAAGAAAGATTATTACCTTGGTCATCGCCTCCCTCGGTGCCACCGTCACCTAAAAAGTGTTTCACCGTACTAATAACACGCTTATCACCAAGGAAGTCTCTATCTGCAGCGCCCTGCAAACCTTTAACTATGGCAGAAGAGTACTCTCTAACAATCTCAGGATCTTCAGAATAACCTTCATAGGTTCTGCCCCAACGATCATCACGTACTACGGCAACAGTTGGTGCAAAAACCCAGTCAATACCTGTAACCATCACTTCTGTCGCAGTAATAGCAGCTATTTTTTCAATCAACTCAGGGTTGTTGGTTGCCCCTAAAGCAATGTTATGAGGAAACAAGGTAGCACCAATGACATTATTGTGTCCGTGTACCGCATCGGTGCCCCACATAGTAGGAATACTATTGCCATCTAAAGCATCGTCGATTGATGCTTGATACATGGCTTCAGCTAAGTTTACCCAATCGCTAGGCGTAGCATGTTTGTCATTATTAGGGAAAGCACCACCGCCATTTAAATAGGAGCCAAAACCATATTTACGCATATCTTCAACAGTGATATCTCGTATTTCTGGTTGGATCATTTGCGCCACTTTTTGCTCTAACGTCATTGTGACTAATAAGGATGCTATTTTTGCTTCAATATCGACATCAGCTTTTACCGCTATATCCAGTTTTGGCCAAATCTCAATATTTGATGAATTGACTGGTATTTTTGATGACTCAGCTGCTTGCTCGGGCTTTATGTCTGATTCTTGTTTTTGCCCATTACAACCAATCGCCAGCAATGAAACTGCAAAGCAAAGTATGTTTGTTTTGAGCTTTGTTTTTTGTAGCCTAGTCTTAATAAAGTTATCTTTTTTCATAGTATTACTTCTTATTTATTTTATTGCTTATTAACAGTTGCTTTTACTTTACTGCCTGAAAGACCGTAATAAGCGATAAACAAATAGCATAATATTGGTAAGAAAAACGCTGGCTGAATACCAATGCTGTCAGCTAAAAGTCCTTGGAAGAGTGGAATAATTGCACCACCGACAATGGCTAAACATAAAATGCCCGATCCTTGGCTAGTGTGCTTACCTAAGCCATTAATAGCCAAACTAAAAATTGTAGGGAACATGATTGAATTACACAGGCCAACCAGAAGGATTGCCAACATAGCAGTGGTACCAGAAGAGAAAATTGCCATTAAAATCAAGACAACAGCAACAATAGAATTAAAACAAAGCGCCTTACCAGCGGCAACTTTTTGCATAACGGCTGCGCCAATAAAACGACCAACCATGGCGCCGCCCCAGTAATAAGCAATATATTTTGCTGCTTCCGATTCTTCCAAACCAGCTATATCAGGATCGGCAAAGAAGCTTACTAAAAAGCTACCAATTGATACTTCAGCACCTACATAAACAAAAATACCAACAGCACCAAGCAATAAGTGACTATATTGCCAAGCACTACCACTGTCTTTATTTAAATCGTTTTGCTTTATATCGTCAGTTGCTGATAGGTTAGGTAGTTTTAACCAGGCAAAAATTGCCGCAAGCACTAACAGCATAGCAGCCAATAAAACATAAGGCATTTGTACCGCTTCTGCAGAGGCTTGAGCTGATATTGATTCAGCCGCTTGATTCAAAATCAAAAAAGCGCCAAAAAAAGGTGCCACTGTTGTACCTAGTGCGTTGAAAGCTTGTGTCATGGTTAAGCGAGAAGAAGCCGTTTTGGCATCACCTAACATACTGACATAAGGGTTAGCTGATACTTGTAATAAAGTAATACCGCTGGCAAGAATAAATAAGGCAAACAAAAATACAGGGTAACTGTGCATAGAAGCTGCTGGATAAAAGCATAAACAACCAATCGCTGCTATCACT
>ENA-ORXI01002195-ORXI01002195.1-sediment-metagenome-genome-assembly--contig:-NODE-2195-length-14288-cov-10.756738_pt1 | contig 14288 bp, 13 predicted proteins | sample MGYA00237861_ERZ511468 | MGnify/ENA primary metagenome ERZ511468 (study PRJEB26299, sample SAMN06266213) | sediment metagenome | isolation source: Hudson Canyon methane seep mesocosm | place... | reverse complement strand
TAATAGCAGGCTATTAACAAGATTTTCAACGATGTTATCGAATTTTTTAAGCGTATAGATGCCAGTCATGAATTAATAGAGGTGCCCATCAGCAATTGAAAATGCAATTATAAGCTATCCTGGCATTCTAACTAAATGAAACTATTTATTTTTTTTCTGTTAACTGGTTTTTTTTCTCAGCAATTACAGGCAAAAAAACTCTACAAATATAAAGATAAGCAAGGGCTATGGCATTATTCAGATAAGCAGCCAAAAACTGACATGCCTGTAGAAGTAAGGCAATTAAAAGCAACAAATAAACGTTTTATATGGCTGGAAAAAACAGGAGATAAACATCAACCAAAATATTTTGTCATCAATAATTATCCAGGCCCAGTTGAAGTTGAAATAAGCCTTACTCAGACGCGCAATGTTATTTCAACACCTGCACTGCCAAAACAATTTGTTATTCAGCCCGGCCGATCTGAAATATTATTTCAGATAACAGGCATTAATAAATACAAATCCTGGAGCTTCTCATTAAAATACAGCTATATCATTGGCAGCCCCTTAGCAATCCATGATCAAAATGCTGTTTATTTGCCGCCTTTTGAGAGAAACACAAGCTTTCCAATTTCTCAGGCTTTTGAAGGTAAATTTAGCCATACCGATAAACAAAATAAATATGCTGTTGATTTAGTAATGCCTGTTAATACACCTATCTATGCAGCCAGAACAGGTATCGTTGTAGAGGTTAATAATGACTTTTTTAATGGTGGAACTAAGCAGGCCTATAAGACTCGAGCAAATAGTATTCGAATCTTACATGAAGATGGTAGCATGGCAGTTTATGCTCATTTAGCTTTAGAAAGGGCACAAGTGTATCCAGGATTAAACGTTTCTGCCGGTCAACTGATTGGCTATTCAGGCAATACAGGGTTTTCTTCTGGCCCTCATTTACACTTTGCTGTGCAACTTAACCAAGGAATGGAATTGGTATCAATCCCTTTCCAATTTACAACGGCCACTGGATCTATTGATAAACCCATCGCCGGCAGCTTTTTAATTAACTAACATGCGTATTAACAAACCACAGCTTATAAGTTGTTTTCACTTTGTTTCTCAAGACTGTTGACAGCAGAGATGCTGTCTCCAAGGCTACACGGATGTATTTACGCCGTGCCTTTTGAGACAGAGTGGAAGCAACCTGCGGTTAGTTCATAGCCAGATTAACTAATGAAAGGCTTGTTTCTGATCTACTATTATCTTGATTCCGCCACTCTCAATATTATGGCCAACTCACTAAACATCTAATCACTCTAAAATATGAAGATATCACTTATCGTAGCAATGGCAAGTAACCGTGCAATTGGCCTAAACAATGAAATGCCTTGGCACCTATCTGCTGATCTTAAGAAATTTAAGCAAATTACTATGGGCTCACCGATTCTAATGGGTCGCAAAACCTATGAGTCTATTGGCAGGCCCTTACCAGGGCGAACCAATATTATCATCAGTCGAAACAAAACCTATCAACAAGCAGATTGTCTGGTTTTTAATAGCATAGAAAACGCTATTGCCGCCTGCCAACAATATGATGAAATATTTGTTATTGGTGGAGCTACCTTTTATCAAGCCATATTGCCACAAGCTGACAAACTTTATTTAACTGAGATCAATAAGTCTTTTGATGCAGATACTTTTTTTCCTGTCATCAATAAAGATGAATGGAGAGAAATGACTAGAGAAGACATTGCAGATGATCCCTCAGTTGACTTTTCTTACAGCTTTATTAGTCTGGAAAAGTTATAGCCTTTAAAGCTACAAAAAAACTCAGTTGTTATCCTTCCAAAAAAGTGTATATTCATAGTTAATTAAATACTAACGGTTTAATTTAGAGGAAGGATTATGTCAATAAAAAATAATAACAGACGTCAATTCCTACAGCATTCAGCTTTAGGATTAGCAGCAGCGACTTTCCCTGGTTTGTTACAAGCAAATCAAGGTCAAATCAAAAGTAGCCCTACCCGTGGCTTTAACCCTGATGTAGAAATAGAAATGAGCGCACGCAGTGCTAATATTTCTATTCTAAAAAGTGGTCCTGGTACGCGGGTACAAAAATATTATGCCAAATTGTTAAAAGGCCCAAAACAGACTTTACAACAATTAAAAGGTAATTACCTTGGGCCAATCATTAACTTTGAGCGTGGTCAAAAAGTCCGGATTTTCTTTAATAATGCTTTATCAGAACCCTCTATAGTGCATTGGCATGGATTACATGTCCCGCAAAAAAGCGATGGTCACCCTATGTATAGTATTCAACCTGGTGAACGCTTTGTTTATGAATTCGAAGTGATGAACCGGGCTGGGACTAGTTTTTATCATTCTCACTCTCATGAGTTAACTGCTGAACAGGTGTATAAAGGTTTGGCTGGGTTGATTACAGTAACTGATGATGAAGAAAAAAAGCTAGATCTACCGAGTGGAGAATATGACTTACCTTTCGTACTGCAAGATAGAAAGTTTAATAATCGCAACCAGTTACAATATTTACACGGCATGCATGGTCGTATGCAAGGCTTCTTAGGTGATACCATTTTAGTAAATGGTAATCCGAATGTTGAATTCTCCGTTAAATCCAGAGCCTACCGTTTTAGAGCCGTTAATGGCTCCAATTCCAGAATTTATAAATTAGGCTGGGATGACGGCACACCTTTAACCGCCATCGGAACAGATGCAGGATTATTGGAAAAACCAGAAACCAGGCCTTATATTATGCTGGCACCGGGTGAACGTGTTGATTTATGGTTAGACTTTAGTGGTCATTCAGTGGGATCAAAACTTGTAATGTATAGCCTTCCTTATTCTGGGGCAATGCCACCCATGTATTCAAAAATGCAAAAAGGCAAAGGTAACTCTTCCCGTGGTATGGGTGGTATGGGCGGAGGTATGGGTGGCGGCATGGGCATGATGGGTGGAGGACTCGCTCAAGGTGCCAAATTTCCAATTGCTTCCTTTAAGGTCACAGAAAAAGTCAGTGACTCGCCTAAATTACCAAAGCGCTTAGTCAACTTCGACCGACTCACTGAGCGCGATGTTGATAATGCCAAAAATCCATTACCCATTGCTATTTCCATGAAACCAATGAGACCCATGTTAAATGGCAAATCTTACTCAATGGATAGAGTGATGGACTTTGAAAGGGTCCCTGTTGGATCCATCAAAAAAATCAAAATATTTCATGATCATGGTATGAAAAAAGAACAGCATGGCAATGATGATCAAAAGAAAATGGGTGGTATGAAAGGTGGTGGTATGGGCATGATGGGTGGTGGTATGGGCGGGGGCATGATGATGTCTATGGCTCATCCAATTCATTTACATGGTCAACAATATCAAATTATTTCCAGAAAAATGGAAGGCATGCGTAAAGATGAATATGCCACAGTGAAAGATGGCTTTATTAACTCTGGCTGGAAAGACACTGTACTGGTTATGCCAGGTGAAGAAATTGAGATCATAAAACCCTTTCAAGATTTTAAAGGTTTATTTTTATACCATTGCCATAATCTGGAGCATGAAGATTTAGGGATGATGCGACAGTTTTATGTTAATTAAATAGGATATGTCATCGTTAAGTGTTGAAAATGCTCTTAAGCCCTCTCCAGCAGGAGAGGGCTTAAGAGTCACAAACCCCACACTTAACGGTGACATAGCCATTAAATAAGAACACTCTAGTTCCACCCAAAAATAGGATGTACTGATAGATAGAGGGACATCAATTTTAAAGCATGCACTTCATATTGTGAATGTACATCCTAATTTTAATAACTCTGTTATTTGCCGACCGATCCATCCTCCTGCATTAAAGAAGCCAGGGTAAGAAGGTTATAATAAATACTATTATCATCTTTCATATTAACTATCATCCTGGGCCTCTTATCACTCATGTCAGTTTACACCCCTGTTTCTCAGCAGAAATTACAAAAATTCTTAGCCTTATATTCACTGGGAAGCTTGATAAAATTTTCAGGTATTCAAGCGGGAATTGAAAATACTAATTATCGAGTAAGCACCTCTCAGGGGGACTTTATTTTAACCATTTTTGAATCGTTAACGTCCCAAGAGCTACCTTGCTATTTAAAACTATTAACACATCTCAGCCAATCTAATTTCCCTGCTCCTCATCCACAAATATGCAAAGCCAGCGTAATTATCAATACTTTGGAAGGCAAACCAGCAGCCTTATTTGAATGCCTACCGGGGCAATCCATTGAAACTCCCTCAATCACTCAATGCTCAGAAATTGGCGAGTATCTTGCCAAATTACATCTATTTAATCAGTCTTCCGATTTTTATAAGAAAAATCCAAAGAACCTGATGGGTTGTCAGGAAATTTTTAATAAAATAAGTCCTTCCCTAAACAAAGAAGATAAAGATTTACTGCATTCCGAATTAAACTTTCAATCAACTTATCCATTACCTGCTTTACCCAAAGGCATTATTCATGCTGATTTATTTAAAGATAATGTACTATTTGTTCAAGGGCACATTAGTGGTATTTTAGATTTTTATACCGCCTGTCACGATTATTTTTTATTTGATATCGCTGTGACATGTAACGATTGGTGTGTGGAAAATGGATCTGTTAATCAACAAAAACTGAAAGCACTTTTTTCTGGCTACCAGAGCATTAGAATGTTGAACCAAGATGAAAAAAAGCATTTAACCGTTATTTTTCGACTAGCGGCCCTGCGTTTCTGGCTGTCCAGACTCGAACATAACCTAAACCCTAAAGACAGTGAGCTCACATTAGAAAAAGACCCCTTGATTTTTCGTCGCTTACTTGAGTATTATCGAACTGAAGGTGTCATTCTATGTCAATAGCTTACCAGTTAAACAATATTGGCTTTTGTTATGGCAAGGCCGAAGCCTTATCAATTGATAAATTAACAATCAATGCCAACAAAATTACGGCATTAATTGGCCCTAATGGTTGTGGAAAAAGTACCTTACTTAACTTATTGGCATTCTTGCAAAAAAACCAGCAAGGGCAGATTAGTTTTTTCTCCGAACCAACAACCAGGCAAGTCAACTCGTTTATCAAGCGCGTTGCTTTTTTACCTCAAAAACCTTATATGCTTAGAGGCTCTGTTACAGATAACCTTAGAAAACCATTAAAATTCCATCATTTAAAGCATGACCAGGCCGCTCAAATACAAGCGGCCTTAGAACAATTAGATATTGCCCATCTTAGTCAGAAGCAGGCTAAATCATTATCGGGTGGCGAACAGCAAAAAGTTGCCTTAGCCCGAGCAATTATTACGAATCCAGATGTGTTATTAATGGATGAACCCTTTAGTTATCTTGATCATAATAGCGAGCAATTATTGGAATATTTTATTCAGCGTTATGTAAAACAGCAAAATAAAACAATAGTCTTCAGCACCCATAATCGTTTACAAGGTATTGCAATCGCCGATGATGTTATTTCATTAATAAAAGGAAGGGTAGTAAAAACAGCATTAATAAACTTATTCCAGGGTTCAGTTAACAAGCAATTATTTAACACGGGAAAGATTCAAATTATGCTGGCTGATAATACCGAAGAATACCAACATGTCTCTATTGACCCAAATGAAATAGTCTTATCAACAACAGCCTTGGTATCTAGTATGCGCAATCAATATCATGGCAGGGTCACGGCTATTGCAGATGAAGCAGGGAAAATACGAGTAAGTGTCTTAGCCGGTGAATTATTTCAGGTTATTATTACTATGAATGCATTTAAAGAACTCAATATTTCTTTAGGTGATCAACTGTGGGTTAACTTTAAATCTAATTCAGTTTTTATGTTCTAATATTAAAAACTCAAGGACGAGCAATAACTGCCGATAATTATTCTATGAAAAAAATAAAAAGACCAAACCCTGCCGTTATGGTTGTTGGTGGCCTAGGTGCCTTCTGGATAGCAGATATCATTAACCCAGGGTTTAATCCCATTGGCGTGATGATTCTATTGCTTATTCCCATTCTAATTGTTGAATTTTTGTTTCCGCAACCAGAATTAGAAACTATCGTTGAAGAAGCAAAAGCTCAAGCTCTCAATGTCACGACTGAAGAGGAAGTTCTTGCCCCGGGTGAATTGGTTGATGATAAAGAAACTGAAACGGCTTCATAATTTATATTCAGTTTAATAACATTAACTCTGTTGTCGCTCAAAATCGTTCGACCATTTTCATAAATATTTAGCCGCATTCTTATATTTAGGTTATGTCACCATTAAGTGTTGAAAATAGAATTCAATAAGTTGAGCTAGTTCCTAATGCCCTCTCCTGATGGAGCATAGGTATCTACACAAATATTTAAGTTGATTCCATCTAAAACAGTTGATTTTAATGGGTAGGAGGGGCCTCCAGGCCGCGACCACGACCACGACAAGAAAAAGACTAAGAGCAATCGCGGCCTGGAGGCTCGCGAGGGACGTTTGTATTTTTCCTTTTGTTTATCAAATTATCTGGTTCCCACGCGGCGCATGAGAACTAGAAAACAGTAGGTTTTAATGGCCTGGAAGCCCCTCCTACCGCTTACCCTGCGTATAGTCCTCAGCCTGATGGTGAGGACTAAGAGTCAAGCAAAGTGAATTAAAATCCCACACTTAACGGTGACATAGCCTTTAATTATGTTACTGCTAAATATAGCGAACGCTTATGGCTTCTTCCTCTTATCAAGTTCAACAAAATCTTCGTAAACAATAACTGGTTCAGCATTTAAAAATATATTTTCATTTAATTTATTCACACAAATGGCATTCACGGTTACCTCTTCATACAGCCAATAAAAAAAATCAGATTCGAAAATGCTATATCTGCAATTGTATTTACATTGAATCCATTGGTTATTAAGAGAACCTATACGTAAGGGAAGTTGCTGCGATTGAGGCCCATCATATTCAATGATGTTGTCAGCATCAATTGAAACCGGTCAATCTTTATTTTACCTTCAGCGTCCTTAAAATACTTGACGCGATCACCTTGAATATCATCACCATGCTGATCTAAAACACAATGTTGATCAAAAACATAAACCGCAGGCGGGAAAGTGAGTGAGTATTTATCAGGAATATTAGCTCGCAATTTTTGGTGCTCAGTTGTTCTTTGACTTTTATCCCATTGTTTAATAATGATCTGTAAAACTAGCACACTCATATTGCAATATTTTCTCTTAAAAGTTATGTACATAATAAAGTCAGTGGACTCTGGCAGATGAAGCCAACCAGCTGAACTATAATATAAGATGTATTGGCTCAAAATCAATCTTACATTTTTTAAAAATTGCTCACAATCAAATCGTACAAATTACTGAATAACTGCTGTCAGCCCAGAGTGTGTGAAAACTCGATTTTATCCAAAATCATCATTTTTAAGCCCAATTTATGGGTTATAGAGTGGCCATTGTTGCCGATAATTTTATTTGACTAATGATCCTTCAAAAACAAAATCACTCTTAGACTTTTTTAAAGAGCGACCATATTAACCAAAATAAGGTTCTAGCAGTAAAAGAAGGCTTTTAAGCCCTCATAGCCTTGGTAAGGTTTGCAGTTCCCATTATATTCATTACCCGCTTCAGGTTATAGGCCAGCACATGTAGACTCATTTCTGCACTGACCCGTTCAATGGTTCTCATTTGAAAATGGTTGTAACCCATCCAGACCTTTAGCGTGCCATACGGATGCTCAACTGTTTCTCGGCGTGCCTTCATCATTTCAGGGGCTTGATTCAGACGGTTTTCCATATCATCTAATACAGCTTCATGTTCCCAGCGGCTGATACGCCTCTGTACTCCCGTGGTACATTTGGGTTTCATTTTGCAGTTAACACAGGCCGATGACCAATAGCGCCGTATAGGTTTACCTCTGTCTAATGAATTATGACGATAAATTGCCCGCTCTCCAGCAGGACATTCATACTCATCATCTTCTGGTTTATATATAAAGTCACGCTTGCCGAATAAACCCTTGGCTTGGTTGTTTGAGGTTTCTGATTTAGGAATATAGATTTCTATATTGGCTTCTCCGCAAGCTTTTATTTCCTCACCTTTGTAATAACCTCGGTCTGCGACAACGGTTAATTTATCAACGTTAAGCTCTTCTTTTGCTTGTGTTGCCATATTAGTAAGTTGGGCTCGATCATTACCTACATTAGTGACTTCATGAGCAATGATAAGATGGTTTTTAACATCTACTGCTGTTTGAACGTTATAACCCACTATGCCTATACCTTTACTGATCATAGCGCGTGCATCAGGATCGGTTAGAGATATTTGCTTATCAGGCGTGGCCAGGAGTTGTACTTCGATTTCATTCAGTCGCTCAATTTCTTTTTTGAGTTTTTCAATCTTAGTTTCCAGTCTTTCTGTTTTTGCTTTAGCAACGGCTTCATCAAGGCGATCTGCACTGGCAATCTGACCAAGATATTTCTCAATGCTTTCGTCTATCAACTCTAGTCTTTTCTTTAATTTAGCACGGGTATAATTTCGGTCTCGATTGTTATCTGCTTTAAACTTGCTTCCATCAATAGCCACAAAGGCTTCACTAAATAAATCAAGCTTACGGCAAATTAGAACAAATTCACGACAAACAGAACGAATGGCTTTGGTGTTGTTTTTGCGAAAATCTGCAATGGTCTTAAAGTCAGGAGCTAAGCGACCAAGTAACCACATAAGTTCTACATTATGGCCCGCTTCTTTTTCTAATCGGCGAGAGGATTGGACACGATTAAGGTAACCATAAATATAAAGCTTTAACATGGTTTCAGGATGATAGGCGGGTCTACCTGTTTTTGCTGAAATTGTTTTAAATCCCAAAGCAGAAAGATCAACCCCATCAATAAAGACATCTATCACTCTGACAGAGTTATCTTCGGATACATAATCATCGAGTTGTTCTGGAAATAAAGTGGCTTGAGTTCGAGCCTCACCTATTATAAATCCGCTCATTTTTCTGTACTTAAATTTGAAAGTATGATTATAACTCTTCTGGAGTTTTCACACACTCTGAGCCAACTCCAGACATTCAAAATTGCATCAGTTTAACCACAAACATTCTAATTTCGGATCAAGGGTTGGAGTATCTCTAAATTTCTGATTAGACGCTTTTCATCTTGGCTTTATCTTTATACATTTCAGCATCAGCTGCATCTAGTAAAGTATCAAGAGATTTTCCTTGCTTTGGATATTCAGCCATGCCGCTACTCGACGATACTCTAAAAGTAAATTCATCAACCAGAATAGGTTTAACAATCGTTGCTTTTAGTTTATTGATAAGTGTCTGAGTAGCGCTGTCAGTATCGATGTTGGTCATTAGAACCACAAATTCATCACCGCCAATACGAGCTATTCGGTCCGTATCACGAATACATGCTTTCATTCTATCAGCAATAACTTGTAGGACTTTATCACCATACATATGCCCATAATTATCATTAATAGGTTTAAAGTCATTTAAATCAAAAAACAGTACAGCAAGTTTATTACGGTGCCGCTTAGCAGATGTCACCGCCAAATCAAACTCATGAGTTAACTTTAGTCTATTAGGTAAAGCCGTTAATACATCATGTTCTGAAAGTTGCTGCAATTGCATAGCCGCATCATGTTCTTTAGTAATATCGCGGAACATGGCGATGAAATTTTGAATATCACCCTTTGCATCATGTAATACTTTAATAGTCGCATGTTGCAGGTACAGCTCCCCGTTCTTACGGCGATTATAGAGGCTGCCTTCCCATTGCCCTTGAGTATCCAAAGACTCCCATAGTTGTTTAAAAAAGTTTTCATCATGTCGTCCAGAATTTAAGATTTTAGGATTGACACCTAATACTTCATTTTCTGTATAGCCCGTTATTTTGGTAAAGGTTTGGTTTACTCTAACAATTTTATTTTCTTTATCAGTAATAACAATCGCTTGTGGTGATAAGTCACAAACATGATTTCCTAGTATACGAAGATGATCTCGTTCTATACGCTCTGTTATATCGATCACTGAAGCGAGGTAACAAGCTCTATCTGCATGCTGGATTAATTGTATTGTTATCTCTACAGGATATATTGTGCCATCCACTCGTTGGTGAACAGTTTCAAAATTGAGAACTTCCAATTTATCTTTACCAAGAGGCTGTAGTAACTCATGAAACTGTTGTTTTGAAAATAAAGGCTTAATACTAAAAGGTGTAAGTTGTAATGCTTTTGACAATGAAATGCCTAAGTTATCAAGTGCTGCTTGATTCACAAACTCAAAACGCATATCACCTTTAGCAAAAATATACGTTTCTGTTTTACTACTATTAATGGCTTGTATTAAGGTGTTACGATCATTAACAGAATATGCCATGACATGAGTAACTAGGGAGATAGCAACAAAGTTAACCCACAACAAGGTTAGCTTTGGCGCCATAGCTCCATCTATAAACATGCCTTGCTCGTGATTAATTCCCCAAATTGCAATGATAAAATACTCAAAAATAATAAGTGAAGTCATCAATTGACTAAACCTTAATACTGACCACGCTAATGGAACAATCAGTAAATAGCTAATGCTAGAACCTGAGAAAACGCCAGCATTCCAGTTTGTGAAGATTGAAAAAGTGATATATGTTGATAAAGCAATTAACCACGCTCTTTCAATTAGATTGCCTTTAATCAAGTTTGTATATGAACGCAGGCTAAGCATTACAAGGAATGGTGTTAGTAATAAAATTCCAAGCATATCTCCCATCCACCAACGTAAAGAAGTATGGAAAAAGTCAGATATTGGCAGATAGCCTGTTAAAGCGCGAACCCCAACACCAAATGAAGCACTGACCACTGCACCAATACTGCCAGCAAGTATCAATACTAGATAGTCATATAAGCGATAAAGTGTCACTGAGAAGGCTAAGTGTTTTAATAGATACAAAGCAAATAGAGGTTCTAACGTATTGCCTAATGAAATCAACCCAATAGTAAGATATGAATCACCAACTAATAAACCTGTTAAAAAAGCCCCTAAGAATATACCTATTGCATATTTAGCTCCAAAACGGATTAATATTGATAAAGCAATGCCTGATGAAGGCCATAACAAAAATGCATTGCCATTTATGGCGGTATAACGAAGGGTAATGAGAGCCGCTAATAGATAAATAATGCCAACAGATAGCTGATAAAACACTTCACTTATATTTTTGTGTGTTTGCATTCCATTTTTTCATATTTTATGAATAGGAGGTAAGGCAATTTAACGCCAGTTTTTAGGGAATTACAACCACTATCTACTTTCCCTAAATTAGAAAGGTTTAACTAGGTGTATTAATTGAAATTTCAGGACGGACAAGGGATAGTGTGTAGAGCTGTCAAATTGATAAATTAGTAAAGTTTTGATGATGAGCTTTAAAATATCAGCAGAACGGCAGGGGTCCAGAACGGGGTCACCCATTAGCCTGCTGGTGTCAATAGGCAAAAGCAATTCCTTTAGCAAGTTCAACAAGCTGATTTTAGACCCTATAATTAACATTCTATCTATATCAGTTTGTATGCTTTCTCTCTTGCACCTGTTTTCTCACGTTTTGTCATTTTAGTAATCCAGTATACGCATCCGTCTTCTCATTCGGTGGTTGACGCAAGTTACTAATGCGCTCCAGTCACCCATCAGGATCAAGGTATCAGAGCTTCCCTAAAGGAAGATTTTCTGCACCCCTGGCTCATTTAGCCCCAGAAAAATGTCGGTACCAAATCTTATCCAATGGCATTCATGCCAACAGGTTTAGTGGTTCTCCGTCAAAACGGACCAGACCCTTTTTGGCTCAAGATTTAGGCGTATCAGCATGTACTTATCGAGTACAAAACGTTTTTATAAAGGGTTGAATGACCTGCCAATCAGGTCTCGTGGTTTTGTGCCAACCCTATGTCCGGTTCAGCCATTCAACCTTAACTTTTATACAAATAATTTAGCCGAATCAAAAGGTACTTGATCCCGCATGACATAATAACTTGCCCTCGCCAGTTTGTGCGCAACCGCCTTGATTGCAACGACTGATGTGGCTACACTAAACAGGACACATACCTTAAAATACTTTTAAAGAAAATAAGTGTGTCTAAAATGAGTGAAGAAATAAAAAAACCAAATAACTATACATCAGAGTTTAAAGAATCAGCAGTTAAATTAGCGATTGAATCTGACCAACCTATTGCAGCAACAGCCAGAGATATTGGTGTGAATGTAAATACCTTGCATACTTGGATAGGGAAATATTCTAAGCCTAAACAGTTAGCTGAGCGAGATGATGAGCATATTTATGATGAAAATAAACGGCTAAAGAAGGAGCTTGCAAGAGTTACCCAGGAACGAGATTTGCTAAAAAAGGCCACAGCGTACTTTGCGAAAGAAATACGGTGAAGTACGCATGGATAAAACAACACAGCCCAGGTTATTCCATTATAGCCCTATGCAAATTTATGAAGGTTTCTCGCAGTCGCTATTATCACTGGCTTATTGCGCCTAAGACAAAACGAGAAAAAGAGAATGAAAGGGTCATATTAGAGGGTCCATATTAGAGGGTCACATATTAGAGCACATATTAGAGCATATTAGAGAAGCATATTAGAGAGCATATTAGAGGGTCAGGTCTTTGATTTATGATTCGTAAAAATTCCATTACCCAGTCTGGAGTATTACTACACAAATAAAAGAGTGAGATTATCATAAATCAAAATAGAGTAGAGAGCAGCCAACAATGCTTTAAAAACAACCCGTTAACAGCTCCCCCTCATCAAACCGTACGTGCGCTATTCCCGCATACGGCTTTCCGATATTCTTCATCTCAAGTATGTACAACTTTCCAAAATGGCACTATAGGCGGCTTGTATAAACCCAAGTAATCATATAAATATTTCCTTGGAAATTCATGATAAGACGCACCTCGGTTTTTCACTTTGTGCCGATATCTTAATTGACTTCGCAAGCTCTCTTCCATGTAAAACTTCACCCGTTTTATTTTCCGATGACCATAGCCATAATGAAAATAATTGCTCCAACCTCGGACTAACGCATTAAGGTGTTTGACGATGCCATCTATCGGCACAGGATTCATATCCCGCCTTGTGTAGAATTTTATTTTCTGTTTAACCGATTTCATTGATTTGGCTGATGGCTCAACCATTGGAAAATAATTTCCCGTTCGTTGGCTTTTGACCATTCCAATTTGAAATCCTAAGAATTTAAATTTCTCTTTGTAGGCGTCTATGATTTCTGTTTTATCTTCGTTAAGTCGAAGCTCTAACTTATTGAGGATGGTTTTTAACAGTGTGAATGGTATGTCTGCATCGTGTTTACAAAGTATAACCAGATCGTCCGCGTAACGAACTATCCGCGCTTTGTATTTTTCCGCCAGTTGATATTTATCCCAAATCCTATCTAGGATATTCAGATAAATATTGGCGAGTAACGGTGAGGTCACACCTCCTTGAGGCGTTCCCTTTTTACTATGCTTACCACCACCAATCACGGTTTTCTTTCCGTCTTTTCCAACTTTTGATAATAACCGCTTTGAGCCATTGATTAAGCAGCGCCAGAATGCGTTTATCGGCAATCTTTTCAGCAACTGTTTTCATCAGTTTTTCATGCACGATGGTATCAAAGTATTTGGAGAGATCGGCATCAATCACTTGAGTGTGTCCTTTCAATAGTCCTTCGGTAATATCATCCATGGCTTGATGCGCTGATCGTTTCGGTCTGAACCCGTAACTGTGCTCGCTAAATCCCGCTTCAAAAATAGGCTCGATGATTAGCTTTACAGCCATTTGTACGATCCGATCTTCAATGCTGGGAATTCCCAGTGGCCTTGTATCACCCATACCTTTCGGTATATCAACTCGCTTTATGGGACTCGCTTGGTAAGCATTTCCTTTGAGCGTTTCCTGTAGTGCCAGCAAATAATCTTGCTTCCCTTTTCCTTCCTCTATTTTCTCGAAAGTCATCCCATCTAAACCGGAACTTCCTTTGTTTTGTTTGACAAGCTCATAAGCACGTTGCAGAACGTCGCTACGATAAATTTTGTCATAGAGTGAGTAAAAACGAAATTCAGGTTGTTGCTTGGCTTTTCGATAAAGCTTCCTCTGAAGTGCTCTGACGCGCTCTTTCGAGACACAAGATGTTAATAGCATAGTGCAATCATCTCCGCCTTTTCCTCTTAGGTTTGTAAGGTAACAGTTTTCCCCATCAGGTCAAAGGGTCAACATCCTTACTTGGTTGACGAGGCTAATACCGATTCACTTGC
>ENA-ORXI01002194-ORXI01002194.1-sediment-metagenome-genome-assembly--contig:-NODE-2194-length-14292-cov-7.054731_pt1 | contig 14292 bp, 13 predicted proteins | sample MGYA00237861_ERZ511468 | MGnify/ENA primary metagenome ERZ511468 (study PRJEB26299, sample SAMN06266213) | sediment metagenome | isolation source: Hudson Canyon methane seep mesocosm | place... | reverse complement strand
GTCTCGTTTTGTGTAGGCGGATTATAATAGATTTATCCTTCATTGTCAATAGCCTACGCTTAACTCTTTCTTAAATTTTTAAATTCTTTTTATACTTTTTTTTGTTATTTTATTATGACTATTTAGCAAATGAATTAACATAATGTATCATATACATGTTACTTCTAATTTTATACTATTTTATTAATACCATATATACAAATGTATTAAAATTAATTTTGATATAATTCTTCAATAATAAAATAGGAACACTATATGAACTTAGAACAAACAGATAAACAATATGTATTAAATACTTATGCAAGAAACTATGTTAACTTTAAAAAAGGTGTTAATGCAACATTATACGATGACAAGAACAATAACTTTATAGACTTTACAAGTGGGATAGGTGTTGTATCTGTGGGTCATGGAAATGAGCAAGTTGCAAATGCTATTTGTGAACAAGCAAAAAATATCTCACATACTTCAAATTTATATGAAATTGAGCCACAAACGTTACTAGCAAAAAAAGTAGTAGAACTAAGTGGTTATGATATGGCTTGTTTCTTTGCAAATAGTGGGGCTGAAGCTAATGAAGGTGCTATTAAAATTGCAAGAAAATATGGGGAAACAAAGTTTAATAATAAAAGATATAAAATTGTTACTCTTGGTCACTCATTCCATGGAAGAACAATTACTACAGTAAAAGCAAGTGGACAAAAGAAAATGCATACAGATAACTTTTCTCCATATCCAGATGGATTTTCATATAAACATAAACTAGATGAGATATATGATACTATTGATGACCAAACTGTTGCAGTTATGATTGAACTTATTCAAGGTGAAGGTGGTGTTCAACCATTTGAGAAAGAAGAAATTCAAAAACTTGTTACTTTTTTAAAAAGTAAAGATATATTACTAATTGTTGACGAAGTACAAACAGGTGGATTTAGAACTGGTGAATTTTTAGCTTCTAATTTATACGATATTGAACCAGATATCATTACACTTGCAAAAGGTATTGGTGGTGGAGTACCTATTGGTATTGTTATGACTAAACACAAGGATATCTTTTCGCCAGGAGATCATGGTTCTACATTTGGGGGAGGTTTTCTGGTAACTCGAGCTTCACTGGAAGTATGTGGCATCTTAGAAAAACATAAAGATAGTGGCGCTTTAGATGCAACTATTATATATTTTGAAAAAAAGCTAAAAGAACTTTACAATACTTTTGAAGGTAAAGATATCTTTTATAGAGAAGTTGGTTTAGGATTAATGAGAGGTCTTCGTGTTAAAGATGAAGAGACTTTAACACGAATTATCAACAATGCCTTTGAGCAAGGTGTTCTTGTACTAAAAGCAGGAAAGATTACTTTACGATTTCTTCCACCGCTTACTATCTCAAAAGATGAAATTGATGAAGGATTTAAAAGATTGGAATTAGCAATTGAAAAAATTTAATTATTTATCTTTTATTTTAATAAGTACCATTAGCACATTAGGTGCTAATGAAAACTATTTATCACAAACAAAAAAAGATGTATTAAATTATTCATATGATAAAGCTAAAGAAGATAGTAATAAATTAAAGAATGATTGGATTAATCCAATTACTTATCAGTATATATATTCAAATACAGAAACATATGATACTCAAAAATCGTCTATTAGTATTTCTCAACCTATTTTTAAAAGTGGTGGGATTTATTATGCAATTAAATATGCTAAAAGTGTTAGAAACCAAACGAATATAGGTATTGATGTTCAAAGAAAAGAATTAATTAAACAAACTATCAATCTTTTATACCAAATCAAAAACATTGATATAACGATTTCTAAACAAAAGTTATTAATACTAAATGCAAAATTAGATATCACAAGAAAAAAAGAACAAGTACTTAACGGTATATTAGATACTTCATTTTTAGATAATTCTATACTTGATTCAAATGCAAAACAAAATACTCTTATTGATTTAGAATATCAAAGAAGAACATATGTAAATAATCTTACAACATTTTCTGATAAGAAACATGAGGAACTAGAACTACCAGTCTTTACTATCACTGATAATGATGACTTTTTAAATAACAATATCTATATTCAACAAGCAAAAGATGAGATTAATAGCTCATACTGGCTAAAAAATATGGTTACTTCAAATTATTTGCCAACAGTAAACTTTACTGCTGATTATACGAAATATCATGATACGGATAATAATTCAGCATTAAGCGAAGATGGAACTACAAACTATGGGTTTAATATTACTATACCATTAGATGTAAAATATTCAAATACAATTCAAAGTGCTAAAATAGAATATTTACAAAATAAAACTCTACTTCAAGAAAAAGAAGAAGAAGAAAAAGTACTATTAGATAATGTTAATGCAAAACTTGATAGCTTAGATAAAAAAATAGAAATTGCTAAAAGTGATATACAACTGTATGATTCATTAGTAACTCAAATTAAAGAACAATTAGATGTTGGTATGAAAACAAAATCAGATTTAGAAACAATGCAGAACTCAAGACAAATAAAAACATTAGAGATTAAAAGTCTAGAAATAGATAAACAAATTGAATTACTTGAAATTTATTCTAGAATACAAATATAATACAATATGAATCAAGATAAAATCTCTTTTAACCAATATTTTAATAACTGGCTTTATGGTGACAATGGTTACTATTCGAATTATAAAGATATAGGTAAAAATGGAGATTTTTATACTTCAGTTAGTTCTAGTAAATTTTTTGGAGGGGCAATAGGTAAAAGAGTTGTAAATATTATAGAAGAAGGCTTTTTAGAAACCAATACCTCTATTATTGAAATAGGGGCACACCATGGATATCTTTTAGCAGATATCATACAGTTTATTTTTACCTTGAAACCAGATTTAATAAATACTTTAACTTTTATAATTATTGAAAAACATGAAGCGCTAAGAAGAAAACAAAAAGAGTATTTTTTTCAATGTTTTGGCAATGATATTAAACTTGTCCATTATAGTAATATAAAAGAATTTAAAAAAGAAAGTGCCTTTATCATTGCAAATGAAATTTATGATGCATTTCCATGTGATTTAGTTTATACAAATGATAAGAATCAATTACAACAAGCTATTATCAATAAACATAAAATATCATTTATTAATAATGAAGATATCTACATAAAGAACTACTGTGATAAATATAATGTCACTAAAGGTGAAGTAGCACGAGGTTATGAAGAGTTTGCTTTAGAGATGTCAGAGAGTATTAATAAATTTGAATTTATCACTTTTGATTATGGGGAAAAATATCCTCGAAATGATTATTCATGTAGAATATATGAAAAACATAATGTTTTTCCAATTTTTGATAAAGGTACTGATTTAGAAAAACTATATGAAAAATCTGATATAACCTATGATGTAAATTTTCAACATATTATTGATAGTTTTGAAATGATAGGAATTAAAAATATATCGTACCAAACACAACTAAAAGCATTAGTTTCATTTGGAATTACAGAATTACTTGAAATTTTACATCAAAATGTAGATGAGAAAACATATCTAAGTGAAGCCAATAAAGTAAAAACACTTTTAACCCCAACAGGGATGGGTGAACGATTTAAAATGGTAAGTTTTAGACAGGACGTAAGTCTTGATTTATAAAATATAATTAATAAAAAGGATAATGATGAAGATAATAATAAATGGTGAAACAAAAGTATTTGAAGATGGAAAGACATTACAATATATTATTAGATCACTAGAAATAGAAGACAAAGTTATGGCAGCAGCTGTGAATATGGAAATAGTAAAAAAAGACCAATGGAATGAATTTATTCCTTGTGATAATGATAAGATTGAACTTTTACAATTTGTTGGTGGGGGATGATAATTTAGATTATCTCTTTCATAAAATAAGAATATTGGTTTTTTCCATTCTTCTTTGAATTATACATTGCAATATCTGCTTTTTTGATCAATTCAATTGATGACTTAGTATCATCAGGGTATACGGATATGCCAACACTTACACCTATATTTAATTCATGAGAATCAACATTCATAGTTTTAGATGTTTCACTTATAATTTTTTGAACTATTTTATCAATATCAATATTGTTTTTTAAATCTTTTATAAGGAGAATAAATTCATCACCGCCTAATCTAGCGATACTATCACTTTTTCGTACACTTTTCATCAAAATTTTTGCAATATTTTGTAATAATTTATCCCCAACAAGATGTCCATATGTATCATTGACTAATTTAAAATCATCTAAATCTAAAAATACCAATCCAAATCTTCTATCATAACGCCTACACTCATTTATTACAATATCCAAGTTCTGTTCAAATAATGTTCTGTTTGGAAGTCCAGTTAATACATCATAATAAGCTAGCTGTTTAATTTCATTTTCATACTCTTTACTCTGAGTAATATCTTTAGAGATACCGATAAAATTTGTTACTTTACCTTTATGTTCTATTTTTGAGATAAAAGTTTTATTTACATAGGTTTCACCATTTTTTCTTCTATCCCAAGTTTCACCCTCCCAGTATCCTTTTTCAATTATATCTTTCCATATAACTTTATAAAAATCCCGATTATGCCAGTTTGATTGTAATATAGATGGATTTTTTCCTAATACCTCAGAAGTTTTATATCCTGATATTTTTTCAAAAGCATGATTTGTTTCAATAATTTTTGTATTTTCATCTGTAATTACAATAGCATCATTACTTTTTTCAAATACTTTAGAAATCAATTGTAATTTATTTTCATAATTTCTTTGTTTAGTGATATCCATACATTTCCAAACTCTTCCAATATGTTCATTTTTAACATACAGTGCTTGAGAACTTATTTCTAATATTGAACCATCTTTCCTATACGCAATAAACAAATCATCAGAATAAGGATCGAGTAATGTATCACTAATTCTTTTTTCAAATTCATCTGGAGAGGGACTATATAAAGTTAATTTTGCACGAGGCAAAGTGATATTATTATCTTTCATTTTTATCTCTTTTTTTAACTTCCACATTTTAATAAATTTTTTATTATAATTTATTATTTTTCCATCTTTTTTTATTACTATAAGACCTGCATTTGCAGCCTCTAAAGTAGCTTGTAATGTAGAATTTATCTCAGATATTGTTTTTTTATAATTCTCTTTTTCATATGCTTTTTTAATAATTTTTGTAGCTATGTTTAAATACTCTATTGTAAGTCTATCCCATTTTTGTGCTTTTGTTACATTATCTAATCCAACAAAACCGATTAGTTTATTATTAATAAAAAATGGAATACATAAAATAGATTTAATACCTTGCTCTCTTAATGAATCTTGCTCTGGTTTTGCTTTTTTTGATAGCTTACTTGAGTCAGGGATATTGATAATTTTATTAGCTTTTAATTTTTTCATCCACCATTGTATTTCTGATGTTTCCAAGTTCTGTAAATCCTCAATTACTGGAGAAACTGTACTTTTACAAAATTCATGAGTATTATCCATACGTCGTAAATTATCTTTGAATAAAAAGACATAACTGCGATCTGCATTAGTTTTAGTAGCTAATTTTTTTAAAAATATTTTTATAGCTTTCTCGAAGTCATAGTTTTTTAAAAATGTACTTGATATATCACTGATAAATTTGTAATATTGTAATTTTTTTTTCATTTTTTTTCCATCTTATATAGAAATTTTATTTCATTATGAAAACAGTATAAATAAATAATTTTTATACTAACCTTATAAACTGGAACTAGCATGACTTCATTAATAAAAATAAGTTTATTACAGGGAGAAATAAATCATTAAAAAAGATAAAAGCTCTCCTTATTATTACATATAGCTTTTAAAATTTAATTAGATATAATTAATTAGTAAAATTTTAACACAAAGAGAAAACTATGATACATGATATAGGAACAGTATGTACATACTGTGGAGTTGGATGTGATATAACAGCACAAGTGCAGGATAATAAAATTTTAAAAATATATGCCCAAAGTGATGGCTATGTTAGTCGAGGAAAACTTTGCATTAAAGGTAAAACAGGATTTGATTTTGTTGCTTCAGATGAACGAATACGAAATACTAGAATTAAAAAATCTTTTATCGAAAAAAATATTAAAGATTTTCCTCAAGAGTTAAAAGCGAGAGTACATACATTACTTACATTAGATGAAATATGGTATGAATCAAATTATGAATTAGCAACATCAATTGCAGCATGGAAATTATCTCAAATAAAAGAAAAATATGGAAGACATAGTTTTTGTGCAACAGGAGGAGCTAGAACTGCCTGTGAAAGTGGATTTTTACTTCAAAAATTCACAAGAGAAACTATGGAATCACCAAATATTGATAACTGTGCAAGAGTATGTCATGCACCAAGTTTAAATGGAATGGCAGCTACTATTGGTGAGGGAGCAGCAACTAATCCATTTGATGATATATTTAAAACAGAATTTATGATTGTAATCGGTTCAAATACAACTGAAGCACATCCTATAGTTGCAAATAGAATGATAGAAGCTAGTCGTGCTAAAACAAGCGAACTCGTAGTTTGTGATGTAAGAAAAATACAATTAAGTAAATTTGCAACAGATACAGTTGTACTGCCATATGAATCTAACTTATTATTTATGAATGCTATTGCATATGTGATATTAAATGAAAAGTTATATAACCAAGAGTTTATTGATATCAGGACCAAAGAGTTTGAAACATATAAAAATAACATTTTAAATGATCCTTTTGCAAATCCAAATTATTTTTTAAATATAAAAGGATATGAAGAGCTTGCTATGCAAATTCCAATAATTGCAAGAAAATACGCAAGTAAAAAATCTATGATTTTTTGGGGATTAGGAATAACTGAAAATTTAGATGGAAGTTATGCTGTTATGGCTATGGTAAACCTTGCATTGATGACAGGAAATATTGGAAAAGAAGGTGTGGGGCTTATGCCTTTACGTGGACAAAATAATGTACAAGGTACTTGCGATATGGGTTGTTTACCATATTATGGACCTGATTATTCTACACCAAAAGAAAATGGTCTTAAAACACCAGATTTAATTGATGCAATGTTAAGAGATGAGATAAAAGCCATGATGGTAATGGGTGAAGACACTGCTCATATTCATCCAAATCTAAACAAAATAGAGAAAGCTTTAGACCATTTAGAATTAATTATTACTCAAGATCTATTTATGAATGAGATTGCAAAAAAATCTGATATTGTATTTGGGGTAAAATCTGCTTATGAAAAAACTGGTGTTTATGTAAATGCAATGAGAAGATTACATCTATCTCAACCATTAGTTGAAAATAACTTACCTGATGATTGGAATGTAATAACTGATATTGAAAATAAAATTAAAGGTGAATTTTTATATAAAAGTAGTGAAGACATTTGGGAAGATGTACGAATAGAAGCACCATATAGATATGGGGGCGCTAGTTACCATAAACTAATGAAACATAGAAGTAAAGGTATGCAATGGCCTGTTGCAAAAAAAGACACTCCCATTTTACATCTAGAATCTTTTAATACAAAAGATGGCCTAGGAACATTTCAATATAACCAATACCAACTGCGAGGGCAAATTGAAAAACTTGTAAATAATGTAGAGTTTAGTTCTTTTTATTTAACTACAGGAAGATGTTTGATCCATTATAATAATGCTTCACAAACAATACGAACTCCAAAATTAAAAGAGAAACATAGTGAAGATATACTATTAGCGTCTATTGAAGATCAAGACAAAATTAAAGGGAACACTGTAATACTTAAAACTAAATATGGTCAAACAAAACCTTTAAGCATCAAATTTGTAAAAACCATAAAAACACAAACACTATTTTGTACATTTCACCATGCAAAATCACACATTAATTATATCTTTGGGGATGAAAGTGATGTTAATACAAAAACAGCATTATTTAAATCTGTGGAAGTAGAATTAATAGTAGTTTAGAAATCAAATCTATTTAAGTTATATTAAATAGAAATGATATATAATAAATAAAAAGGATAATTATGAAAACAAATTTATTGAAAATTGCATCAGCAGCAGTGTTAGCAACTATATTAGCTGGTTGTATGGGACAAGCTCCAGAAAAAGAAGCAGAACCAGATTTTAGATGTAAACAAGATGGACAACTTGCTCCAAAGTGGACTTGTAATCCTTATTTAGAAGGTTCAATTGTAGCTCTTGGTGTAGCACCATCAAATGCAGGAAATGATTTAGGAATGCAAAGAGCAGAAGCTATTGCAGAAGGTAGAGATGCTTTAGCTAATCAATTAAGTGTGAAAGTTAGTACTATGTTTAAATCATACAAAGCTACAACTGGTACAGGAGTTGAAGGAACATTTGATAAAGCAAATTCTAAAGTATCGAAACAACTTGCAAGTCAAACACTACAAGGAAGTAGAGGTGTTGAATCTTGGAGAAGTAATTCAGGTACAATGTATATCCTAGTTGGATTAAGTAACGAACCTGTTAAAGCACAAATGGAAAAAGCTGTTAAAACATCATTTAAAAATGATAAAGCAATGTATCAAAAATTCTTAGCTGCTAAAGCTAACGGTGAACTTGATGCAGAATTAGAAAAAGCTGCTGAGTAGTATCTAATTATCAAATTATATAAAAAGCAGGGATTTTTCCCTGCTTTTTTTTTAAGGAAAAAAAATGTTAAAACTTATATCACTTATTGTTAGTGTTATGTTATTATCTGGATGTATGCCACAAAATGATACAACAGTAACAAAACAAAATATGGAACCTAAATGGTTACTAGATCCATACACTGATAATGATAAAATAGCTGCCATTGGATGTGCTAGAACACATTTTAAAGGAATAGAAGCACAAAAAGATTTGGCTATTTCTAGAGCAATTGATAGAATTGCAACACAAAATAGTGTCATTGTGGATAATGTAACTTATAGACAAAAAAACAATTCTAATTATAATAAAGGTACATCAAAATCATCTTTATCGTCTTTACATACTGTTGAGAATGTAAAAATAAGTACAAAAACAAAAGATATTTATACAAAACCTAGTGGAGAAATTTGTGCATGGGTGGTACAAAGATGAAAAAATTATTAATACTAATTCCATTATTGTTTTCACTAAGTCTTAGTGCAGATGAATTTTCAGATTTTAAAAAACAACAAGAAAAAGGTTATAAAGAATATAAACAAACTATTGATGAAGAATTTAAAGCATATCAAAATGCACATGATGAAGCATATAAAGAATTTTCTACAGAATTAGGTAAAAAATGGCCTACAAAATATGGGAAAGCTGATATATCTACACAAAAGAAATTTGTTCAGTATGGAAAAGATTTAAATAGTAAAAAAGTTATCAACTATGAAAAAAAGAATATTTCTTTAGAAGTTATTGCAAGAAGTCAGCAAGAAGCGAAAAAGAAAATGGAAAAGATGTTTAATGACCTTTTTAAAGAAGATGTAAAAACTGCATATAAAAAAGATTTATTAGAAAAAAAAATCTCAAAAAAATTAAAAAAGAAACGAAAAGTAGTTAAATCAAATAGGAAATTAATTGCCGATATTATAAGTGCACAAGAAAAAAGTGCAATGAGGAATAGGCTCAAAAAACAAAATCTTATTATTGTAAAACATAAGGGTAAATTTATATATAAAGCAAATGTAAAAATGCCGCCTAACTCAATGATACGAAAAGCAAAAACATTTAAAAAAGATGTAATTAAAAATGCAAATAAACAACAGATTCCTGCAGAATTAATATATGCAATTATGCATAGTGAAAGTTCGTTTAACCCAATGGCCCGATCTCATATTCCAGCATTTGGTTTAATGCAAATAGTACCACGAAGTGCTGGTATTGATAGTTATCAATATCTTTATAAAAAGAAAAGAGTGTTATCTTCTGCTTACCTTTATAATGCTTCAAAAAATATCACTATAGGCTCTGGTTATTTACATGTTTTATACTACAGATATCTTAAAAAAATTAAAAATCCTCAAAGTAGATTATACTGTGCAATTGCAGCATATAACACTGGAGCTGGTAATGTAGCTAAAACATTTATAGGAAATAGAAATATAAATAGAGCATCTGCAACAATAAATAAATTAACACCACAACAAGTCTACAATAAGTTGATAAGTAACTTACCATATAATGAAACTAGAAAATACCTTAAAAAAGTCAATGATAGAGTTTCTGCTTATAATAAATTATTGAAAACTACAATATAAAGGATAAAACATGTTTAGATTTATTTTAGCTTTATTAATTATTTCAAGTATAGCAATTGCTAATGACTATCAAGAATGGCTAAAATCTCAAGATACTCAATACAATGAATATAAAAAGAGTTTAGATGAAGAATTTAGTGATATGCTTAAAAAAGATTGGGAAGCTTTTAAATCTATGCGCTCACCATCTCCTTATAAAAAACCTAAACCTGTAGTTATTCCTGTAATTAAAAAAGCCGTTAAAGCACCAAAAAAGGAGATTAAAAAATCTCCTATTGTAGTTGTTGAACCTATTAAAGAGGTAATAATTCCAAAACCTAAAAAAGTAGTAAAAAAAGTTAAAATCATCAAGGATTTTTATACAACAAATTTTGATTTTTATTCTATTCCTATGAGTATTCAATATGATAAAAAAACATCATTTTTAATCAAAGAGATTAATAAAGAAACAATTAGTGGATTTTGGGATATGATGAGTAAAACAAATCATAAAAAACTTATCAAACAAATAGAATCAAAAAGTAATAATCTAAATCTTAATGATTGGGCTAAGTATCAACTTATCCATAAACTAGGGTTAAATATATTTAAAGATAATAATCAGGCAAATTTATTTACATGGTTTATTTTAGTTAAAATGAAATATGATACAAAAGTGGGATATAGTTCAAATACTATTTATCTTATGTCAACAATACAACATAACTTATACCAAGTATCATTCTTTACACTCAAAAAGAAAAAATACTATATTTTAACACCAAATGGTAAAGTTGGAAATGTTGGAAGTATTTATACCTATGCAGGTGATTATCCAAAAGCGAAAAAAAGATTATCTTTTACTATATTTGAAGAGATGAAGTTTTATAATAATCTCAAAACAAAATCTTTACAATTTAAATATAATAATAAACTACATACTATCAACACTCAATATAGTTTAGATTTAATAGACTTTTATAAAACATTTCCACAATCTGATTACAATATATATTTTAGTACAAAGAATTCAACTCCTTTATCTAATTCTATTTTAATAAAATTGGCTCCTTTAGTAAAAGGAAAATCAGAAATTGAAGCAGTTAATTTACTTTTACGATTTGTTCAAACTTCATTTAAATATAAAACAGATCAAAAGCAATTTTCTTATGAAAAGGTTATGTTTCCAGAAGAAACTATAAACTACCCATACAGTGACTGTGAAGATAGAAGTATAATGTTTAGTTATTTAGTAAAAAATCTACTCAATCTTGATGTAGTAGGTGTACGATATAATGATCACTTAGCAACAGCTGTCGCATTTTCTTCAAAACTATCGGGTGCTAATTTTAGATACAAAGGTACAAGATATACAATATCAGACCCAACATATATAAATGCAAATGCAGGTATGGCTATGCCACAATATAAAAATAGTAAATTTAAAATTATCTCTTTGAGATAGTTTTAAATTACATCAACTAAACAACAAAAACCAAACCACTTTCAATTTTTATTTTTCCACTTAATTCATATTCAAATAGTTTTTCAGGGTATTGTTTCATCACTTCATCGTATGTAGGACTTCCTTTACAATACTCTAAAAAATCATCACTATGTTTAATCTGATTTTTAAATCCTATAAAATCTTCTATAAATGTATCTATATCATAAATAGCAGTTGCTAATCCATCTGATAAAAGTTTATTTGTAGCAATACTTTCCCCTATTCTATGAGCTAAAACAAAAATAGGTTTGCCCATTTTTAAAGCAAACTCTACACTTCTCATAGTACCACTGTTTTCATCGGCTTGAGTTACAATCAATATTTCACCTAATGAAACAACCAATTCATTACGAATAGGAAAATTATATCTAGCCGATGGAGTTTTTAAAGGAAATTGACTGAGTATCAAACCATTTTGTTCTATATCTTCAATGAGTTTTTTATTTACTGCTGGATATCGTATATCTAGTCCAGTACCAGCAACTGCAATAGTATTTGAACTTCCTGCTGCATTATGAGCAATGGCATCTACACCCATAGCAGCACCACTTACAATACAAATATTATATTTAGAAAGTGCTTTTGATAACTCATGTGTATATTGTTTTGTATATGAATTTGGCTTCCTAGTTCCAACAATAGATACCATTCTTTTTTGAAGTAACTCTTCGTTTCCTATATAATAAATATTTTTAGGATATTTTTTCATAGAATCTAATTGATTGATATGAAAATTTAGTTCACTAATCATAATTGATGTACATATACCAATTCTAAATCTTTTAAAAGGTGTTTTGATTCTTTTAGAGTTTTAAATGTGATTCCATATGGATGTCCTATAGCAATAGCCATTCCATTTTTTTTAGCAGCTTTAATAGCTTTTTTTAATTGAGGTAATGTGATGCGTTTTACCATTTGATTTGAAAATATATTGTAATTATTTAAAGTTCATCCAATATTCTCACTATATAGAACAAGAACATAAAACAGGATTGAGGCTATCTTGTGTTATTGTCAAATTTCCTCCAAAACAATCCCAAAATTATTCCAATGGAGCCCCAAAAGGACGTGACCCCTAGAACAGACATGAATCTGAATTCGGTAACTAAATTCATTGGAGCCGTAATCTCATCGGGATTTTCAGGCATTGCAAAAAACACAACAGAAATAAAAATTCCATATCCGAGGATTCCCAAATATTTTTTCTTGAAGCTCTGTATCCGCGCCTTTAAGAGCAATAATGAGCACCTCAGAGGAAACCTCTCTGAGTAAGGTTTGAATGCCGCGATCATCCACATCTTTAAGGTTATCAAAGACGAACATTAGGTCTTCAATCTCAGTCCCCAAGTCGGCATCAATTTCTTTTATAGAATCCATCAAGTCGCCTTCAACCGAGGTATCCATAAAGTTCATAATATCGGCGGCGCACTTAACCCCACCAATCTTGCTCGTCGTGGTATTTGAGCTGCCAGAAAACTGTTTCTCCAAGATATTGTTAAGTTCCGCCAAGGCTTGCGGCTGCACTGTGTCGAGCGACGCGACGCGCATCATAACGTCAAGGCGAACTTTATCGTCGAGTATCGCCAATACTTCAGCCGATTGGTCCGGCTCAAGATACGAAACAACGATTGCTTGAATTTGAGGGTGCTCGTATCGAATCAATTCAGCGACCGCCCGGCCATCCATCCACTTTAATGTGTCCAAACCAGTCGTGTTGCCACCCACCAGAATACGATCAATCAAGCTAGACGCTTTGTCTTCGCCCAAGGCTTCGTTAAGCATATTCTTGATGTAGTCATCAGAACCCACACCCATACCGGTTTGGCGACCCACTTCCTCAAGAAAGTCAATCATGACCGCTTCAACCTGGTCTTGCGTGATGTTGTGCAAATTAGCCATCGACGTACCAATACGATGAACTTCTTTGGGCCCCATATGCTTCAGTATCTGGGCGGCATCTGCCTCACCCAGGCTCATCATCAGTATGGACGCCGCATCAAGACGAGTAAGCTTCGGTAACTCTGCACCCTGTTCTTGCTCAGCCATCTTCACCTACCCATTGACGAATTACTTGCGCTACACGAGCCGGATCTTCAGCGACCAAACCTTTAAGCGCGTTAATCTGCTTATCATACCCCTCTGATGCACCAGGTAGAAGGAATTCATCTGACGCACCTAAAGTGACGCGCTCTCCCGCCTCACCTTCACCCATCTGATCGATAGCAGCCATACCATCCGCATCGCCCGCCAACGCGAACTCCTTGAGCTCTGCACCACTGGTTGCTAAGTTTTTGAAGACTGGCCGAACCACCGCGAAGATAACAATAACCGCCATCAAAATTGCACTGACACGCCAAATTGTGTCAAAAAACCATTCTTGCTCCCAAATTTCAGGTTCGGTGAAAGGCTCAACAATGACGGGCGCAAATGGTGTATTAATGACATTGACACTATCGCCTCGCGCTGCCGAGAAGCCAACAGCGTTTCGAACCAACAATGTTAAACGCTCAATCTCAGCATCATCCCAAGAACTAAAGGTGACTTCGCCGGTTTC
>ENA-ORXI01002190-ORXI01002190.1-sediment-metagenome-genome-assembly--contig:-NODE-2190-length-14306-cov-5.388924_pt1 | contig 14306 bp, 13 predicted proteins | sample MGYA00237861_ERZ511468 | MGnify/ENA primary metagenome ERZ511468 (study PRJEB26299, sample SAMN06266213) | sediment metagenome | isolation source: Hudson Canyon methane seep mesocosm | place... | reverse complement strand
ACTATATATCATGCGGCTGCTTATAAGCATGTGCCTATGGTGGAAAGAAATAGCAGCGAAGGCGTTAGAAATAATATCTTTGGTACACTGAATTGTGCCAAAGCGGCAATTGCATCACAGGTTGAAGCCTTTGTACTCATCTCAACCGATAAGGCAGTCAGACCGACAAATACGATGGGAGCGACAAAGCGCTTTGCTGAGTTAGTATTACAAGCCTTATCGCAAGATAAAAAACAAAACCCACATACGCGATTCACGATGGTCAGGTTTGGCAATGTATTAGGTTCCTCAGGTTCGGTAGTGCCATTATTTCGTGAACAAATTGCCCATGGCGGGCCTGTGACAGTGACAGACTCACGAATAATTCGCTATTTCATGACAATTCCTGAAGCGGCAGAGCTGGTTATTCAAGCCGGTGCAATGGGCCAAGGTGGTGATGTTTTTGTATTAGACATGGGCGAGCCCATTCGTATTGTTGATTTGGCTAAACGAATGATCCATCTAAGTGGTTTTATCGAAAAAGATGAAGCTAACCCAGAAGGCGATATTGAAATCACCTACACAGGACTAAGGTCAGGTGAAAAGCTATACGAAGAGCTGCTTATTGGCGACAATGTGTCAGATACGCAACACAGCAGAATCATGCGAGCAGAGGAAAAAGTCATTGAGTGGCCAGAATTAGATAATATTCTGCAACAAATTGAAATGCATAATGAAGCAGATAACTGCCAACAAGTGAGAGATATATTGGTGGAGCATGTGGATGGGTTTAAGCCGCAGTGTGTTGTTGAAGATTGGTTGGTTAGAATTTAATATAAGTGTAAAAAAAGGGGGATAGGTGAGCCTCTATTTATTTTAAAACTTAAAAAAATCACATCCAAATTTCGAAGGAAAGACAGAGAGTGAGATTGTTACGTCCCTATAAGGCACGGGTACAATGATTAATACCAAAATAGTCAAAGTTGAGCAATTAAAGTAGAATAAGCACTCGTTCAAAAGATGAGTGCATTAAATGCAGTTGCCAAAAAGCAACTGGTCGAAACGTTAAAGCATTCATTCGTAAACCCTAAAGGATTTACTGAAAAAAGGTTTGTATATGCTAGCCACTATTCTACAGAGTGATAAAGCGGTACAAAAAACATTATCAATCATCGAAACTTTTTCCAAAATTCGCGAACTTTCACGAACTGTTAATGAACTTTCAACAATAGGAAATAAACAAGATCAGAAAAGCTTAATGCATCGCAGTGGTGGACTAATCGCAGAGGTATTAGGTGATGACTTACAAACCAACAAACCAACAAACCAGAAACGACGATAGAACTTAATTTTACCGCCGCTTAATTGCCGCAGTGGATTGATAGACTATTTTAAGATTTTTGGGAAAGCACATAATGAATAGGATTTCAATCGAGTCTGACCCCGTTGGTTTTTCTTATTAGAAAAAAGTGATGTTCCGCTAGAATATACACTTGATTTAGTTCGTGGCTCACATATTGTGGTTGATAGACGCTTAAAACATGGTTACTTTCTAGAAATACCAAATGAAAGAAGAATTTTCTTTGTTTTACCATATAGTAATAAAACATTGATTGGAACAACTGAAAAAAGGCAGCAGTTATCAGAAAAAATTGAGGTAAGTGATGAAGAAATTGATTATTTAATTATTGCCTATAATCAGTATTTTAAAAATTCTTTGAATAGAAATGATATTATTACAACCTTTTCAGGTGTTCGACCACTTATAAAAAGTTCACATAATCCCAATAAGGCAACAAGAGAATATGCGATCCAAACAAATAATAAAATAACCAGTGTGTTTGGAGGAAAGTGGACAACTTCTCGCAAACTAGCTAAGAATGTAGTGAAGTCAGTACTTCGATAATCTCAGTGAAACTTTTATAGTTACTATGAATTATAAACATAACTTTTTTGATAAAGTTATCAGAATCAGGATAAGTTAATAAAATGACAGATAAAATATGTATAGTTGGTCTAGGATATGTTGGCCTGCCCCTTGCAGTTGCTTTTGCTGAAAAAATGCCAGTTGTCGGGTTTGATATTAATCGGATACGAATCGATGAGCTAGAGACTGGGCATGATAAAACCTTAGAAATTGAAGATGAACTATTGATATCTGTTAAAGATAAGATTCAATACACAGCAAACCTACAAGATTCAAAAGATTGCAATATATACATTGTTACAGTGCCAACCCCAATTGATAAAGCAAACCGCCCGGATTTAACACCACTCATTAAATCATCACAAGCGATTGGTGCGGTTATAAGTAAAGGTGATATCGTAATCTACGAGTCAACGGTTTACCCAGGTGTAACTGAAGATATATGTATTCCAGAGGTCGAAAAAGTATCTGGCCTTAAATTTAATGTCGATTTTTTTGCGGGCTATTCTCCAGAACGTATTAATCCAGGCGATAAAGAACATACAGTAACAAAAATACTAAAAGTCACATCGGGTTCTACACCTGAAATAGCGAAACAAGTAGATGAGTTATACCAATCAGTCATAACTGCGGGAACATTTTTAGCATCGAGTATAAAAGTTGCAGAAGCATCAAAGGTCATTGAAAACACACAGCGAGATGTCAATATTGCCTTAATCAATGAGCTAGCTCTTATTTTTGATCAAATGGAGATTGATACAAAAGAAGTTATTGAAGCGGCAGCAACAAAGTGGAACTTTATTAAACTAATGCCAGGATTAGTTGGGGGGCACTGTATCGGTGTAGATCCATACTATTTAACCTTTAAAGCCGAAGAGGTTGGTTATAAGCCAGATTTGATTTTAGCAGCTCGTCAAATTAATAATGGAATGGGTAAATATGTAGCTGAGAAAACAATTAAAGAAATGATAAAAGCTGGATGTATCATTAAAGATGCAAACGTTCTTATTCTAGGGGTTACTTTTAAAGAAGATTGCCCAGATATGAGAAATACCAAAGTTATCGATATCATAGAAGAAATGAAAGAATACGGCACTAATATTGATGTTTATGATCCATGGATAGATCAGGAAGAAGAACATAAATACTATCATCATGGCTTTATTAATGATCCATTTGAAGCCGAAATTAAATATGATGCAATTATTGTTGCTGTAGGCCATAAACAGTTTAAATTATTAGAACCAACAGATTATCAAAAAATATCGAAACAAACCCCAATTATTATTGATGTTAAAGGGATTGTGACTAACCCTACATGGAGACTGTAAATGAGAAATTATCCTATTATTGAAGGACGTAAGATTCGTATTGGATTAGTGGGCTGTGGCCGTATAGCTAAAAATCATTTTGATTCAATCGCTACCTATCCAGATGAATTTGAATTGGTTTCTGTTTGTGATAATAATCCAACCGCTCTTCAGTTAGCGACGGATACATATAAAGTAGCAGCTTATTCATCTTTAACAGAAATGTTAAAAAATGAAGAGCTAGATGCGGTATCAATTTGTACACCATCAGGTATTCATCCAGAACAAACAATAGAAATCGCTGAAGCTGGTGTACATGTCATTAGCGAAAAGCCGATGGCAACACGCTGGAGTGATGGTGTGAAAATGGTTAAAGCTTGTGATAGTGCGGGTGTTAGACTGTTTGTAGTAAAACAAAATAGACGCAACACAACATTACAGTTACTGAAAAGAGCCATGGATGAAAAACGCTTTGGTCGTATTTATATGGTTAATCTCAATGTTTTCTGGACTCGCCCTCAAGAATATTATGATCAAGCAAAATGGCGTGGCACATGGGAATTGGATGGCGGCGCATTCATGAACCAAGCAAGCCATTATATTGATTTAGTTGACTGGCTAATTGGCCCTGTTGAAAAAATCCAAGCCATGATGGGCACATTAGAACGAGATATTGAAGTTGAAGATACAGGTGTATTGAATATTAAATGGCGTAGCGGTGCAATGGGATCAGTCAATGTCACCATGCTAACCTACCCTCAAAATTATGAAGGATCCATCACTATTTTAGGTGAAAAAGGAACCGTTCGAGTGGGAGGCCTTGCTGTTAATGAAATTCAAGATTGGAAATTCGCAGACAAACAAGATTATGATGATGAAGTCCAAAATGCAAACTATGAAACCACTTCGGTATATGGATTTGGACATCCGCTTTATTATAAAAATGTTATAGAAGTCTTACGTGGTGAAGCCGAACCAGAAACCGATGGACGTGAAGGATTAAAAACATTAGAAGTACTTATTGCCGCTTATTTATCTGCCCGAGATGGAACAACAGTATCATTACCGCTAGAATATTAATTCTAAGCTAAAATGTTAGTAGTAGTTAGCTTATTAAAGGGTAGTGTTTTGAGGGGGAAATGTTTTCATTACAAGTTATTAGCATAGAGAATACAAATTTACTTGATTATTATGACGTTGGTTCTTGGTGTTAGCTTGTTTAGTAATAATTTTGGGCTGTCCTAGATAAGTAAAATAATCTAGGATGGCAGTATGAGAAAAAGCAGATTAAGCTGGTATAAGCAAAGTCGGTTAATTGAACTATTTATTGCAGGCTCAACTGCTCGAACAGCATCGAGTTTAATTGACGTCAATTAATCCACAGCTAGTTATTATTTTCAACGGTTACGACAGATAATATATAACCATAGTGAACATTTAGAATTATTAGATGGGGAAGTCGAAGCGGATGAATCTTACTTTGGCGGTAGACGTAAAGGTAAACGAGGTCGTGGAGCTGCTGGTAAAGTACCTGTATTTGGCTTGTTGAAACGTAATGGTAAGGTTTTTACAGTGATCATACCTGATGCTAAAACAGATACATTAATGCCTATTATTAGGCAACAAGTGAAACCTGACAGCATCGTTTATACCGATACTTGGAGAAGTTATAATGCTTTGGATGTATCAGAGTTTAAACACTATCGAATTAATCATAGTAAATCCTTTGCAAATAAGTATAATCATATCAATAGTATTGAGAATTTTTGAATCAAGCCAAGCGTCATATACGTAAATTATAAGGTGTTCCAAAAGACTATTTCCATCTCTTTTTGAAGGAATGTGAATGGCGATTTAACAATAGGGACCCAAACCTTAAATTAAAACAGTTGAATCAGCGGGTTACAGGTTGATTTGGGTGGTTAACTAGAACAGCCCCATAATTTTAATGGATACTTAGATGGCATTTCAGATTGAACCGGCTACAAATTTATTTCAGATGTACCTGTCGTTGGCTGCTATCTTATATTATCTATATATTGGTGGAAGATCGTACCAGAAAACGTGTGAAAACTATGAGCTGAATACGCTCTTAATAGGACTTCCTTTAGGTTTGGTGTATCTTAGCTTTTCTGCATGGGGAGCATTTATGATCTGTGCGATTATGAATACTCCTCTTCAAGCAGTAACAAGTATAGTTATATTGATTGGCATTCTAATTCACACATTAGTATTAGATAAAAATAGAATTCTCACGTCTACTAAAACTTTACTGGGATTGTTGACCATTGTACCTATAGTTGTGGTTATTATATGGGTATCTAGCGAGCATTTGGTGGAACCTAGTATTGATCATGACATATCCGTATACCTAGGTTACGCATCAGATATTTTAGAAAATGCTCGGGCCCAAGAGTTACCGATTTTTTGGCAGGAAATTAGTGAATTCAAAGTACCACATAATAATCTCTATGTCTCTGTTCTAGCGTGGACAAGTAGTGTGACTGGCGAAATAACACCGCACACAGATCAAGTAGCCAGAGCAGTTCCTCAAATTTATATTTTAACGCTAATTATCAGTTTGCTGGCGCTGTCCAATAGATTAGGGGGGGGCGTGAGCGTACTGTTTACCTCGCTTCTGCTGGCCACAATGCCATACCTGTATTACATTTTCACAGCATTTTCAGTAGATGGCTACTACTTAGTGGGGTTGGCAGCAATACTCTATTTAATCCTAATTGACAAAGAAAGAAGCATTACTTTCGGCATTCTCCTCGGTTTTATGGGGATTAGTCACAACCTTGGGTTGGTATACGGGTGCATAATTTTACTTATAATTTTTTTAAAACAACCAAAAAAGTATCAGGCTTATATACCTGCCACAATAGTAATCTTGTTTAGCGTATTAATAACAGGTATATCCTATATAGTGAATGAAGATCTTGGGTTCCATTATAAATATTATGTGGATGACCATATACTGAATGTATACTTTGGTGACGATTCAAGCTGGCGGAAGCCAATGGATCTGGTACATATAATATTATTTCTATTTAGCAATTTTCTGAATCTCTTGGGTATTCTGTGTATTTCAATTATTGTGAATATGAAATTCTCCAAAAATAGAAGCGAAAAAGACCTAGCCCTATCGGTTCTAATTTTCACCTCTATACTGTTGGTTGTCTTAATGTTGTATACGACCACAAAACTTGGTTTTTTTACTAGTGTAGGTAATGCATTTGTATCAAACTTCAGATATGGGTTTGGATTACAGATACTACTTATTATAGCCATAACCGTGTTATTCACGGTGATGCTAAACAGAATTAGGCAAAAGGAATTAAAATATTTTAATTTTCTTTTAGCTTTTAGTTTTTTTTATTTTGCTTATCAGTCCTCAGCTAATTTCAGTATGAATTCATTTCAGTACTCAGTAAATGAAAGAAATATTTGGGAGCAGAGAGTAGCAGTGTGTGAACGAGCAAAAACTTTTGATGACTTCGTAATATTCACTGATAACATCGCAATAAATTATCAGTGTGGGACAGAGTTTAAATTTACATTCTCTAAGGATGGTTCCGAAAATCTCGTCAATAAGGCCAAGCCGTTTATATTGATAACATCTAGATTTGAGAAGGTATGGAAGGGAAGTTCATATTTTAAACAGATAGAACATCCACAGCTTTTTCCAGAAATAAATAGTTATGATAAAATTTATTTAAAAAATAATTAAGGAGGCTCAATTATGTATAAAAACAAATATATAGCTGTTGTAATACCCGCTTATAACGAAGAGAGAAAGATTAAGAATACTTTAAGAAGCGTACCAGATTATATAGATCAAATATTTGTTGTGAATGATCAATCAACAGATGGCACAAAAGAAAAGATTTTTGAATCGATAACGGAGGATTCACGGATAAGCTACTTTGAGCTCGATGTGAATTCAGGTGTTGGGGCATCAATTGTTAAGGGGTATCAAGAAGTAATAAAGAGTAATTGTGATGTGGCTGTTGTTATGGCAGGTGATGGTCAAATGGATCCTTGTGACTTGCCGAGTCTATTAAATCCAGTTATCGAAGGTAAATGCGATTACGCAAAAGGCAATCGTCTTCTGCATGGTGATGGAATAGACCACATTCCGAAGCGCAGACTAATAGGAAATCTCATTCTATCAATTTGTACAAAAATTGCATCAGGGTATTGGCATGTTAGTGACAGTCAAGGTGGTTACACAGCTATAGGTCGGCGGGCTTTGGAAGAAATTAAGTGGGAGGATTGCTACCCTAGATATGGGTGCCCAAATGACTATTTAGTGAAGCTAAATATAGCCAATATGAAAGTTGCAGATGTGCCGGTTAAAGCTATCTATGGATCTGAATGGTCATCGAGCTTGAAAATTAAGTCTGTTATATTTCCCATAGCGACACTTTTATGTAGATTGTTTCTGCATCGACTGTATAGAAAATATGTTGTAATGAATGGCCACCCTATTGTTTTTACCTATTTAATGTTTTTTGCCTCGTCATTTTTTTTACTGTTGCTATCCTTATATATTTTATCTATAACGATTGGGACAGGTGTTGTGCCTCAAACGGCTCTAATTCTTTTTGTAATGTTTTTGATATTGTCTGTACAGATGCTCTTTCATGCATTTGATATGGACTATAGGCAAAATGAACATCTTTTCGTCTTTTTGGAAAATACAGAACAATGAAATGTCCTGCATGTCATAGCAAAAAATTTGAGTTTTGGAAGAAATGTAGTTCCCAGCACATCCAAAATGACGAGTATCAATTATATCAGTGCAAAGACTGTCTCCATGTCCAGGCTATAGGTGATAACGATAATTTTATTTTATCAAAAATATATAGCGAACCATTTTTTTCAACTAGTGCGCAAAATGATTCTTTAAATTCACCGGCTAGCAAAAATGCCATAAATCGTGCTAAGCGGTTAAACACTCTCTATTCACCAAAATCAACTTTGGATATCGGTGCAGGAATAGGGTTGTTTGTATCTGCAATGGGTAAATATTGTCCGGTAATAGGAGTGGAATATTCTAAGCACGCTGTAGAAAAGGCAGGAAAATTAGCTAACAATGTTATCCAGCTCGATTTCACAAAAAGTTTAACTGAAATTGAAACTGTGCTTGATAATCGCTCTTTTGACCTGATCACTTTGTGGGATGTATCCTCATGCTTTGAGGACCAGAGTGATATTTTCGTTAAGATATTTAGCCTTTGCAGCAATGAATCAAATGTAGTTGTTACGGTTCCAATTTATGATAGCGCGGCAGCCAGAGTAATGGGGAAGTTTTGGCCATTTTGGATACCGCCAGTAAATCAACATTACTATACTAGTGAGTCTATAGTGTCGATAGCAAGTATAGCAGGGTTTAAAAACATTCAAATTAGCAAGCGCTGGAAATATGTCGGTCTCGATTTTTTACTTCAAAAATTTCTCCGAACAATTGGGTTTGCCGCTAATTGGAAAATCATAGGTTTATTTTCTGCAATAAAGCTTCCAATAAACACATTTGATATTGCCGAAGTCCATATGGAGAAGTCACTTGTACGTAAGTAGAAAACAATCAGTCATTGTCACAGGCGTTACACTTTCAGGAAATCTTGGCGGGCTGGCGATGTTTGAGGCTCTGAAAGAAATATGTACTGAAAGTGAAATTAATGTATTACTGGCATCAATTCTGCCAAACGAAGATAAAAAGTCGAAGTCAGCAAAGAGAACTGTTGTTCTGGATTTGAATTATAAGTTTTTTCTAATGATTCTGGCTCCACTTTGTTTGATCATGTATCTTTTGCCAGTATCCATTGCGGTTAAAAAGAAATTGTTGGGCTTGAATGATGCTTTGAAGGAATATTCAACGGCTACAGCTGTCTATGACCTTTCCGGAATATGCTTTGTTGATGGTCGAGGAGGGGCATTGCTTTGGTATAATATAGCGATTTTACTCCCGGCATTGGCGATGGATATTCCTGTCTACAAGTTATCACAGGCCGTGGGGCCGTTTAATAAGCTTATGAATAGATTTTTTGCCAAGCTGATGTTATCTAGGTGTGCCCATATTTTTGCTCGAGGTGAAATTAGTTATAGTTATTTAAAAGAGCTCAGGTTATCGAATATTTCAAAATCACCGGATATAAGCTTCACATTAAACTCTAATGTACTGTTGTCAAAAGCACGGAACATAGTTCCAAAAGAAAAGTTTATTGCAATTTGCCCCTCCCGAGTAGTGGAGGCTTACTGCGAAAGTTCCAATATCAACCTTATCGAGATATTGGTCCAATATATTGTGTATTTGTTGGGTATGAACTACAGCGTTGTTCTTTTGCCTCACTCAGAAGATTCAGGTATTAAAAAGAATAATGATATGGCGGTTTGTAAAAAAGTGCTGAATCGAATAAATAAAGATCTGGTAAAAAGTGGCACAAAAGAAAATGTTATAATTGTTAGTGCAGAAGGGTCTGCTAAGTTGGCTCGAGAAATTATTGGCTTGTCTGAGTTTGCCATTGTATCTAGGTTTCATTCCATGATTGCGGCTCTTAGTAAGTCGACTCCGTGTTTAACGATAGGGTGGAACCATAAGTACCAAGAAGCAGCCATGCCGTTTGGGCTTGAAAAACTCGTAGTAGGTTACGAGAATCTAGACTTTGAAACGCTAAAAGTAAAAACTGAATATTTACTATCTCATTATAACGATTATAAGAACTTGATGCTTATAGCTGCGACCACTGAATCAGACAGTGCAAGAAGATCTATAAATGAGACTATTGAGAGAATAACTTCAAATGCTTAGCGAACATTTAATCCCTTTGCGTGAAGTCAATAATGTCGTTAAAAAGGATTTATGTATTGGTTGTGGTTTTTGTAAAATCTCATTATCAAATGAGAGATTGACCTCTACGAATGTGAGTATGAAGTATGACTCCAGCACCTCTTTGTTTACGCCAGAGGTGCTAGAACCCGATGATCAAGCGTTAGTCTTTTGCCCAGGAAAAACAATGCCTTTGAGGACGCTTCATGAAAATAAATTTGGAATGAAGTCTACAAGTTATTTGGGTGCAACACTAAAGACCTTTGCAGGTTGGCAAACCAACTCTGATAAACGGCTTGCCGCTGCATCAGGTGGTATATCAAGCGCTATCATTGAGCACTTGTTGAGTACTGGTGAGGTATCAAAAGTGTACATGGCAGTTAATCGTGGAACTAAAGATGGGTCTTACGGTGAGTATACCAGCGAGATAACACGGATTGCTGAAGGGTATGATTCGATATACCATGCGGTTGATTTTGGTAGGGACCTGGATGAGCTTATCAAGGATACTTCAAAATTTGTATTTGTAGGTTTGCCTTGTGAGATAGCAACAATTGAAGCTTTAAAAAATCATGACTCAGAGTTTAGGGGGCGCTGTGTATTGACTGTTGGTCTTTTTTGTGGAGGGGTGAACAGGTTCGAAGGAGTTGAATGGTACATACGGAAAATGGCGAAATCAATTGGGAACATCACAAAAGTTAATTATCGAAATGGCTTCTGGCCTGGGGCTATTCGGGTTGAGTCGGGAGAGAATGTTTCAAATATACCAAGAATAATGGGTAATTCTCGGCGAAACATCCTTAAATACATAGCTGCTTTCCAGGGGCCTTGGATGCTTAAACGCTGTCGTATATGCCCAGATCAGGTATCACATCTCGCTGATATTTCATTAGGAGATCCTCATTTGGCTAAATATAAAGGTAAAAATAACCTTGGTGTATCTGCAATAGTAGTTAGGACTGATAAGGGCGAAAGCGTAATATCTGAGCTTAAGAGCGCAAATAAAATTGAGATCGAGTATTTGAGCGAAGAAGAGATAATAGAAAGTCAAGGATATACACTTAAAAACCGTACCCATGCCGATTTATACGCTCAGGTTGCTACAAGATTAGGGCTTCACTCTCCCAGTATTGAAACTCTAACTATTGATAGTTCAGATTCACGGTATTTAGAAAAAATACCAATGTTTGCATTGATTGATTTGCTGAAAATAAAGTACAGGAAAAACAAGTTTTTGTTATTGATAATTTCACCAATTCAGTTGATGGAGTACTTATTCGTTAGGTTTACGCCTTCCGAGTTCATGAGGAAAGCAAAAAGTTTGGTAAGTAATAAGCAATGAAGTTCTTCGTAAATAATTATTTGACCCTGATTTCAAGACTTAGAGACAATAACTACGATTTATATTCTGTGGGTTCATTTCTGCAAAACAATGATTCTGTGAGAAGTGCGTGTATTTTACGGCATGATGTTGATAGGAGGGTGAATTCAGCGGTGTATATGGCAAAGGCTGAGCATAGTCTAAATATACGTTCAACCTATTATTTTCGATGCAGTAAACGTGGTGTGTTTCCTAGTGAAGCAATTAGGATAATAGCCTCTTTAGGGCACGAAGTTGGTTATCATTATGAGGAGACTTCAAGGGCTAATGGTAATATAGAAGTCGCTCGTATGAATTTCAAAAAAAACCTAGTAAGCTTTAGACAAATATCGGACTGTAAAACGATTTCTATGCATGGTTCGCCACTGTCTAAATATAATAATCAAGACTTGACCGACAGTGGCTTTTTAGAGGTATGTGGTCTGGAGGGGGATGCTGTAGCTAGTATTATAGGTTCTAAACCTCATTATTTCACTGATACGGGTGGGACTTGGGGGTCAAAGCATAATCTTAGAGACTTTCTAGGGGAACAATTGGAAAATGAAAGTACAATTAAGCTTGATGAACCTGATGTTTTTTCTCGAATAGAGAGCGTTGCTCCATTGCTCTATATTTCGACACATCCTGAAAGGTGGGGGAAAAACTGGCCAGATTATGCTTATTGTCGTTTTGTTGATGTGGCTACAAATTCAGCTAAGAAAGTTATTCGACATATTAGAAGTTGAAATTGATTCTAATTATTTCACACGTAAATCATTGATGAAAAAAAATCTTATTATTATTAAATCAGTTTGGGTGGTTTTTATTCTAGGTGCCCTTCTGCTATATGCATTTGAAAATTCAGATGAAATGCTCGCAACTTTCAGTGGGCTTAGTATGTTACAAATATATTTAAGCATCTCATTGCTTTTGGTAGGGAAGTTGTTTTGCATCTTTCTTGTAATGGACTCTATCAAACTCCAAGACTTTGAATTGAAGTTCCAGAAGGCTACGTATTGGTATAGTTATTCAGATATGGGCAAGTATTTGCCGGGTGGGATATGGGCGATTGTTGGAAGGTTTTCATTATATAAAGAAACTATGGGGGCAAAAAGGTCTTCAGCAGCTTTTTTTGCAGAAACGCTATTTATCATAGGTGTCCCCTCTGTTATTTCTCTAATTTTGATAAGTCGTACGAGTATATTTCCTCAGATCATCAATAATATTACTATTTTACTTGCTATTTTTATTTTTATTTTTATTTTTTCAGCTACGATATACACAGCGTCAAAAAAAATTAAAAGAGATACAAGAAATATTATCTTATCGAGAATGTGTATTTCTCAATCTATCTGTTGGACAGTGCTGTTACCAATGAGTTTTTACGTGATTTGTCCAGACAACCTAATGCTAAGTCATGTAATAGCTGCCTTTAATGCTGGATTCTCTGCTGGTCAACTAGCAATATTTGCTCCAAGTGGTATTGGTGTACGAGAATTTGTTGCGAATCTTTTTGTGGTTAGTTCGGAGTCAGGTAACTTTCTGACTTTATTGATAACTCACAGATTTCTATGGGTTATTGCTGATATAATAATGTTCGTAGTAGCAACAACCTTTAATATTAAAAGCAAAGGGTAGTTATCGATCTGAATCGCCATGGTTCTACTAAGCACTCCAAAATCATACAATATGGTCATATTGGATATTTAAATGAAACGTTACCCAGAAGAATTTAAAATTGAAGCTGTTAAGTAAATCACGGGACGTAATTATCCGATTGGTGAAGTAGCCAATTGGAGGTGTCCCCCTCTCGGTATTCACTGGATGCAATATAAACCTTTATTTTTAATTTAGGTTATTAAAAAAAAGGTTACAGATTCAGAAATATAAAAATAATTTGGTGATTAAATAATGAATGATATTTCAATACATCCAACGGCAATCGTAGATGCAGGCGCAAAAATAGGCGAAGGTTCACGCGTTTGGCATTGGGCGCATGTCTGTGGTGGAGCACAGGTTGGTAAGGGGGTATCCCTTGGTCAAAATGTATTTGTGGGTAATAAAGTTAGTATAGGTGATAAATGTAAGGTTCAGAATAATGTCTCGGTTTACGATAATGTAACTTTAGAGGAGGGCGTGTTTTGTGGGCCAAGTATGGTTTTTACCAACGTCTACAACCCACGCTCACTAATTGAGCGTAAAAATGAATACCGTAATACCCTCGTTAAAAAAGGTGCAACATTAGGCGCTAATTGCACCATTGTTTGTGGCGTTACTATTGGCGAATATGCTTTTGTTGGTGCGGGTGCTGTTATAAATAAAGATGTAAAGCCCTATGCATTAATGGTGGGCGTGCCTGCCAAGCAAATAGGTTGGATGAGTCAGTATGGTGAAAAGTTAGACTTACCACTTACTGGCAATGCCGAAACAGTTTGCCCTTATACCAATACAAAATATACTTTAAAAAACAACCAAATTCAGGTGCCACAATAAATGAACATTGATTTTGCAAAGCTTCAGTATCAATATCAACTGTATAAAAAGGATATTGATCAAAATATTCAGGCTGTATTGAATAAATCCAACTACATTATGGGAGAGGAAATAACACGGTTGGAAGACGAGCTGAAAAACTTTACTCAAGCAAAGCATGTAATAAGCTGTTCAAGTGGAACCGATGCACTATTACTGGCGATGATGGCAATGGATATACAGCCAGGTGATGAAATTATCACCACCCCGTTTACCTTTATTGCCACGGCAGAAACAATTGCACTAATGAAGGCTAAGCCAGTATTTGTTGATATTGACGAAGACACATTTAATCTTGACCCTTCTAAAATAGAAGCAGCCATTACATCTAAAACAAAAGCGATCATGCCGGTGGGGCTTTAT
>ENA-ORXI01002187-ORXI01002187.1-sediment-metagenome-genome-assembly--contig:-NODE-2187-length-14314-cov-4.828967_pt1 | contig 14314 bp, 10 predicted proteins | sample MGYA00237861_ERZ511468 | MGnify/ENA primary metagenome ERZ511468 (study PRJEB26299, sample SAMN06266213) | sediment metagenome | isolation source: Hudson Canyon methane seep mesocosm | place... | reverse complement strand
ATGCTGCATCAAGCGCTTGCCTGTACATCACCGCATTTCTCAATGGAAATACTAAGGTACCGATTAAACGTTCGATAATCGCAAGCTCTTCTTCTTTGAATTTTTTAGAGCGGGTGAAAGTGACTTCACCTAAATCTTCATTTTCTAATCTTAAGCGGTAATTACAGGAGTGAGCAGAGCGTTTTTCGGATGTAAGGTAACTTCCTGCCGCTTCGCAGTTGTATTCGAACTGGTCGAAATCTATCAGTTTTCCTACTTCTTCTACAAAAATATTGACGATTAGCTTTATTTCAAGCGTTGTTTGCAGGCGTCGCGTAAGACGGGAAACAAGATCGTCGCTTTCTGATAGCTGTCGGCCAAGTTCATTGTAAGTCGATACTAAGCGTGCCTTGGTAAAATCAATGGTATCCGCTTTGCGTCTGTTAGTTGTCATAATTCTCGCTCCCGTATAGCGGCAAGTTACTGCTCATTCTTTGCTGAATTAATGCTTATATATTCATTTCTATGTGTTGAGCTAATATCATGCCATTATTTTTTTATCCATTTAAAACAATTAGATAGGCTTTTTAAGGGAGGAGAGTGATTGCCGCTTGACAAAAAAATGACATTTTAAGAAATGAGCTGTCGTACGAGTGCATTGTGCTTGTTCATTGTGCTAATATGTTTGCATAAACAGGTATACAGGTAAGCAACACTAATGAGATTTCAGGCACCGGAAAGTCTTTCCGAACAAATTGCACAGCATTTGGGGCTCCGCATCATCAGAGCCCAATTAAAACCAAAAGAACGTATCCAGGAATTAAAGATTGCAAAGGAACTAAATGTTAGTCGAGGCTCAGTCCGTGAAGCTTTGCTAATTCTGGAGCGACGCCATCTAATTAATATTTTCCCTAGAAAGGGAGCTGTGGTATCTGAGTTATCAAGTCATCATGTTAATTGTTTATATAACATGTACATAAATTTACTGACCTTACTGACAACGACGTTTGCTTTATCGTGGAAAGAAGGTGACTTGAATGAAATGATCAAGCAGGTTGAAAAGATCAATAAACTAACGGAATCGGCAGAAAAGCCTGTTGATCAAATTGTTGATTATGGTTTTGAATTAATGTCCATGACCTATCCTGTGATCAACAATCCGTACTTAGAAGAAACCCTTGAAAACTTCAAACCTGCTGTTAGCCGTACTTATTATTTGGCTATGAAGTTACGCCAGGAAGAGCTCATGCGAACTAAACAGTTTTTTGAAGACTTGGTTTCAGCTATTTTCAAAAGAGATACAGACAGAATAACAAGTATTGTTAGTGAGTATGGTGAACTTCAACGTAGTTTGGTACTGCAGGTATTAAATGAATTAGAATCTCCCACCTTAGCATCTTCTTTTACCTTATGATTTTTCCTGTTACTTCGGGTACACATAGATGAGGCTTAAATCCATTAAATTGGCTGGCTTCAAGTCATTTGTGGATCCGACTACTGTTCCTTTTCCTACCAACCTTGCAGCGGTTGTAGGCCCTAACGGCTGTGGGAAATCGAACATTATAGACGCAGTGCGATGGGTTATGGGCGAAAGCTCCGCCAAGCATCTACGTGGCGAGTCTATGACAGATGTAATTTTCAATGGGTCTAATGGACGTAAACCCGTTAGCCAGGCTACTATTGAGCTTATCTTTGATAACACAGAAGGTAAACTGGTTGGCGAATTTGCCCAGTTTAATGAAATATCCATTAAGCGAAAAGTTACCCGTGAAGCACAGTCATTTTATTATTTAAATGGCACAAAGTGTCGTCGAAGAGATATTACTGATCTGTTTTTGGGGACTGGCTTAGGTCCAAGAAGTTATGCCATTATAGAGCAGGGCACTATTTCTAAGCTAATCGAATCAAAGCCCGAAGAGCTAAGAGTTTTTCTGGAAGAAGCGGCTGGAATATCAAAATATAAAGAGCGTCGAAAAGATACTGAAAGGCGCATGAAGCGCACAGAAGAAAACCTTGAACGACTTTCAGATATAAGAGACGAATTAGAACGACAGCTCTCTCACCTTCATAAGCAAGCGCAATCCGCTGAGAAATACACTGAATTTAAAAAAGAAGAGCGTTTAAAGAATGCTCAGCTTAATGCCTTAAAGTGGCGAACACTTGATCAACAAGTGGCTTTAAAATCTAAACAAGTGAGTACCTTAGAGCTTGAGCTTGAACAAATACTCTATTCACGAACATCAAGTGAAACCCTTTCTGAACAGTTACGTATCAATCTTCAGGATAAGAGCGAAGAATTTAATAAAATTCAGGCGCTTTACTATGAGTCGGGTGCTGAAATAGCGCGAACAGAGCAAAGCCTTCAGCATCAAAAAGAGCGCTCAGAGCAATTACAGAAAGAGCTTAAAGGCGTGACCGAGTCTGTTTCAGAGCTGAAAGAAGAGCTTTCTACAGATCAGTTGAGACTTGATGAAGTGGAGATTGAGTTTGAAGAGTTAAGCCCTGAGCTGGAAGAAAGTCAGGTTCTGTCAGAGGAGTCTTCAGAGCGTCTTGCAGGCATGGAAGATGCGATGCAGCGGTGGCAGCATGATTGGGATAAGTTTAATCAACTATCGTCTGATGCTCGTCAAAAAGCAGAGGTTGAGCAGTCTCGCATTCAACAGTCTGAACAATCTCTTGTACGCTTAGAAGAGAAGAAGCGCCGACTGCAAGATGAGCTGGCCTCGCTGGAAGGTGAAAGTGATTATAGTGTGCTTGATGAGCTTAAAGAGTCTATTGCCGAAAAAGAGATGATGGTGGAAGACGTATTGATCTCTAAACAGCAAGCCGTTGACACCATATCAACGCACAGAGCCAGTATCACTTCACTTGAACAAAATTTGGCAGATTTACGTCATCAGTATCAGAAAAATAGTGGCCAGTTAGCGTCCACCATCGCTTTACAAAAAGGCGCATTAGGGAATGACGACAAAAAAAGGGAGCAGTGGTTTGAAGAGCAGGGCTTAAATTCAGAGCACTCACTTATACATCAATTAAAAGTGAAGGATGGCTGGGGAACCGCTGTAGAGCATGTACTGGGGAGCTTACTTCAAAGTGTTAAAGTTCCATCGTTGAGTGATGTATCAGAAAACCAATTATTAAATGCCACAACCCGTGTTTCTCTGTTTGAAGAAATACCAGAACTTGAGTGTGCATTAGGTGTTGACCGATTATCTTCGTTTGTCTCTGGAGGTGATGTTTATGTTGGTCTGCTTGATAAAATACGAGTAGCTACAAGTTTGTCTGAAGCGATGGCAATTCGCAGCCAGATCCCACTTGATGAGTCGATTGTTTTAGTTGATGGCACGCTTATTGGCAAGCACTGGATCTCTTTACCGAAGCAAAACGAAGTGGGCGGTGGTGTATTACAGAGACAAGAAGAAATTAATGAATTAACGATAAGTGTGCGTGAATTTGAAGAAGAAATATATCAGAAGGAAAGTGTTCTTGAAGCTAGCCGCTTAAGTTTAAAAGACAATGAGAGCGAGCTGGAAAAAGCCCAGCAGCAGCTATCTAGCGAAGAGCGAGGTCTATCTTTATTAAAGTCACAACTAAGTTCTTTGGAAGTTAAATTTGATCAGCTTAATGCCAGGGCTTCTCGTGCCAAAGAAGATCTTGAAGATATTAATCTGAACCAAGAGCAAGAGAGTGAGAAGCTTGAAGAGTCTCGTCTGGTTTGGCAGCAAGCCATGGATGATATGGATAAAAATGCGGATGAGCGTGAAATACAATTACAGCGAAGAGATGATATTCGCGCATCATTAGATAATTATCGGCATCAGGCTCGTCATCAGCGTGATATATCACACCAGCTGCAACTCAGAGTACAATCGGCTAAAAATCAAAAAGAGACTTTGTCTAACGCCATTTACAAGGTAACGCTACAGCTAGAGCGCGTACAAGAACGACATCGTATGTTGCTTGAAAATGCAGAGTTAAATGCAGATCCTGTAGAGGAGCTTAAAATAAGCTTAGAAGAACTGCTCGAAAATAGAATGAATGAAGAAGTCTTGCTGGGGCAGGCTCGGGATGCATTAGAGCAAGTTAACCAGCAGCTACGAGAACAAGAGCAGTCGCGTAACCAAGGTGAGCAAAAATTAAATGATGTGAGAAGTCGGCTTGAACAACAAAAAATGGATGCTCAGGCCTTTGAAATTCACCGTACAGGTTTAAGTGAGCAGCTTAAGAAAGACAACTTTGTACTTGATGCTGTGTTAGCGTTGCTACCCGACGATGCGGAAGAACAGCTTTGGAAAGACGAGCTGGTAAAAATTGCTGGCCGAATTCAGCGTTTAGGTGCGATTAATTTAGCGGCTATTGATGAATATGCGGTACAAAGCGAACGAAAGACGTATCTAGATGCCCAGGATGAAGATTTAAGAGAGGCGCTGGAAACACTTGCGTCAGCTATTCGTAAAATCGACCGAGAAACCAAGGCAAAATTTAAAGAAACGTACGATAAAGTGAATAATGGACTACAGGAACTGTTTCCAAAAGTATTTGGTGGAGGTAGTGCTTATCTCGATCTAACAGGGGATGACTTGTTAGAGACCGGTGTGACAATAATGGCCCGGCCTCCGGGAAAGAAAAACTCAACCATTCACTTGCTGTCAGGTGGTGAAAAAGCCTTAACGGCGATTGCATTAATTTTCTCAATCTTCCAATTAAACCCTGCTCCGTTTTGCATGTTGGATGAAGTTGACGCTCCCCTTGATGATGCCAACGTGGCTCGATATGCCAATATGGTTAAAGATATGTCGAGTCAGGTTCAGTTTATCTATATAACCCATAATAAAATAGCGATGGAAATGGCTGAGCAGTTAATGGGGGTTACTATGCATGAGCCCGGTGTATCTAGACTGGTATCAGTTGATGTAGAGGCTGCTGCTGCGCTTGCAGCAGTTTAATGAAATACATAATGAATAGATTTTAACTTCATCTTTTCTTGCACTGACGTTACAATATAAAATACTTGATTACATTATTACTGAATTTCACTATTTTTTAATGGTTTGTAAGAATAAATTGAATAAACACGCTTAATCATTCAGCTTATTAGTCGAATCTACAAACCTCTACATGGCTTTATAAAAGAATATGGATATGAATTTAAGAGAACTATTAGTTGTTGTAGGTGTTGTTTTTATTGCAGGTATTGTTATTGATGGCTTTCGTCGAATGAGACGAGCTAAGAAAGATTCTCTGGAAATGTCGCTTGGAATGGGTGGCGAAATAGATAACACCCCGCTTGATGATGATTTTAATCCTGAACTGCCTAATGGTGGCGCACGCTCGATCTCTGAGTTTGGGGAGTCACCTGTAGATATAGAACCGACTATACCTACTTCACCTGTTGTTAGTGAGGAACGCATTGAGCCTTCAATCGGAAGTGCGATACCTGATGAAAATTCGTTTGATGATGATAACCTTTCTTCAGTTAGAGTGGTTGCCCGAGAGGAAATAGTAGAACCCAGTGAGGTTCGTGTTGCAAAACAGGAAAAACTACAACCAAAGAAAAAAGTGACTTTTGGCGAAGGGCTTAAGTCTGGAAGTAAAAAGAGCAAGAAAACAAGCACTAAAAAAGTACAAAATAAACCTGAGCAAGAAACCACAGAGCAAAAGCAGTCACCTAAGCCCGCTCAGGAAGTTATTATTTTGAATGTTATGAGTAAATCAGACACGGTTTTTTCTGGCTTAGAATTAAAGAAGCTTCTAGAAGCGTGTGGCATGGAGCATGGTGAAATGTCGATTTTTCATCGCCACGAAAATGCCATTGATAGCCCCGTTCAATTTAGTGTAGCTAATGCTGTAGAGCCAGGGTATTTCCCTAAGGAAACAATAGACACTTTGGCAACCCCCGGTATTAGCTTTTTTATGAGTTTACCCGGCCCTGATGAAAATATGAGAGCGTTTGACTACATGGTTGAAACGGCTCAATGCGTTGCTAATAACCTTTCTGGCGAAATGAAAGATGAGCGACGCAGTGATATGACACCGCAGACATTAGAACATTGTCGTCAACGCATTCGTGATTTTGAGCGTAGGCAGTTAACGGCTCGTTGTTAGTTAATTCTACTCAGAACGTCTGTCATTCCCGCGAAGGCGGGAATCCATAGCATTAGAATAATGTTAAAATACTGGATCCCCGCCTTCGCGAGGATGACAAAATGGATATGTAATACTTTTCAAAATAAAAAGCGAAGCCTGTGCTTCGCTTTTTATTTGCCTAAAATTTTTAAACCCTGCTTTACGAGATAAACAACATGTTAGTTTCAGAAGACATTATCCTCAAGGTTGAAACACTCCGTAGTGAGTTAGATAAGCATAATTATAGCTATTATGTTTTGGATGACCCTTCAATACCTGATGCTGAATATGACCGTTTACTGTTAAGTCTAAAAAAGATAGAAACCGAATATCCTTCACTTATTACGCCTGAGTCTCCAACCCAAAGAGTGGGTGGTGAGCCGCTAGCCGGTTTTTCTCAGGTTAGCCATGAAATGCCAATGCTTTCTCTTGATAATGCTTTTAATGAAGAGGATATGACCGATTTTAATCGACGTGTAGTTGATCGTCTTAACCCTGAGGAAAAAGGTAATAAGGGCGAATCGATTGAATATGCCTGTGAGCCAAAACTGGATGGTATTGCTGTTAGTTTAATGTATGAAAATGGCATTCTTATTCGTGGGGCAACGCGTGGAGATGGCCAAACCGGTGAAAATATAACTGAGAATGTCAGAACAATTAATTCAATTCCTCTGAAGCTATTAGGAAATGATTACCCCTCTCGCCTAGAAGTAAGGGGTGAGATATATATGCCAAAATCTGCTTTTAATGCATTAAACATTGAATCAGAGCGAGTAGGCAGTAAACCTTTCGTAAATCCCAGAAATGCTGCAGCAGGAAGTTTACGCCAGCTTGACCCAAAAATAACGGCCAGCAGGAAGCTGGAAATGTGCTGTTACTCTGTAGGAATAGTCGAGGGTGGGGCGCTTGCTGAAACCCATGAAATCTCTTTGCGCAAATTAAATGGCTGGGGACTTAGAATTAATTCAGAAATGCAGGTGGTAAAAGGGGTTTCTGGCTGTATGGAATACTACAATTCCATGGCAGAAAAGCGTAATACTTTACCTTACGAGATAGATGGTATTGTATTTAAAGTTAATAATTTGCTTATGCAAGAACGATTGGGCTTTGTTTCTCGCGCTCCCAGATGGGCTATTGCGCATAAATTTCCTGCACAGGAAGAGTTAACCAAGGTTTTGGATGTAGAGTTTCAGGTAGGGCGTACAGGCGCGGTTACTCCTGTTGCCAGGCTAGCCCCTGTATTTGTAGGTGGTGTGACTGTAAGTAATGCCACCCTACACAATATGGATGAAATTAAACGTTTGGGTGTCATGATTGGTGACACTGTAATTATTCGTCGAGCGGGCGACGTGATACCGCAAATAGTTAAAGTAGTTGAAGAAAAAAGACCTACTGATGTCCAGGCTATTGTTATTCCCAGTCATTGTCCTGAGTGTGATTCAGAAGTTTTACAGGTGGAAGGTGAGGCAGTAGCTCGTTGCTCTGGCGGTTTATTTTGTGGAGCGCAACGTAAAGAGGCTATTAAACATTTTGCTTCTCGTAAAGCGATGGATGTTGATGGTCTTGGTGACAAGCTGGTTGAGGCTTTGGTTGATGCGGGAGAAATTGAAACTGTTGCAGGTCTTTTTACCTTAACAAAAGAGCAGGTTTCTGGCTTGGAGCGTATGGCTGATAAGTCAGCAGAAAATTTACTTCGTTCTTTAGAAAACTCAAAAGAAACAACCCTAGCTCGTTTTGTCTACTCTTTAGGTATCAGAGAAGTAGGTGAAACCACAGCAAGAACGCTGGCCAATGCATTTGGGTGTCTCGATAAAATTAAATCAGCGTCTGTAGATGTATTGCTTGAAGTACCTGATATTGGGCCAATTATGGCTAATCATATAGTCTCATTTTTCGAGCAGGCTCATAACAACGAAATAATTGGCCAGCTTACCGAGGCGGGAGTACATTGGCCTGACGTCATCATTGAACAGAAATTACAGGCTTTGAAGGGTAAGACCTTCGTTATCACTGGTACGCTCAGTGAAATGACAAGAGATGAAGCCAAAGAAAAACTGTTGGCATTAGGAGCTAAGGTAAGCGGCAGTGTTTCGAAGAAAACTCACTGTGTTATAGCGGGTGAAGCCGCAGGCTCTAAGCTTAAAAAAGCCGAGGAACTTGGTATTCAGGTAATGAATGAAGAGGCGTTTATTTCATTTATGGCCTCTTCTAAACCTTCCCCCGAATCAAATTCCTAATCACAAATCGTGAAGGGCTAATTATCTTTAGAATATCTTCTGTAAAAGGCGGGGCTTCATTGCACACTTGACTTGCAATGAACTTTGCAGCCAGAGGGCAGGAGGATAATCCTTTTGAGCCATGGGCAATATTCACAAAAAGTCCTTCATAGTAGACCCCTTCACAATCAAAATTATGTTTTGCGTCATGGCGCAGCTTGGCAAATTGTTCTATTTGTTTTTCATAAACAGGCGCTTTACCAATAATAGGAATATAGTCTGGCGATGTGCAACGTAAAGAGGTTCTTCCTTTCAAAAGGGGTAGGCTATCACTGTTAAGACTACTTTTTGCTGCATTGAACCATGAAGTTAACTGGTTTATGTTATGTACATGGTCGCTTTCAATAACATCACAGAGCTGGCTTTTTAAATCAAAGGTGGCACCAAAGCAAAATTGACCATTGTGCTTAGGGCTTATGTAGCCTTCACCGCATAAAACGGTTTTTAGATTTTGTAATTCAGTTTCCTTCAACGTATCGGCATCTAGAAGAGAAACTTGCCCTCTAATGGGTTTTGTTCTCAGGTGACTAAGCTGGCGGAGTGATTTAGCGTCAGATGCTGAGCAGACAATTATATTGCTCGCAGTATTTATTAAATCTGCATCGGCATCATAAACAGACCACAATTCCGTAGCTTCATCATGCTTAAGAGACGATACGGCTGTGTTATAAAGGGTTGATATTAGAGGGTGTTTAAGCAGTAATTGACACAGTTTTTTAGGCGCCACCCAGCCTGAGTTAGGGAAGAATAACCCACCGTGATCAAGGTGAATGCCGGCTATTTCACTGGCTTCATTAGGTGTTAGCTGTCTTAAAAGGTCTTCGGGGTAATCATTTTTCTCTAAAAGCTCTGTTTGCTTTTTTTGTTCTTTTTCATTCCATGCGACTTGTATGAGGCCGCAGTTCGACCAAAACAGTTCATCAGGCTGACCTTGTAAGCTCAGGCGTTCTTGTAAACCTTGATAGAAGTTTTGGCTGAAGAGAAGGTTGTCTAGCGCATATTTAGTTTGAATATTAAATTCAGTAGAAAATTTGTTGTAAAGCGCACCCTGAGGGTTTCCTGATCCGCCTGATCCTGGCGCATTCTGCTTTTCAATAACTAAGACTCTTTTACCCTTTTCGGCTAGAGCGTATGCGGTACTTGTTCCGGCAAGCCCTGCGCCAATAACAATGGCATCATAATACCCTTTATTATTTACAGAACTTTGTTTTGGTAGGAAGGAAGCCCCAAGGCTTCCTTTTAACCATGCCGTATTTATCTGAGCATTATGATCTAAATTCACTTAATAACCGTTATCTTCTCAATAACAACAGGGTCAATTGGAATATCTTTCTGCATATTTCGTCTTGTGGTTTTAACTGCTGCAATTTTATCTACAATGTCCATACCCTCAATGACTTTACCAAAGGCAGCATAACCCATGCTTTTTGTGCTGTAATCTAGAAAGTTATTGTTGGCCACGTTTATAAAAAATTGAGATGAAGCTGAGTGTGGGTCTTGTGTGCGTGCCATGGCGATGGTGCCACGATTATTGTGCAGGCCGTTAGCGGCTTCATTTCTGATGGGGGCGCTAGTAGGTAGCTTATCCATGCTTTTAGTAAAACCACCACCTTGAATCATAAAGCCGGAAATAACACGGTGAAATATTGTTTTAGAGTAAAAGCCGCTTTCAACATAATCTAAAAAGTTTTTTACTGTAATGGGGGCTTTTCTTTGATCAAGCTGAACAGTGAAACTACCAAAATTGGTTTCAATAAGCACTTTTACATTCTCTTCGGTAGCATTGTTGGCTGCGGCAAAAGAGACAGAGCTAAATATAAGTGATAAACAGAAAAAAAGAGATTTAAACATATAAGAGTACCTAAGCATTTATAAAGTCCTTGGTTTTAGTTAGTTTGGGTTAGTTTGTTTTGAACAGCATGTTCCAGTAGAAATACAGTTCTTGCCTTTATGCTTTGAGTCATAAAGTGCAGCGTCTGCGCATTTTAGCAGGATTTTTATGGATGATTCCTGATCTGGGATAAATGAGCAGCATCCGGTGCTAATTGTTAGTTTTTTATGGTTTGTTGATGGTAAGTGAGAGATATTAAGTGCTTTGATCTTCTCAGCAATATTTTCAGCTATTTTGTATGCTGCGCCTATGTCTGTGTCGGGGAGTATAACCACAAATTCTTCACCACCATAACGAGCCACTACATCATTGGGTCTTTTAACGCATGATTTGAGCGTTAGGCCTATTTCTGAAAGCGCTTCATCACCCGCTAAGTGACCCTGGGTATCGTTATATAATTTAAAGTCATCAACATCAATCATTAATACCGCTAAAGGCGTTTTTTGGCGGGCAGCATTGAGCCATTCTCTTTCTATATAGGTATTGAAATATCGTCGATTATAAAGGCCTGTTAATGTATCTGAGATGGATTGTTTACGCAGCTCTTCTTGTGTTTCATTCAAGCGTTCTTGTTCATATGCTAATAATATTTTTCTCAGAAAATTCTTCCTCACCTCATGTTCCATGCGGCCATTCACAATAAGGCTAATAAAGCTTACAAAAGAATAGATGAAAAATATCTCCGTTACCTGAGCTTGTGATGCATCAGTAAAAAGTACAATAGACAGCAGTTGCGCAGCAAGCATAAGTAAGGTGAAGGGGAGTGCATAGAGAAAACCGACTCTTAGAACATTACTCAAAAAGAATATCGTGATAATAGAGCCAAACTGGTAATGGTATTGACCATGCTTCGCTGCAAGAACACCAATGAGTATGAGTGAAAGGTGAATGGCCAGCCCACCCATACAGAGCAATAACTGATGCCAGCGAAAGAATATGTGGGAGTAGGTCAGGCCCAGGAAAAATAATATTAATAGAGCGCCAGACGTTCTTATTACCAGTATCTCTTTTAATAGCTCCGGGATAACCATTTGATCTGCAAACAAGAAGGCAATCAAGCCTAATGCGCCCAAAATTGGGTAGATACGGTTTTCTAGCTGATAACGAGACAGCATGTATTTTGTGTATAGCGCACCTAATACTGAATCGAAACGACAGATAAATTTCTTATTATCAATAGAGAAACGTGCTTTATTAACGAGCTCTTCTGATATATCGATATCTTTTATTGTAAATGACAATGATATTACCTACTGAATCCTTTAATACGGTTATTTTTTTGAAGAATCACTATTTATTATAGTTCAAAAATGAGTAGTGGAAGGTCGAGTAACTCACTGATTTTTAAAATTATTAGCAATTGTAATTAAAAGCCTGTTTCAAGAGCGGTGCTTTTAAGAACTGTGCGTTTACATTTCTTAACTAATTGACAAGCTTATTATGTATACAAAACAGCTGATACGTACCATTATTTCTCTGGAATAAAAACAAACTCAAATTGCATACTTACATCGAAAATATAAAAGATAATAATGAGGTAGGGGAAAATGGTTACGGATAAAACAAAGCAATTAGACAAATCCCGTCTTGGTCGTTTACTGGTTAATCGTGGCTATATCTCAGAGCAGCAGCTTGAGAATGCATTAACACAGCAAAGAACAACAGGCCAGCGTTTGGGAGAGGTTCTGGTTTGTCAGGGATTGCTAACAGAGCGCGACCTTGAGCGAACCTTAAAGCATCAGAAAAGATACCGTTATACCGCTGCCTTTGTTGCCTTGGTTGTTGCACCGTTACAGCCTATAGCTGCCTTTGCTGCAACAACACAAATTGCCAATGCGAGTTCTGATGCCACAGCTGCTGAGCAGGTTAATGCATTTAAGTCAAAGACAGGCTTAAGATCTTTAGATGACAATGAGATGGCGGGCGTGTCTGCGCAAGGTATTACTGAAGATATACAGAATTTGATAACGCAGGTGGATGGTGAAATAAAACCAGACTCAGTAAAAGTACTTAAAACCGTAACCAATGTATTTTTGCCTTTAACGAATGCTTTAGCGTGGGATTCAACGGTTGAAGGGGTTGTGTACGATACAAGCAAGCCTGGCTTTGAAATGTTAGAGCCTGGAAAAATGAAGTTAGCATTGCCAACACATATCGATAAGATTAGTTTGGAGAATATACGTGTTGCAGGTTCGACGGGCGCTTCATTTGGTAGTGTTTATATGAGTGATATAAATTTTTCTTCTGATTCAAGTATAACTTTAACGGTTAGATAGCGCGTTTTTCTATTTTACGTACTAAACAAATAAGGCCTGAGTTCTTAGAAGTATGTAGTAAGAACTCAGGCTTTTGCTATTGAGTTCATCCCACCCATCGCATGCTCTCTTCCTGAGGCTCCGTAAAGGTTAGGTTTATTGTTCTGGCCTCGAATAATACTCATCAATTTATTTACGCGTTTAAGAGAGTGAGATACCACTGTACCGTTAACCGTATTCTGCTCTTTACAGTGCGTTAGCGCTTGGTTAACTTTCTTCCATAGGGTATTAAGCTCAGTATCATTTATTTCCATAACGGCTTTCTCAAAGGCGCCTGCCTTTATGGCGTAGCCTGCCTCGACAAAAAGCTGAGCTTTTTGTTTCGCACGATATTCAATAGATTTTAAACTGGATGATTTTTCAGAGGATATTTGCTGAATACTATCTGTGGAGCGGTCTTTTAGTGCAGAGCGCTCTTTTTGGAGTACTTCATTGAGTTGGGCTAGATCGTTTAAATCTTCTTTCAGTAGAGTTTTGAGTCTATCAATTGAAATTGCCATGGGCTTGCTCTCAGAAAATGTCTTTCTCCATATCAAGCATTTTCTGTGCCACACGTTCGGCTGATATTTCATAACTGCCGTCTTCTAATGCTGCGCGTATTTTTGCAACTTTCCCTTCATCAATGCCTGGTAAGTCTTTCAGGCCTGCTTCTATTTGCTGAAAGTCTTTTGCCTTTCCACTGAAGCTAACCGTTTCCCCGCGCTTTTCTGCTGGTACTTCTGTTTTTTCAGTACTTGTGTCAAGTTTTTGGCGAGCTGGCTGGGCCTCTGTACTCTTATTTCTGAGGCTGCCCGGCTGGTTCGGGTTTAACCCATTTATATCGATAGCCATGATTTAAAACCTTTAATTAATAGACTCTGCTACTCTTATCGACCTAATTTTAGAAAACTTTAACCATAAAAGGTATTTTTTTACTTATTTATAGTAATCTATTTTTCGACTACATCTTTTGCTCACATAAAGACTGCTTACATAGGTACTGCTACCTTACCCTTAGCGATTACTGTAGCGCGTATTATGCGGGATGATTTTTTATTCTTTACTGAGATCTGTTGGCCTAGTTTACCATCACTCATAGCAGTCCCCAGCATTTCAACAGAAATAACTTTAGATAATGCACTAATAACAACGGTATCCCCACGCACTACTACTTTGGGGGACGAGAGTAATCCCGGGTAGAATGCATGGCCTTCCTGAATAGAACGACGCAAACGCATCCCTAATAATTTACTTTGTTTATCAAAATAACCTTTTCGTGATTTATTAATTTGAATCTCGTCTTGCTGAAGGTCTGCACGGGTTATTCTGTGGTTTCTGGGTAGTGTTTGGCTTGCAACCCACACGCTTTTAAATATATTAACCTTCACGCCTACAAAAATAGACCAACGTTTTTTGTCTTGGCATTCCACTTTAATTGTAGTTTTATTGCGAGACATTGGGTCGCTTTGAAAACTAAATAACGCGGGTGATTTACAAAGTGACAAATTAAGCCGTGGATCAATTTTGCCGGTTTTGTAGTCAAAGCGGTAACCTTTTTCCGACTTTAGGCGCTCACCGTAAGTGGATAAAAAAGTACCTACTTCACCGGTTACCCAGTCGCTAAAAGTAATGGCCTGGCAGGGAAGCGCAGTTAAAAGTGTAGATAGAACCAAAATAGCTCTGTGAACTTTTAAAAAGTGTCCTATTCTTATGAGATGTAAGAAGTATTTATTAATGTTAGGCACATT
>ENA-ORXI01002185-ORXI01002185.1-sediment-metagenome-genome-assembly--contig:-NODE-2185-length-14322-cov-2.857073_pt1 | contig 14322 bp, 28 predicted proteins | sample MGYA00237861_ERZ511468 | MGnify/ENA primary metagenome ERZ511468 (study PRJEB26299, sample SAMN06266213) | sediment metagenome | isolation source: Hudson Canyon methane seep mesocosm | place... | reverse complement strand
TTACACAAGGATAAGATATGAGAGAAGACGTTAAAAATATTTTTGCCAAACACGGGATTACAGTTACACTAAAAGGCTACAAAGAAATGCCTTCAAGAGATGGGTATCATATGAGAGGAAGTTTGTACGTTAATAATAAACGAGCTATATTCTTTGAAGACGAGGGAAGAGGAGGAGAGTGCACCTTAGATATTCTCAATAAAGATAACGCAAAACCTCTTATGGACATCAAGGACGAACTTTCAAAACTAAAAGCCTATCCAGGAGATGAAACTATTGGGGACTCGGAATATAGACTTACTAATTTATTCGTGGAGATGGCAGAAGACCATCTTTATGAAAAAGTTCTGAAAAAAACAGCAAAGAAATCAGCCTTAGTCAGATATGAGAATCAAGATTACGATAATAATACACATACTCGATTTAATGACCAAATGGACAAAATGTTATTGAATCACTTGATTTCAAGACTTAATAAAAGAAAAGAAAAAACTATTCAGATTTGGAACTTTGAACAAAAATGGGTAACTTATACACCTAAAGCACTCAAAAATATTTTAAAAGAACTAGAATAATTCCCAACGGGTATGGTTAGACCAAGACCATACCTGAAATTGTCCACCTCGTCATTGTATCTTCCTCTTCTAGAAAATAAACAGCAATAAAAAATGAATTAAACTATACAAAAAAGAAAGACAAATCACTTGACATATTAACGTTAATATGTTATAATTACACATATCAAGATTAAGGAATCATTATGGAATTACACACAAAAGTTTTTATCGAAAAAGCGGGTTTAAATGGCGAAGCTGAAAAAGTGGAAGAATTAAGACATGCGGAAACATTGTTGTTCGCAGAAGATGAACTTATAGACTATCTTGGAGATAATTTATCAGACGTAATCGCAAATCACACTGAAGCAGATGACAATTGGTACGACAATGACATACAATTCAGTCTTGCTTTTGAAAACTACGAAATCACTGGATGCGCTTCATATGGCTGCAATTCACTTAATATCGATTTGGATTTTCTTCACAATAAAAAGTCTAAGTTCACATCATCATTTCCCGATGAGGTATCAGACTTTCATGGACTAAGTTCTGCTTTTGTAGATAGCATTAGCTCTTATTTCGAAGATTTAAAAAATGATGTGATTCTCAAAGAAAAAAATGACTATAGCAATAAATTAATGAGCACTGGAATTGCTGCTATGTTCGCAAGCCCTAGAGCACACCAATAAAAAAGATAAAAGGAAAAGCCATGAAAGAAGATTTAAAAACACTAAACATGAGAGAAATTGCAGCAAAAGTTATTGAAAAAAATCCATACAGAATTGCAATGCAAGAGAAATCATATGGAGACCCTAGATGCCCCGCCACAGAAAAGCATACATTTTACAACATTTTATATATGTGTGTAAATAAACCAGGTGCATCTTTCACAAGATTTCCCCAAAGTAGGGAAACAGGCATTAATGCAGGAAGGGTTCTGACCTACAGTTTTATAAATAAAGAGGGTGACATAGTAGAAACTGTTCCACCTTCTCAATATGCTAACAGTGAAGCAGATTACAAAATTGAGCTAAGTAAATTTAAATTCAAAACAGACAGAGACTGCATTATAGTTGCTATTATGATGGAACAAAAAACTCATGATTCAAGTAAAAAAGGGGTTCTATTTCTATCAAAAGCCTTCACTATTGGGGAAATGCAAGACCTGAGAGACGAGCAATATTCTAATATTAAAAAGAAAGATGCGGAAGCATCAATGAAAAAAATAAAAATGATTTGGGCATAAGGAGAGAACATGGAAACATTAAAAGAAGAATTTCTAAGAGTAACCAAAGACGACTCCATTGAGTTAAACTTTGGGGTGGCATGCTATGACCAAACGGGATATTTCGAAGTTATTGATAAATACGCTGAGGTCAGAAGGTTTGCAAATGCAGAAGATGCTGCAAAATATTATTTTGACAATGACTATTCAATTCCTCACGCAAATGGGATGGAGGTCTACCCTTCAGATTATGGACAGCCTGAAATAGAAAGTTTTTCGAGTCCAATTTGGCAATATATGAATGGGTTCAAGAGATTTAGCAGCAACTTTGAAGTGAATAAGGTCACGCTTGAGTCTTTTTGTGCTATTGGAGAAGAGGTAAGCATTATCACTAGTGAAGTAAATTGCCACACTTCACCATCAATATTGGCAGTAGAACTGAAAAAAGATTTTATTTTAAACGAAAGCAAAGTCGACAAAATGAAGCAGTATATAAAGGATACCTGGGGTATCGAATGTTTGCGCGCAGAAGAGTGTATTCATGAACTTAAAATTTTGAAATTTAAAATCAATGCAGCACTTAGAAATAAATGCACTCCAGTTATTCACTGGCACTTATAAACCTAAATACAAACAACAACTAAATACTGCAATTTGGATAAGAATTGTTGGCTTTTTCTTGACATATTAACGTTTATATGTTACAATTGTACATATAAAAAATATATAAGGCCAACAATGAATATATTATTAGATTCTATTGAATTTCCATCAATCTCCATGGCAAAACAAAATATTAGAAAACAATTCTTAGAGGATGAAAGAACGCACATTCAGGCATTTAGTGGAGGGAAAGATTCTTCCTTATTACTTCATCTTTTCTTGGAAATGCTACTTGACTTAAAAAACGAAGGAATAAAAACTCGCAAATCTTTCATTGTTACTTCTGATACTGGAGTGGAAATGCCAATGATTACTGGATATGTAAGAAACAAACTAGCCTCTATTGAACAGTTTATTAAAAAAGAGAAACTTAATGTAGAAGTCAAAGTTCTTAAACCCGAAATAAATGATGGTTTTTATGTATGCCTTATAGGGAGAGGCTTTGCAAGTCCAAATCAACGGTTCCGCTGGTGTACAGATAGGTTAAAAATTTTGCCTGGCGTTAAATATTTGACGTCTTTAGCCAAGGTGCATAAGTCAATTATTTTACACATTGGTGTCAGAACAGATGAGTCAATTGCAAGAGCTGAAAGTATTAACAAAAGAGACTATAACTCCAGAGACCTAACCATCCATGATAAAATTCCGAATGCGTACAACTACAGTCCTTTAAAAAATGTTGGAACAACTGAACTATGGAGATATCTAACAAAAGTTCCCGCGCTTTGGGGAACTCACCGCGATATGATGAAGCTGTACGACAAAGGTTCAAGTGAAGCAGATTGCAATGTGGTTCTAAATCCCAATTCTGAAAGCTGCGGGAAGACCAGATTTGGCTGCAGTGTCTGTACTGTTTCTGAAGATAAAAGCATGCAAGGAATGCTTTTAAATGGAGAGGAGTGGATGAAACCTCTGTTTGATTTCAGAAATAAAATATTTGATTATCGCTACGACCATTCAAAAAGAAGAGACAAAAATTCTTTTGGAATGAATGTGGCGGGCAAGTTCTTGTTATCTGTTAGGAAAGAATTATTAGAGGATATTCTCAGAGATGAAGCAAAAATGAAAGACAAACTTATTGAGAAAACAGGAAGTGCTCAACTCATATCTAACGAAGAAATAATAGCCATTAATAAATTCTGGAAAAAAGATGGGGACTTTTCAAATGAGGCTTTAAAGCTTGCAAATAAATATGGAAGAAATCTTCAGGTCCCCGAAGCTAATACAGTTGATATCAAAAATATTTGTGATGAAGTAGGCATTGATGCTCTGTTTTTTGCAGAAGTAATTAGCATCAATCAAGAACATCGCCACAGCCTTAGAAGAATAGGAATAGCCAACGAGCAAAAAGAACTGGTAAAAAATTATGTGCAAGGAGAAGTTCATGAAGATAAATAAAGTAATATTGGAAAATATATTTGCCTACAAAGGTGAAGTAAAATTTGATTTAAGTGATAAGACTAATACAAATATTATTTTAGGAAGTAATGGATTCGGAAAAACATCCTTTATAAATTCATTAAAACTTGCGCTGCATGGAATTACAAAAGAACAATTACTCATTGGAGACACCAGACTTAATAAATATGAATTTGTCATGGGGAGCAGCACTAAACATTACAGTGGTTTAGTTAATAGAACATCAGCTCAAGAAGGAAATAAATCCTGCTCTGTTTCGATTACATTCAGCGAAAAAGAAAAAAATTATAAATTGATTCGAACTTACAAAATTACAACTGCAGGTTTTTCGGAAACATTCGAGATTTTTAATCTTGATGATCCGTCAGAAGCTTACAAAGATGATGATGCACAAGACTTTATCAATAGAATTATTAGCCCTGAGCTTGCAAAGTTCTTCTTTTTTGATGGAGAGAAGGTTCAAGACATAGCAAACTTCAGCAATGATGATTTTAGAAAAATGCTTGAGAACGTATTGGAGCTGGATATTTTTGACCAAATAATTGAAGATTATACAAGACTGAAAAAAAATTACGTCAAAGACTCATTAAAAGATGATGAATTGAAAACAAATTATGAAACTGCTTCAAAAAGACAAGATAATGAAAAAAGTATTATTAACGAATCGCAAAACAGTATTTCAATCAACAAAGAGAGTTTGAGAACCTTAAAAAAAGACAGAACGGTCATTAACAACAAGATCAAAAAGGTAAATTCTCAATTCAAAGACGTACTCAAGGAGCAAGAGCTAAACTTGGCAGAATTGAAATTCGAAAAAGAAAAAAAGATGATTGTATTTAAAAAAATATCCATGTCTTGCCTTCCTTTGTTATTGAATAAAGAGCTGGGACTTAAAACTGAATTTGATATTTTAAACAACTACTACGACAGCAACTATATTCCAATTGAGATTTTGAAAAAGAAAAAAAAGGAATTCATGGAGCTTGTAAATGAAAAAATTAGAAACGGTGAAGAGATTGAATCTCTGTTTGATTCTGTGTTTTTTTCGGAAAATAAAGGCGTTAGAGTCAGTTTTGTAGATACTTCCAAGGCTGAGTTTCAATATAAATCATTAAACTTAAATCTGATTGCGTTCCAGGCGCTACTTGATGACTTTATTGAACTAGATGAATCAATAGAACGACAAATAAAATTAATTGAGAACACCAAGGTTAATATTAAAGAGAATGAGATTTCACTTTCTGTCCTCCTTGATGATCAAGAAAAATTATTCAAAAATATTGCAAAAAAAGAGAATAACATTGAAGACTCCATTTTGGTGATTAAAAATGCAAAGGATGAGATTGAGTTATTAGAACAAGAATTGCACAACCTTTCAAGAAAAAGCCATAGGGAAGACATTCAAGAACTTTCAATTGAAACTTGCGAAAAAGTAATAGAAGCTGCCAAAAAATCTAAACTGGTCATACGATTTGAAAAGAGAGAGTCACTGGAGAAAATCTTGAATAATAAATTTAAAATGCTTGTAAAAGAGGGCTATGATGCGAGCTATTTAAAAATCAATGAAAGTTTTTCGATTAACGTATTCGATAAAAACAACCAGGCGATGGATATACTTTCTAGTTCTTCAGGTCAAAAGCAAATTATTGCTACAAGTTTAATTTGGGCCATATCTGAATATATTGACTCCGAAATGCCAATGATTGTGGATACGCCCCTGGGAAGACTTGATAAAAAAAATCAAAAACTTTTACTTGAGAATTTTTTTCCAAATGCTTCCGCACAGTTAATCATTCTTCCAACTCCAAGTGAGTTTGAAGCAGAGGGTTTTGATGCTATCACAAAAAATGCAGGCGTGTTTGAGTTAACAAGTAACGGTTCAATTGCAACCGTAGAAGAATTAAAAATAGGAGCATAACATGTTTAATACTACAAAAAAATCAGAAGAGCTAATCCCAGGAATGCAAAAGATATTAAATTTTGAAAATGAGCCCAAATGGTATACTATCAGGTTTGCCATTTTCATGTCTTTGGGATTAAAAGAAAACATTGACTTGACAAGAAAATTAAATTTTGAAGGTGGAGTAAACTACAAGACTGAATTCATAACGGGTAGAAATAAAACAGACATAGAAGGAGTTCAGGCAGACTATAATGACCTCATCGCGATTATGATGAGTAATTATCACGATATTGAACTTAATGATGCCAACGTACTCGACAAACTGCTTGAGCAACACTGCGAGAGAGGTTTTGAACATCTTTCTAAAAATTTAAATGGCAGCTCGAGCATCTTCGTATTTTTAAAGAGTGAGTTATCTGCATAACTTGGGCACAGCGTTCTCATATATTATTTGCCAATTTTAGTTGATTTTGGGCAAAATTAAAAAATTAAGAAAAAAAGATGTTTAACATAATCAGTATCAATTCAAAACTTTGCGATTTTATGGGTGATGGAGTTATTTCAAGCCATATAATCAAGGGATATGAACTGGAAGCTTTATCTGATTTTATTAAGGAAGAATATCAATTTGAAAGTACTAATTTTGTGCTTGGCTATCTTGATAAACCCATATTTGATTTAGCAGAAAGAATTGCCACAAAACTACAGAAGCAGTTTGAACATTAAGACAACAAGAAGTCACCAAAGGCTAATTGGCTTCTATTTTCAAAGACTTTAAACTTGATATATTAAACACATGAGTCTGCTTATTTCCTTCATTGTCAATTACAGTTATAGACATAGACTCGCTACTGACGAGTAGTTCTCTTGAGATTCCAAAAAACTCACAGTCTTTTGGAGTTGCTGCTAACGAGCCCTCCAAATATGATGATGCTCTGTATTCATCTGAAGCCATAATATCTCCTTTTTATATGTACAATTATAACATATTAACGTAATTATGTCAAGTAAAACAGAGTATTATTTTGTTTATTCTCTTTAAATATATGGCCAATTATTGCATAATGGAGCATTTATACGCCTAAGTGTTTTTAGATGGCTCAAAGAGCAAGGAAATGAAAGTGAGTGCTATATATAGGTTTTATAACCCTTAGGGCTCTACACCCTAACAGTTTTTATGATTGCATACTTATTATCAGCATTGCGATCGCGAATAATATTGTAATCATTAAATTTGTTCGCATCTCTTATCCTTTCATTTAAAGAAAAAAGATGTTAATTGGAACATGCTAATAATATCATAGAATTGAACGGTCCAGGAGATAAGAATTAACAAATTTTAAAATTTAAAAAATAGTCGATTGTTTTCTTGACATATTAACGTTAATCTGTTATAATTATACATATCAAAAGAGGAGTTGTTTATGTTTGAAAATCATTTAAAAAAAGATGTAGAATCACTGGCAAAAAAAGAGGGTTTTAAATTAAAATATCATGGGCGTAATTTATATTTTTTAACTCATTCAGAGGGATTAACCGTAACTGGCATGACTCTTAAAGAATGCAAACTTTACTTAACTCAAAATCACTAAGGACTTACAATGGAATCATTAGCACAAGGAATTATTGACCATTCGATTCGTAAGTACGACTGGGGAGACTATTGCTACAGTTTAAACGATGAGATAACCAATAATGATGCAGACAATAATGATGCGTGCATAGGGGGCCTTCACTTAGCAGATACAGAAGACCACAAAACTGCATCAATTTGGATTCATTATAAAAGTGAAATCATCGCAGAGTTTGAAATCAGTGATTTTAAAAAGTACACGATTAAAAACCTGGTAGTTTCCAACGAGAAGAGCTTTATTAAGGTTGCCAACATGATTACCAGTAGCAATTACAAAACATAACAAGGAAAATAAAATGAATACTTTAGAGATATTAAAAAACAATCTAAATATAGATACCGACAATCACAGTGATTATATTATTGAAAACGTGATAAACACGAAGCAGAGTACCGCATCAAAAATTAAAGAAATGATTTTGTGCTACGACACTGAAAATACAATTAACTTTCATGGCAAAAAAGAAATTCAAAACATTGTTAGCAAACTAATAACCACAGAAATTCTGAATGAAGTAGAAAAAAGAGAGTGTTATGGATTAATCAAAACAGACGAAACAAGAATAGAGTTTTTAAAAAAATTTGATACAGAAGAGTCAATTGATGAACTTTTTGGAGGTATATTTTACTCAGTGGCAAAAGAACTGGACAAGAATGCATTAAAGTATTTCAGTTCATTAGCTGAGTTCATTTATGATTTCTTGGTTTTGACTCTTAATACTCGTATGTTTTTAAATAAGTATACAAGAATTATCAACATATCATTTTAAAAAGGAAAAACATGAACAATCAAGATCACGTAATAGTTAAGACAGATGAGAGTTGTTACGGAAGCATGGGACAACTCGGGAATATTACAAAAGAGGTAATTTTAATTTTAGACTCAGAAGATGCAGCTAAAAACGAATTAAAAAAAGACTATTGTAGATTCAGAGGAAACAGCACTGGAAGCGTTTCGTACAGCTCAAGAAAAAGAGAAGAGTCTGACAAATTAAACAATCCAATTCACACAAAAAAATAAAGGAATTATTTGGCAAAAAAAACAAGAGTTGAATTAACTCTAGACATAGATGAGAACATTGTTATCTTTCATGCTTCATGGGATTACTATATTGCAACCATCAAATATGAAAACTTACTATCAGTTGTATTAGCTTCTCAAAAGGTGAAGATTGCAAAAGTGAAAAACGAATCTGCAAAAAGTACAATTATATTATTAGATATTGATGCTATCAGTAATTTCAGATTAAAACAAAGCGGAGAGAGAAAAGATAGAGTTCTAAACACAAAAGAAGAAGAAGCCAAAGCTATAGGAAAAACCCTGCAGAATTGCAATGTAAGAAAATCACATAAAACCCCCGATGTCCAGCAACCCTAAAAGCTTAATTCATGACAATGACCAAGAATAATATATCAAAGGAGCACATATGATTTCAGAGTTAACAAAAAAAATTAAAGAAGAGACTAAAAAAGGGCAAGAACTATTCTGTCAAGTTTTTAAAAATGAGTTACAAACCTTGCGAGACTTTGTAATTTTAGAAAAGGAAGAGGGTGATGACATTAGTGACTATTTTACTCAATGCTCAAATTCCTATGATATGGGAATTTTCAATTTTGACAATGACATAAACATAAAAGTAAGTTTTTTTATTTTTATTACTGATGAAGCAAATGACAATCCCGACGGGCTTGATGCAACCGAATACACAAGAGACAATTTAAAAACTGAGGACCTGAGAATTCAGGTTGAGGTAAATGACATAAAACATTGCGCAACTTTCGGCAACATTAAGGACGCCATCGATTTTTACAACAAACATAAAAATTTATAGATTTTAATCAAAAAATCTTTCTTTTCTTGACATATTAACGCTAATCTGTTATAATTATACATATCAAGAAAAGGAAGTAAAATGTCTAGGTTTAACGAATACGGTATTCACCCCTCGCTATGGAGAGCTATCAGAAAGAACCACTCTGGAATGGTAGATATTAAGATAAAAAACAAGAGAGGAATAATCATAGGACTTGCTATGATTAACAGATACCTCAACACTATATTTATTCAAGATACTTTCAAATTTAACGATATGAGCATAAAGCATCTTATTCGAGATACAAAAAATATTCACCAGGCGAACCTTAAAGGTTCAATTATTCCAATTGGAATTAGAAGATTTTAAGGAACAGTAAATGAGAAAATTAAATATGAACCCAGATTTTGTAGAGATAATGGAAGCTTACGGGATAGATACAAGCAAAGTATCTCTAAATGAGAATGGCACAATAAATTGTGGAGAACATGGAAACTGGACTTGTGGAAACCATTATGACGACAATGGGATTTCTGATTTTGTAATCGCGTATCAAGCAAGAGAAACGACAAAAAGCTCTTGGAGGTTAGCAGATGGAAAATTAGAGTTTTTATGCAGAATAAACACGGAAGCTCAAAAAATGACTGCAGCTCAGCTGTATAAAAATATGCACAGTTTTTATAAACAAGGAAATACTTTAGTAAAAACGTTTGAATGGCTTAAAGATGCCTATGGAAATAGTGCATCGGATTTAATGATTGGGTTTATGAAAAAATACCCAGACGACAAAGAGTTGAGAAATGAATTTGACAAAAGCTGTTTTATAAAATAAACACAGATTTAAAACATAAAATATTAAAAGGATCAGTATGCAAACGGATAATAAAAACTATAAACCAGAAATAAGCACAGCAGGAATCAATGGATATGTTACCAATATACAATTAGAAGTCAAGAAAGCATTTGATAAAGCTGCAGAACTAGGAAAATTAGATAATCCAGATGAACTTTTCAAAAAATATGTATTAAGAACAGAACACTTTAAAGATTATGCACATTTTATGGAAATTACTCGAGAGTATTGTGAAGTAAAAGAGGGAGACCATATGCTTTCAAGCCTTACGCAAACACTACTAGAAAAGGACGAAAAGAAAGTTGAATTTCAAAACGATGAAGAATGTCATCTTGATTTACTTTTAATGATGGCTTCAGCGCAATCTTATTTAATTAGAGCTGGACGGGTTTTTGGAAATAGCGAATGGATAATTACGCTTGAAAAATTCTTCTACGAAATCCCTGATTCGGTTTTAAGCAGATGTGGATACAGTAAAAATCTGAACAGTTTCAACAAGGTAAATCAGCTAATCACACACACTTTGGCGACTGAAAAAGAAACATATAAACTTGCAATGAAAACAGAAATTAAAGACCTGCCAACTACAGTTGGACTTGAATTTTTAAGAATCAAACAATAAGACAAAAATAAACCATCAAAACGGAAAATGTCATTAGTTAAGCACTGCCTTGACAATGGCTTTATCTATTTGTCGCTACAGAAAGATAATATAAAGCACTACTGGTTAATAGTAAAAACCTAAAATAAATCCACTCAAAAAACCTCAGCAAATATACAAATTTAACAACAAATTACATTCTTTTTCTTGACATATTAACGATAATATGTTATAATTATATATATCAAAAGAAGGACATCGAATGTTTAATTTAGAGAATAAATTTCTAGCACAAAAAGCAGACGAGATTAAAAAACTAAAAGCTGAATTGAAAAAAGAGGCTATTGAGAACAATAGAGATAGAGAGAACTTCTTTATACTTATGACAGTTGATTCTGACACATTTGAAATTGTACAACACTTGGATATGGGACACACTGAAAATGATGTTGTTTCATTCTACTAAAAGGATTCAAAATGATTAAAGTAGCAGACACATTCCCAACAATCAAGGCACTTATTGAAGAAGTCGAAAAGCTAAAGATGAAAAAATTAGAGATTAGCGACAAAGGCTTGACGGGAAACATCAAGGGTAAACTTGGAGATAAAAACATAAATATTTCATATATGAAAGAAAACGAAAATTTTGTTATCACTTTCATTGAGAGCAAGTAGGTATCCAAATGAATGAGTTTAATCAAGCCAAAACCATAGAGGAGTTAAGAACCAAAACAAGATTTCAAAATCTCAAAGAAACCTCAGCAATTTTCAAAGACAAAAAAATAAATGTTGAGGTCAAACTTTACGGAAATTCTATCTATGCGATAATTGACGGATTAATTCCTCTTTCTGTAAACAAGCATAATGTTTTATGCTCTGTTAAAACAGTAAAGAAAGAAGTCATATTTAACTTTCTTGCAGCAAACGACAGCGAATATTTAAACATTAATGGTGCTTATGAAGAAGCAGACTTTAACAACCTTATGAGAAAACTCATAGGCTAATAAAAACTAAGGAAATACAATGGGTGATAGAGTAAGACTACTACAATACGGTGGAGAAATTTACACTGAAACAGAAGACGGTGAACCCTACGCAGATTTAACTACAAAAATACCAGGGCTAATGTCGCAAGTAAAAGCAGACCAGTTTTTAGTGAAATTTTATTCTGAAAACAAAAGTTTTTTACAGCAACTCTTAGAGCTTGGAATTTTTAAGGAAACTGGACTAGTCTTCCCGATGCAGCATGTAGATATTCCATGTTGGGAATTAACAAAAATCGGAAAGGAGTACATTGAAAAAGGAACTTTAATCTCAGCAGACTAGCATTCTTTTCTCACAAATTTCTCACAAAACCCTTGAATCTCTCAAGGGTTAATTCTCACAAAATAAATCAATTTTATCTTGACATATTAACGATAATATGTTATAATTATACATATACAAATTAAGGGAGTAGATATGAAAAAGTTTGTAATAGAAGACTGGTGTGGCAACATTTTATTTGGTAAAGCTTTTGATGAAAAAGATACAGCTTTGGAGTTTTTTGATGAAAATGTAAAAGAAGATGAAAGGGAAGACATCAGCATTGCCTCAAGAGAAGGGGAAATAAAAGGCGGTAAATTTTACCCAAGTAATTAGATAAATTAAATCAGAAACCACAAGGAAAAACATGAACACTTCAAACTTAGGAACCATTTCAAATGTAGGAGCAAGCAGATTGGATAAAGCCATTCAAATTGCTCAAGAAAACTGTTGCCTTGATGCCACAGGAGACGGCATCGCTTTTATTGATATGAGTGATGAAATAATGAAAGAAAAGTTGCTTGAAGCAAAAATCATTGAGCGATCTGATTGTGTGGAAATTGAAAAGTCTACCATTTGCACATTGCTGCTAACAAAATAGGGGTAAGCATGAGCGAATTATGGGTATCTGGACGAAAAATTGATTTCAACAAAATTGAGTTAACACTCTATAATAATTTAACTGGCTGTGACGAAGAAGATTCTACCATCACAATAAATAATCCTCAAAAAACGGACAAAGCTCTAGAATTAATCAACGAAAATAAGTTTTGTGATTTAAGTGAAGTGTGTTTATATTTAGAAAATATACCCTTTACACAATCAAGCATAAATATCTTAGAATCTTAAGGAATAAAATGAATACTTTGACACTAAAAAACATGGAAGCTCAAGCAGATAGACAGACGAAACCCCATGGTAAAATTTTAATAAACGTAGAACATGAACTGGGTGACTATCTTGAAGATGACAAAATAGTTTACGAATTAGAATTTGAAAAAAATGAGGAGAGTCTAAAGAAAATTACATGTTTAATGTATACACTTGAATTACTTGATACAAGTATGTTCATGTGGGCGGTATCAATTAGAAAAGATAACCATAGTCTTCAAGATACATTGGATTATATTAATGCATTCACAATTAAACCCGATGAAAGTTTATTTTATTGCACTAAAAATATAATGGAAGAACTAAGAGGTTATGAAGATTTTAACCTTGAGATGTTTTTAGAAGGATTATCTTTCATGCACAAAGAAAACATGTTTACTACTGTGAATGAAAGTGACTTTGAACTATTGCTTTGTTATCACGCAACTACCAGATGGTTCTCTAATGGGAAAGAGTTTAAAAAAGAAGGAAACTTCTCAATTTTGAACAAGTATTCAATTTTTGCTTCTTCAAAAGAGGGCACTGAAACAATTGCATTTGCAGACACTGAAGCAAAAGCGAAACTTGCAATCTCTGTATTCAATTTAGAACTCAAAGAAAACACTTTTAACAATACCACTTCACTGGAAAATATACTAGGGTTTGATTACGACTTACTTTAACCAGGAAGCATTTTTATGCTTCTTGATTTTCTTCTAGTAGTTCAAAATATTCTCGTCTTATGTAATCCACATGAAAGTTATCAATATCAAAATAATTTTAAAAATTTTGTTTTTAGCAAGTTTAATAAGCTGCCGTGTTAATAGTGAGACAATGTTAGAAGGTGAGAGCCAACAAGTGACAAAAAAAATTTTAGAATTACCTTTCCGGCAAATTGATTCATCAGCGTTGGTTTTTTTAGAAACTATTAAACAAGAGCTTGTTTGGATGGAAGAAGAATCTTTTAATTCTTTTTGGGCATCTTTATCGCAAAGTAAAATACCAGAGATTGATTTTACAAGAGAATATGCTATTGGTGTGTTTTCTGGCTTTAAACCAAATTCTGGGTATAAAATAAAAATTGTGTCTCTTAGCAAAAAACAGAATACTTTGGTTGTATATTATAAAGAAACATTACCTAATCCAGAAAGATCATATTGAGATGATGACATTGCTGTATTTGTATCAGCAAGTAATGTTAACATACCTGTACTTACATTAAAAGTTGCAGATGTATATCCATCTTCTTGCGTTCCAGAATCACCTGCCAAAGCAAGTGCTAAATCTTTAATTGTTTGTGCTTGAGAACTCAAATCAATTACAATTGTTGTTCCTGAAGCCTTATCAATTCTGAGAGAGAAGTTCTTCAAACATGAAGCTAATATGATTCGAAAAGAAGAAGAATCAGATTTCTGGCGCTTTAAACGGCCTCGAAAGTTCGGAAAGAATTAACTGTACCGGCTCGAACTCGATCTTCCA
>ENA-ORXI01002177-ORXI01002177.1-sediment-metagenome-genome-assembly--contig:-NODE-2177-length-14372-cov-9.123470_pt1 | contig 14372 bp, 10 predicted proteins | sample MGYA00237861_ERZ511468 | MGnify/ENA primary metagenome ERZ511468 (study PRJEB26299, sample SAMN06266213) | sediment metagenome | isolation source: Hudson Canyon methane seep mesocosm | place... | reverse complement strand
AAGGTGGCGCTGACAAACCGTTCTTTTAGTTAATTAACCCCATATTATTAGAGAATTATACCCACTTATTCTAGCAGACTTAAAGGATGCTACCTTTAAATTGACATAGGAGCGTCAACGCACCAACAGAACGCTTTTTCCGCAGTCTTAAGTATGAGGAGTTAAATTACAACAACTTTAGAACCAAAGAGGCAGCAATCAATAGCATTATTGATGTGTGGCTTTTTGTAACGGCAAACGTACTCACTCAAAAGTAAGCGCCCAATTCTCGACGTAATTCCCAAAAATCAAGATAAATGCCAGACTACTCCCCATTAAATTAGGCAGGGGAATTTCAAATGGAAATCAAGCTGGCTGACCCCTTGATGCCCCCAGAATTTGTGCTAAAGGTATTTTTGTGGTGTTTTAGTTAAAAGTATCATTGCTTTTACTCGCAATAAACTAAATAAAGCTTACTATGAAAAAAAGAATGGGTATATCATGAAAAACAATAAATTTAACAGACTTTACGTTGTATTGGTTTTAGCCAATTTAACTCTGATTTCTGAATGCGTGCTTGCTTCAGAGTTAAATGCTACTGAAAATAAGGTTGATGCCCCTTATCCGATTGATCATGAGTATAGTTTCGGAGAAGTAGTGCGTCAATCGATGTTCGGTGATGTGTATTCAGCCCCATCGCAATGGCAAGAACTTTCTCTGGGTAATTTTTTTAGTAAAGGTTGGGATAAGCCGTGGGTCAGCCCTCCAACAGGTGGGGGTGGTGCACCACGACAAGGCTGGTTAAATGCCTATGAAGGTGTATTCTATCGCTTAAGTCTCGGTGTATTTGGCTGGAAACACCATGAAAATAATACCGATAGTTACAGTGGTAATTTAGTAACATTTACGCCGATTAATTCACGCTTCGAAGTCAAAACAGAGCTTCCCGTATCATCTAATAGTGAAGATACAAATTTCGGTGATTTCCGTATACAGGCGCGCTTCCTATTATCGGAATCGCTTAACTTCACTCAGACACTTAATATTGATTTTCGCACTCCAACCGGAAATGCTGTAAATGGTGATGGTGTAGCATCTATCGTACCGCAATACCAATTCTGGGCGAACTGGTGGAAAGGATTAGTTGTCCGCGGAGGCGCTGGATTTACAATTCCTTATGCAGGTGAAATAAGTGAAGCAGGAGCGCGTTCTACTTTTGATGCTAACTTATCTGTGGGTTATTATATGACACCCCATGACATGACACCCTTTGGTGACATGGTTTGGTACCTAGCAACTACAGTAAATCAGGCGATTGATAACCGTGCTCCAAATGGAGATACCACCCTTTCATTATCACCTGGTTTTCGTACTCACCTTGGAATGGACTGGTACATGCTAGGAACAGTTGAAGTCCCTGTTACCAACGCTGATTATGATTATCAAGTGCTTTTTTCTTTTATGAAGGTTTACTAGATCGGACAGGAAAGTCTCAGCTGTAGCTATAGATAGGGAAGCATTTCCTCATCAAGGTCAGTAAGCTATTTTAATTAGAGTTAGTAGGAGGCAGTCTATTTTGTAAACATCAATATTTTGACATTAATATGTTTTGATAAAAGAATATACGCGGAATTAATGCGATATATTCTATTGTACTGAAATTTCCCAATAATTGAGAAGGTGACACTAGCAATATATGACGCTGTAAGATTTTTTGATAGGGCTTGAGTGTAACGTAGCAAACCTATTAAAAAACGCCCCTATCTACCCGCCCTAAAAATAGGGGACTTCAGCTAATTTTACCTTAGGTGACTAAATATGTTCATTGAGGCTATTGTAAAGTCTAGTGGATAGAAATAATGTCATTTTATTTAGTTAATACCTATTCCATTAATTACATAAATCCAGAGGATTTCAAATATGAAAAATTTACACTCATTATTATTAACCGCTGTACTATTAATTTGCAGTTTTTCTATTTCGGCAGATGATAAGGCTTCAGCAGAAGAATATGTTAGTAAAAGTCTAATAACTTTAAACAATTTTTCTAACGACCCAACTATGGGCTGGTTTCGTTCAAATATAAGAGATGCTAAAGGTATTTTCATTATTCCAACAAACGTAGAGGCTGCTTTCGTTTTTGGAGCATCTGGAGGAACCGGGGTATTATTAAGGCATCATAATGATGATCAGTGGAGTTACCCTGCATTTTATAGCACTGGATCCGCCACTTTTGGTTTTCAAGCGGGTGTACAAGCATCTGAAGTGGTAATGCTAATTATGACTGACAAAGGTATGGATGCTCTGTTATCACATAAAGTACAATTAGGTCTTGATGCGAGTGTAGCACTAGGCCCAATTGGTGCAGGTGCGGCGGCTGCAACGGTAGATATACTCCAGTTTTCTCGTCATAAAGGACTTTTTGGTGGGGTTGCTGCAGATGGTACGATTATCTCACCTCGTCATAAGGTAAATCATACTTATTATGGTAAAGAGCTTAGCCCTGTAGATATTCTTGTTAGTGGTAAGGGAATGAATACGCAAGCTGATCCTCTACGTGCAAAACTTGAAGGTTTCAAAGACTTTATCGTTGAATTTGCTTTTAACGATACGCAGATAAATCCCAGTGCCAAGTCCGAACTCGATTATGTGGTAAAGGCTCTTATTTCAAACCCTAAAATTACTCTGGATGTTGAAGGCTATACTGATAGCATAGGTAATGCTGAATATAATCAACAGCTGTCTGTCCGCAGGGCACAATCTGTTAAAGATTACTTGGTTTCTCAGGGTATTGATGCATCACGGTTAACAATCAAAAGTTTTGGACTTACTAACCCTGTTTCGTCAAATAGTACTGCGAAGGGTCAAGCGAAAAACCGTCGAGTTGTTTTAAAAATAACAAATAAATAAAGCCAGGACGCATAGTTCAAAAGAAGGGGCTTTACCCAAGCCCTTTCTGAAGGTGTGTTAATAAAAAAGTAGTTTTGATTAATACAGACAATACGGCAAAGTGTCAGAAGCTATTATTAATTGACTGGACCATTAAGCAGCAGATTACTTTACTCTATATCCAGCATCTTACAGAGTTCATGTAACAGGGATATTCATCACTCAATTTTTTTATAAGGTACGCTTCTTTTTCTAAAATTACGGCATAGTGGACAATCAATACAGCCGGGATTGTCATGATAATAACTCAAAAACTGCCAACAACAAAGGCCACCCTTCAGCATCGTTAGACTAAGATAGACAGGATTACGTGAATAACAAAATGGGCCGGTGGATATAATCGCTACCGTCGATTTACGATAGTCGGTGCTCGTGTCTGATTTTGAAAATTCTCTTAGTACTAACCCGAACAAAAGGATACTTAAAGCAATTATCGAGTAACCAATGGGATCCTGAATAGACTGAGGGGAAAATGAAAATGGCCAAAGATAGTTAAGTCCAATGCCTATTAGTATGCAAACAAAATAAACTATTGGTGGTGGTATGGTTACGCCAGATGAACCTTTATCTTCCATATAAAATCCCCAATTAATATTAATAGTTCCATAACGTACAAGGTATTTTTCGATCAAGTTATCATACACTTTAACGCCACTGATCCTAGCGCACAACCACCCTTCAGGCGAACCCGAGCCCAGTCAAACATTTAACCTTTCATACTGCTAGCTTAGTAATAGAGTTAGGGTAGCGAGCGAGTTAATCATTAAATTTACCTGAGTATTATACTGTCTCAATTAAAAGCCTAAATTATATGAATAGATTTTATCTTCAGCAGGCTATTGTGGGTTGATAGTGATTTTTTTAGTAAGCACCATTTCCACCTGAGTTAATAGATTAACTAATAGTTAGCTATATATTGAGTAAAAATATGATAAATTCTACTTAAAAAGATTAGAGGTAGAGTGATTAAAAATCATAGCTTAATACTAAATACCGGAAAACAATCGATACATTTACAAATCCCTGAAGATTTGTCTGTACGGCTGGCTTTGGATATTGAAGGTCTACGGGTGCGAGCCGCTTGCGGTGGCATTGGTACTTGTGGCGCGTGTACTATTAAAACAGTGAAGGGTAATTTTACTTCACTAACACTCGCAGAATGGCAAAAAATACCGCCAGAAGAGCGTGAGCATGGAACGCGTTTAGCCTGTCAGCTGTACCTAAAAAGTGATGCGGAAGTTTTTTTAGATAACCCCGCTCCTAGTTCTAACTGGAAATCATTTAATTTACAGCACTGGCCTAATTATCACTATCCAAATTTTGATGTTAAAAATAGCTTTTATGCGGTTGCGGTTGATTTAGGCACTACGCATATCCGTTTATCCTTTTGGGATAGAAATACTCAACAACGCATTGCTTGTCGGCATGGCAATAATCCCCAAGTGGCTTTAGGGGAAGATGTGCTAACTCGGCTTGATGTGCATAGACAACGTGAAGCAAATTTACAATCATTAACTCAAATTGTCCGTGATGCGATTATTGAAGGCATCAGAGATATTCTGGCGCGTGATATTGGCGAAATTAAATCCATTTTAGCTAAAGTGGGGGTCGTCAATATTGTCGGTAATACTGCAATGCTGGCGTTGTTAAGCGGGCAAGATGGCAGTGAGCTTTATGACCCAGAAAGTTGGGAGCATCCTATTGCTTGTTTAGCTGATGATGTGTTTTCTTGGAAACAGTCTTGGCAAATGCCTAATGCTAATATTACTATTCAAGCGCCCTTGGCGGGCTTTATCGGCTCTGATATTTTGGCGGACTTAATCGCAATCAATATTACCCAGCACTCTAAGCCAATTCTGTTAGCTGATTTTGGGACCAATACTGAAATTGCTTTGTGGGATGGCAAACAGCTTTGGCTGACGTCCGTGCCCGGAGGCCCTGCTTTTGAAGGGGTGGGATTGCAAAATGGCTTAAGTGCAGAAGCGGGGGCTATTCGGGCGGTAAATTTAATAAATGATAGCTTTGTATTAGAGACGGTCGATGATCAAACGGCTAAGGGGTTTTGTGCCTCGGGTTTTGTCGATGCAATTGCCTTATTACGCATACAGGGTGAGCTAAAATTATCGGGGCGTTTCTTAAATCCTCTTCCAGAAGGATTTTTATTAGATAAAACCAATGCTTATACCGCTATTAAACCAGGTGATATCGATGCTTTTCAACGAGCTAAAGCGTCGACTGCCGCAGCCATGCAACAATTACTTGTATTGGCAAACATTTCCACACATAATCTAAGTGAACTATGGATTTGTGGTGCTTTTGGTCAACACCTAAATGTACATAATGCACAAACTTCAGGCTTGATTCCAACAATGGATTGTTCGCGTATTAAGCTATTTGGCAATGCCGCCTTATCGGGGTGTGAAAAAATGATTCTGGCACCCAACGCTAAAAAAAATACGGACGAACTGCGACAGCGGATCCATGTGGTTAATCTTTCACACTACCCTGAGTATGATGACTATTTTATTAATCATCTACGCTTACAGCCTTTTATAAGGGATGAATAATGTTCGAGACCTATATTAAAGATTACAACGAAGCCGTTTTTGAAATTGATAAAGAGTTAGCTTTAGAGGTGATAGAAGCAGCGCTTGAAGAAGGTGTGACGCCCGAACAAGTTGTGTTTAATATCATCATCCCATCGATAGAAGAAATGATGGCAGAGATTGTTATCAATGCAGATACTAATCTAGCGCAACATTTTATGACGGCACAAATAGCGGCTGAAATTACAGAGAAAATGTTAGCTAAATTTGAAACGACTCCCGAAAGTATAGGGCGAGTCATTATTGGCACATCGTACGGTGATTTACATTCTTTGGGTAAGCGGATTGTGATGGGCTGTTTAAAGTCGATGATGGTTGATGTGGTTGATTTGGGTGTTAATATCAAGGCCGAGGATTTTATCGATGCGGCGGTTGCGCAAGATGCTCAAGTCATTGCTATTTCATCGATGATGGTGCATACCGCAACAGGGGAAGAGGGCAGTTTGAAAGTACGCAGCTTGTTAAAAGAACGTGGTCTAGAAGATAAAATAAAACTAGTGGTCGGAGGGGCGCCTTACCGATTTGATCATGAGTTATATAATAAAGTGGGGGCTGATAGTTGGGCAGCCGATGGCGTGACTGCCGCCAAAATCATCCGTGAATTGATTCTTGAAGGGAAAAGCTGATGACTCCTTTAGAAATACTATCTGCAACGGTTTCTGGACAAGCTAGTCCTAGAGTTCCTATCTTTTGTAACCTGCTCGACCAAGGTGCAAAACTATTAAATATGTCGCCAAAGCAATACTTTTCTAATGGCGAATATGTGGCTGAAGCGCAATTAAAGATGCTGAAGCATTATGGTCATGACAATGTATGGAGTGCGCATTATGTGGGAAAAGAAGCTCAGCTATTAGGCTGTAAAGATATTTTATTTGCCGATAATGGCGTGCCTAATGTGGCAGATTTTGTGATTAAAAGCTGGGATGATATTGCCACTTTGGAAATTCCTGACGATGTTACGCAACACCCTCATTGGCAATCAATGGATGATTGTTTGAAAATCCTGAGCAATGAAGTGGGGGTAACTAATCCTGTTTGTGCTTATGTGACCGCCTCAACGGCATTACCCGCTATTCTTATGGGTATGGATAAATGGATGGAATTGGTGTTAACAGGCCCTGTTGATTTACGCGATGAGTTGGTTAGAAAGTGCAGTCTTTTTGTGCAACAACAACTCGTGGCCTATCGTGCGGCGGGTGCTAATGTCATTATTTACGCCAGCCCCTTTGGTACAACTTATTTTATGCCAAAAAAATGGATTGCCGACTGGAGTATGCCGTGGATGCAAGAGGACTTAAAACAGGGAACAGAGAACATTGTTTACTATGGAGGCATGGCGCCTATTAATAGCGTGATTGAAATGGTGATTGATAAACTCAAGGTCAATATATTTTATCCGGCTCCTGAGGATGATATCAGCGAATCCAAACGGCTTATTAATGGCAAAGGTTTAACCAGTGGCGTGCTTGATGATATAAAAATGATTCATTGGACAGAACAGCAAACCCGTGACGAAGTAAAACGTATCATGACTTTAGGTAAAACGGGCGGACATTTTTTATTTGGCACGGGCTTTATGCCGCTCAAACTACCGGAAGAAAATATCATTGCTATGGTTGATGCCGCTTTTGAATACGGGAGGTACTGATGAAAACCATTCCTATTATCGAGGAAAAGGACGATAACTTAGTCTTGGTTGGCTGTTCGATTTTACATAAGGAAGTCGATTTTTTAATACAAAAAAACAACTGGCATATTGAAACCCATTATCTAAATTCTGCCTTGCATAATTACCTTAATCGTTTGTCGACTGAACTCAATGTAGCCTTAGATGAGGAGCATGAAAAGGGTAAAGAGACGGTGGTTTTTTATGGCAGTTGCCACCCAACTATGGAGGGGCTATTAGAGGAGCATAAAACCTGCCGAACACATGGTCAAAATTGCATTGTTATGCTGCTAGGATATGAGTATTTTATGCAAGAGCTTTCTAAAGGCGCCTATTTTTTATTAGAAGACTGGGCGCTAACGTGGGAACCGATGATTACCGAATGTTTTGGCAAAAACATCACAGTGATACGGGAAATTTTCCACAGTAGTCATAAATATATGTTGGCACTACGTACGCCTTGCAGTGAGGACTTTACCGAAGCCGCGGAAAAAGCCGCTGCTTTTATTGATTTACCTCTGCATTGGCTTGATGTGGATTTACAGGAACTAGAAGCCGTTATGGCGGATGCGATTCAAGAAAAATTGGATAGCTTGGAATAATGAGTAATGAAACTGACATAGTTCAGTTACAAGAGAAAAACCAAAAACTAATGGCTCGAATTCGCCGTTTATCTGAAGAAAAAGCAAATTTGTCTTTAATTCATCACCTTATGGAGGTTTTGGAGGCTAATGATGATATTGACAATATGCTTAATAACCTAATGATTGGTTTGGGGGAGTGTGTTGGTGGAAGCAATATTGAAATCTATTATCGGGAAGAAGATAAATTACATTACGCCAATTTATTAGGACAGCGCTCGGTTTTAAAAGAGATTGAAGACCCGTTAATTGCTGAAGCCTTTGCACATGGAAACCTAATTGAACACCCCACATCATTATTGAGTACGGGTCTCTATAATACAACAACCACTAAAGCTTGGGATTGGGTTATTCCTTTAAGCATTAATAACCGGAATATTGGCGCGATTAAAATTTCCAATATGCTGGGCTCTGCTCAAATGCGAGATTATCTGATGCCATTTTTTCAGCACCTGTCCTTAATTTTAAATAATCAGTTAGTGACTAAAGCAGCTGAAGTTGCTAATCAAGCAAAAAGTAAGTTTCTTGCCATTATGTCGCATGAAATTAAAACCCCTATGAATGCCATACTCGGCAATACTCAGCTACTTATGGCTGAAAATTTGACGGATATTGAACGGCAGCACTATGCAGAGACTATATTAAAATCAGGAGATACTTTATTGAATTTGCTGAACGATATTTTAGATATCTCTAAAATTGAAGCGGGTAAATTGACACTAAGTCCTTCTTCTTTTAGCCCATGTGATTTAATTAAAGAGCTTGAATTCCTATTTAATGATTCTGCAAAACAAAAAAAACTACAACTTAAAACTGAATGCTTAATTATAGGTGACCAGTTATACGTTGCAGATAATCAACGTTTGAGGCAAATGCTATCTAATTTAATTAGTAATGCTATTAAATTTACTGAACATGGCTGGGTTAAAGTTACGGTGAATGAACTTAGCCGAGAAAACCATAATGCTATATTAGAATTTTCTGTTCAAGATACGGGGATAGGTGTTCCTGATGGAAAACAGTCTCTTTTATTTAAGCCATTTTCACAGGTTGATAATAGCCGTACGCGACATTTTGGTGGTACCGGACTAGGGCTATCTATCGTACAGCAACTGAGTGAATTAATGGCGGGTGAAATAGGTTTTGAAAGTAAACCTAAATACGGTTCTCGATTTTGGTTTCGTATCACGGCTGGTATTGTTAATCGGGTAGAAAACCCCTCTAATGATCATACAATAACAAGCCCTATAAAAGTAGCTGAACAAATGGAAATAGGAGTAGCAAGCAATCGATTTTCTCCTCAAAAACAGCAGCAAATTAAGACCTTACTAGAAGAACTGGATCATTTACTATCTGAAAATATGTTTTCTGCAATTGGCCGTTTTAAAGTGTTAAAGTCACTACTTAATGAAAGCAATTTATTTGACGAACTTATTCCACTTGAAGAGTTGGTTAACAGTATGGAGTTTGAGCAAGCTCGTGATTATTTAAAGCAGCTTGCCATTGCTGAGCAACTTGATTCTGAGTACCAAGAAAATGAATGATAATCATGGTCTAAAAATTCTTATAATCGATGATACCCCAACAAACATCCAGTTGTTAGGTGAAGCATTAGAGAAAGATTACTGCGTACAAATAGCTATTTCAGGTAAAAAAGGCTTACAACTAGCGCAAAAAAATCCTCCTGATTTAATTCTGTTAGATATTATGATGCCAGAGATGGATGGCAATGAAGTTTGCAGGCGCTTAAAGCAGGACGATAATTTAAAGCATATTCCGATTATCTTCATTACTGCTTTAAATGATAGGGAGACCGAAATACAAAGTTTGGCCTTAGGGGCGGCAGACTTTCTTCATAAACCCATTAATATTTCTATCGCGCATTTACGTATTCATAATATATTAGATCGTGATGCTATGCGCCGCGAGCTGGTTATAAAAGAACAACAGCAACGACTTGCCGTCAGTGTTTTCAACCATTCTCATGATGGTATTATTATTTCAAATGCGAATAATCAGATAATTGAGGTTAATGCCGCTTTCTTGCGTATTACAGGATATCAACTGACTGATGTTTTAAATAAAAACCCTCGATTTTTACAATCGGGCAAGCAAGATGATGCGTTCTATCAGAATATGTGGGCCCACTTGCTTAAACATAATCATTGGACCGGTGAGTTTTGGAATAAGCATAAAGAAGGTCACTTATTTGCAGCACAAACTAGTATTTCAGTGATTAGAGATTCAGCGGGAAATATTGATCATTTTGTTGCTGTATTTTCAGATATCACTCTGCGAAAAACCCATGAACAAGCACTGAAAAGAATTGCCTATTTTGATGAGTTAACCGGATTACCCAATCGTACTCTGTTATCTGACAGGATGTCACAAGGGGTTGCACAAACACAGCGTAATAAAAAAATTATGGCGGTTTGCTTTTTAGATTTGGATGGCTTTAAACAGGTTAATGATACCTTTGGCCACGCAATGGGCGATAAGTTATTAATTGCAGTAACTGAGCGTATATCCAATTGTTTACGTAAAATTGACACCTTGTCACGCATTGGCGGTGATGAGTTTGTTTTGTTACTGCTGGACTTGAATCATGCTGATGAATTTATTAATTCTATCGAACGGGTATTAGAGATATTACAGCAACCCTTTTTAATTGAGAATAATGCGATCAATATCTCTGTTAGTATTGGTGTTACCTTATTTCCACAAAATGATAATAACGCTGATACTCTACTGCGCCATGCTGATCAAGCCATGTACATGGCTAAACAAAAGGGTAAAAATCAATATTGTTTATTTGATACCAAGCTCAATCAACAAGTCTACCGGCACAAACAGGAAATTAATCGTATACGGCAAGCTCTTACTGATAATGAGCTGTTTTTATACTATCAGCCTAAAGTTAATTTAAAAAATGGCCAAGTTTTGGGGTTTGAAGCACTGATACGCTGGCAGCACCCCGAGAAAGGTTTATTAACGCCTGCTGATTTCTTACCTGTTATAGAAGGTACCGATTGCATGCTAGAGGTAAGTGATTGGGTTATAGCGACAGCACTTAAGCAATTGGATCAATGGCAGAGGCAGAAAAAAGATAATAAATTAACCATTAGTATTAATATGCCAGCGTGCCACTTAATACAGCAAGATTTTGTTAGTCAATTACAGCAACACCTTATCCATTATCCGAATGTACCTCCTGAGCACTTGGAGCTCGAAGTCTTGGAAACCGCTGCCTTGGATGATGTAATACGGGTCAGCGAAATTATGAATGCCTGTATGAAACTCGGTGTTAATTTCTCTTTAGATGATTTTGGTACGGGTTATTCATCATTAACCTACTTAAGAAACCTGCCTGCAAAAACGCTAAAAATAGACCAAACTTTTATACGTGATATGTTAATTGATCCCGAAGATATGGCGATTGTTGTGGGAACTATTGGTTTAGCCAAAGCATTTAACCGTGATGTGATTGCCGAAGGTGTTGAAACCGTTGAACACGGTAGAGAATTGATCAAAATCGGCTGTGAATTAGCGCAAGGATATGGTATTGCCAAACCTATGCCAGCAGAGCAAATAAATGACTGGTTACAACAGTGGGGTATTGATTTTAAGGTATTTTAAGAAGCTACACAGTTATCCATTAAAATTAGGCTAAAACGAATTCGTTAAAATTGTAAACACATCGTGCCCTACAGGATACGTTCTAACATCAATAAAACTGGGCTATGCAACCTGTTTTACTACTGCAGAATGAGCCAAAACGGGAAAATTATTTTTAGTACTGAAATAGCTTTGAGTTCCGGCTATCTACCGGTATTTAAAGCTTTGAAATAACGGGTAGAGACTGGGTAATATTTGCTAATACATAACAGCGAGGAAGGGCTGTTTGTAGCAAAGCTAAGTGTTGATTGTCCGCTACCGAGCCAAACCAGACAATAAAATAATGTCATATTTATAAAAATTGATGCAATGTAAACAAGATACCATCATTTAAATATAACCCGATTTCTTCCTTTGTTTTTTGCTTCGTAAAGGGCTTCATCTGCTCTTTTTTGTATTTCAAAATGACTTTTATCTTTATTAGTCAAAGTGGATAAACCAATACTTATCGTTTGTTTAATTTGATAATTATCAGAGTTAATTCTTTTTGCCTCAATAGCCTTTCTTATTTTTTCAGCTACTAGAAAAGATTTTTCCTTTGTTAATTTCGGTAAGATCAGACAGAACTCTTCCCCACCAATGCGACCAATAATATCTTCAGTTCGAATAACACTTTTGACAGTTTCTGAAAAAATGGTTAAAACTGCATCCCCTGTATGATGCCCATATGTATCATTTACTTTTTTGAATAAGTCTAAATCAATCATCATGACAGACAGTGTTTCATTGTGCCTTTTAGCTAAACTAACTGCTGCTTCTGATTGCTCCATAAATTCTCGTCTATTAAGGGTTCCTGTTAAATGATCATGATTAGCTATGAATTTTAAATTATTTTGAGCAGCAACAAGCAAACTTACTTTATTTTCTAATAAGACCATATGAAAGTTAAGCAAATATGAAAATAGCACCGCTTCAATCAAAATACCTATTCCTGAGGCATGAAATGTAAAAAAATTGAACGGTATATACCCCATAAATGTAGAGAGAACTATTACGATGCCTATCACATAAAACGAATAGGCAGTAATAAAAATTTTAATTAAAGGATGTTTCTTTTTGTAGTAATAGACTGCCATATAACATATGACGGAAAAGGAACAGATAAAAACAATACCCACAAGATGAATAGCGAGTGGAAGGCTGATAAAAATGGCTATCATAAAATCTATAACAGCTATTAGTATGACTATATTGAATCCTTGATGAATTTTTCTGCATGTTTTATGTGTTTCAAAAACTGTCTGCACAAAAAGAGCCAGAAATACGGAAACTAAGATTGCTGTTAAATTTAACCAATAAGTGTGTTCACCATAATTGTTTAAATTATGAAAAACCATTCCATATAAGTATGAAAGGCCAATCGTAACGTTAAGGAGATAAAGTGCATAAATTACAAACTCTTTTTTCTTATTAAAGAAAAATATCATTGCATTGTACAAAGCTAACGCAAAAAGGCAGCCAAGGATAACGTTTGAAAAAAAATTCTTATTGATTAACGCTTGCGAACTATCTCTTTTGTTAAATATCTCTAGATCAAGAAACTGGTGTGCTAATGCTTTATTTTTTATATAAATTGTTTTAGTTTCATTAGGTAAAATAGAAAAAGGATAGACAAGTGTACTTCCTGTCAGTTTGTTAGCGCTGTTTTTATCTAAGAGGTCATAGCTGTTTTTAATTATTTGCTTAGATTTAGTTAATTCGTAAATATCGACTTGTTGACTCAAATACGCTAGTTTGTCATGTAAAAAGAGTTGTTTTATCTGATTTGGAGCGGAAATGACGATTTTATACCAGACTGTATCGTAATTTATACCAAGACTGCTTTGGTTAGATATTGATTTAAATGACAATGCTAAAACATCATTAATGAATAGCTCCTCATTCTTGTCATGTATATATGAGACAGAAAGACTCTGAAGGCTTGGTGTTGTAGTAGCTGTTGAATTTACTTCAAATGAAAAAGTTAATATCAATACTATAAAAACAAGTGATAATTTTTGTACCATTAATTTATTGAGGAATTTTTCAAATACTTCATTATAGTTCATATGTTTAGTCTTTAGAAAAACTTCTAATAGGGCTGCTTTTGGCTGACAAGCGACCGTTCAGCTTAACAACAATCAAGCTGAGTAGTAGTGTGTTTACCTGCTGCATTTGTAAGATTTAATAGCGATTAAATCGTACACTGAGAAAGGCAGTCATCGATCCACTCCTGACAGTCGTGAGCCTATGAATATTCTTGAATAGACATAATTCTGCGCAGCCCCATTATGCGAAGTTAAACTTAGATTGTTTTATTAAACATCCAACATCGATTTCTTATCAAAAAAACTAATATGTTTTTTATGGCTATGTCTGAATTAACTGTTGTTTTGAGCTATACTTATGAATTATAAAGAAAATAATCGTGGAGGTCATGATGAAAAACGAAGATTTTCAACAATGGTTTGGTCAAGCAGTAGATCTGACAATTTACCAAAAGAAGCAAGTGTTTAATGTACTATCAGATAACGCTCATCAAGAATTAACCGAAGAGCAGCTTGGTGAAGTTAAACATTGTCCTCACTGCGCTTCCTCTGAATATATGTAGTGGTCTAATAAAGCAGGACACTTCTAACGGCTAATTTATAATGTCATTAGAGGTGAATATGAGTAACAAAAAAACAGAGAAAACCTAATTACACGCTTGAATTTAAACAGGACGCGGCCAAATTAGTCATTAAACAAGCTGCGGATCATTTAGGCGTTTCTTTAAGCGCCATTAGACGTTAGGTAAAAACCGAGAAAGGCCCTGAAGAGAAAGCCATTAAAAATAATTCCAGCTTAAACCTGAGTGCGCATGATGAATTGCTTCAA
>ENA-ORXI01002175-ORXI01002175.1-sediment-metagenome-genome-assembly--contig:-NODE-2175-length-14382-cov-13.181265_pt1 | contig 14382 bp, 11 predicted proteins | sample MGYA00237861_ERZ511468 | MGnify/ENA primary metagenome ERZ511468 (study PRJEB26299, sample SAMN06266213) | sediment metagenome | isolation source: Hudson Canyon methane seep mesocosm | place... | reverse complement strand
AGCAACTGTATTAGAAGCTGCAACAGCCGTAACGCCCGTTGCTAAACTTAATGCCGTAGCTGCTGTATAGGCATCTTCATTTCCGCTTCCAAAAATAGCAACCGTCTGTGTTCCAGTATTTGGCGCTGTTACCGTAATCGTTTGCGATTTTATAGCAGTGGCAGTCATACTACCGCCAAGTGTTGCATTAGCAGTAGGGTTGGCGCTAGTTAAAGCAACTGCCCCCATATCAGCAGCTTTAGCCGTAGCTACTTTATCACTACCATTTGTAGTATTAACTGCCACTAACTTTTCAACCCCGATATCACTCGTATCCGCAGAGCCAATATTAACATTCATTGTTTCGCCAGCATTTGCACCGACTTGAAACGTTTGAGCATTAAAGCTACCATCTAATAAGTTAATACCATTAAAAGCAGTTGTGGATGAAATACGATCTAATTCCGAGACTAATTGATTTACTTCTGATTGCAAGCTTAAACGATCTGAAGAAGAATTCGTGGCATTTGAAGACTGTACTGATAATTCACGAATACGTTGCAAAATTGAAGTTGATTGCTCTAATCCACCTTCAGCTGTTTGCGTTAATGAAATACCATCATTCGCATTACGAATCGCAACCGTAGAGCCTTTGATTTGCGAATCCATGCGGTTACCGATCGCTAAACCTGCCGCATCATCTTTCGCGCTATTAACACGCAAACCTGTTGATAGACGTTGTAACGAAGTTGCTAACGCGTCATTTGATTTAGATAAGTTACGTTGTGCATTAAGTGAAGGGATGTTTGATTGAATACCTAAGGCCATGATAGCTCTCCAGTTGTATTAGAATTATGCAGTGATAATCACCACATTCATTAAAAACATAATTTGTGTCAGCAGCAACTTCATGTAAAGTCTGTGAAGGTGTTGCTAAGTTCCCAACTGTTATCGCCCTGTGCTTTAGAACCTTTAAGGTTTTTTTTAGCTTTTTAGTGCATCTTATTGATTTGTGTTTTATTTCAACTAGTTATAATATTAAATTAATTTTGATTATACGTTTTAACCGCTGTTTTTGTGGGAGATTGGGATTTTGTGGATTACTATATTATTTATTATAGCCCTAAACGCAATACTGCGACCACCAAACCCCCAATACCCACTAACGCCCCTAACATCCACCGCATTAAATTTTTAATCTCGCCGTGTATATCGACACGCAACCCCACCATTTCTTGATGCATTTCCTCAAAACGTTTATCGACTTGCTCAAAACGCTTATCGACTTGCTCAAAACGCTTATCGACTTGCTCAAAACGCCGACTGCTTTCTTCTTTAGCTTCTTCAAAGCGACGATTGCTTTCTTCTCGCTGCTCATCTATCTTCTTTTCAACTTGTTCAAAGCGACGATTATTTTCTTCTGATGCGGCTTTAAATCGCTCGTCCATCCACTCAAACCTTTGCACTATTAACTCTCTGCTATGTTTAGATTCATCTTCTAAACGCTGCATACGTATTTTTAATTCAAGTTCATAGTAAACATTTTCATTTCTAACCACTGATGTATCAGCAATTTTTTTCTGAATAAGCTGTTCAATTTGTTCAAAATCTTCTTGTTCCAGTGCCATATTAATACCCCTTTATGGTTATTCCTTATCTATTTCTAAAATAGCTTGAACGGATAATCCCGTTATTTTGGCAATATTATCAGGTTCCATTTTCATTGCTAACATATTAACGGCAATGGCTTTTGCTGCTTTAGTCGCTCCTTTTTCTTCTGCCGAGAGTATTTTACTTTCAACATCAAGAATGGATTTAATACGCACATCATAAACCAGCCGCTCTTCCTCGCTAAACATACGATCCACTTCTTCAATCGCTTTGACAATCTCTTTATCAGCCGCTAATTCTTTCGGCAACTGTCCTGCTACTAAAACGCCTGCATGGGTTAAAAAAGCACTCCAGCGATCTAATACCGTGGTGATTTCATGGTAAGGCTTGATGAATTTTCTCAACTCAATATAATGCAGCTCCAAAATACCATGTAAGCCATCATCTTCACCTGTCGCGACATTCAGCACGCGATAACAATTGTGCATTTCAGTGCGGTTGCGTATAAAATTAAAATCTAAAATATTAATGCAAATGGTTTTTTGTAGACTTTTATAGGCTTTGCCTTCTTCCAATTGCTCGGTAATCAATTTCCCCCAATAATAAATTGAACGCCGATCAAAATCATAATCCTCACCAACCTGCATTTCAACATTAAACCAAACACCACAGGTGCTTTTGGCTTTAATATCTAAAATAGACATCTTCCCCACCCGATAATCCGCGAGATTGTACGGATTTCGTAATTCTATTTCAGCCACTTGATCTTTTTCTGACACAATCGAATTAATCAGTGAAATTAACAAATCTTTATTATTTTCACTACCAAATAATTTTTTAAACGCGAAATCAACGCGGGGATTAATTTTACACATAATAGAGTCCTGTTAGTTTAGGTTTCTAGCCAATGAAATATGTTCAATATCAGTCAATGCCACCCCAGTTAGTTCAGCTATTAAGCTTTGCGGCATGTCTTTTTCCAGCATTTTTATAATCATATTTTGAGTGGCTTCAGTTTTTCCCTCATCTTTCCCCATTTCACGCCCCTCTTCACGCCCCTCTTCACGTCCTTCTTCACGTCCTTCTTTAATCCCCTTATCCTTGCCTTCGCTATAACCATCCACAAATGACGATTCATACATACTGGCTTGATAATGCAAATCATCTTGATAACGGTCGTATGCTTGCTGCTCATCTTGCGGTAATTTCATTATGCTCAACGCTTCCTCTGCCTCTTTTAAACCTTTCGCCGTAAAACTGTCTTTAATTTCTTCATTTTTTAAAAAATAAATCCATTCATCGAGGGTATCCTTGGCATTATCATCAAAATGGTTAATTTTAATAAGGTAATATTCAGGGTATAAAGAGGCAATGCTTTCTTGATTAAACAGTTGCTTTTGTTTTTTACTTAGCTGCAAAATATCATGTTGGTGTAAACCCGTAAATTGCGTTATGCCTTTATAGATATAGTCGTCCCCTCTTCCTAAATCAAAATATAAAATATTAACAGAAATCACTTTGGTAATATTTCTATATTTATCTCCCAGCTTCATATGCTCGATAGCACTTTTAGAGGCACCATAAAAAATGCGTTGCAAATAATCATGTTCACGATCATATTGCACTTCAATAATGATAAGTTCTTGCTTACTATTACGCACTTTTAAATCAACACGATTAAATTTAGAACGGTCACTCTCTTGATTTCCCTCACTTTCCAAGACGTCTAAAATAGTAATATCTTCTTTAAGTAATTCGCTTAAAAAACCTTCAAGAATACCAAAATTTGCTTTGCTACGTAGTAGGCGTTTAATCGCCCAATCAAATGTAATTAGTTTTCGTTTAGTCATCGCTTTAATGAGTTGTTAATATTAAGGGCTTATCGATAAATTTCAGCCTACGGTCAAATCAATATACACCTATAATTCTAACGTCACTTTAAATTCTTCACCCATTTCTTCAAACGTAATCGCCTTGCCATTATCTTTAGCAATTTTATACACCATAGGCAATCCGCGCCCCAGCTTGTCAATATAGCGCAAGTTTTCCATAAATTTTACAATAATCGGATTACTGGCATACGATACGCCATAGCTTAATTTTTCAAGCGTGACCGTATTCGGCAAGCGTCCAGGGCTGATAAATTCAATACGGTTTACAAACATTAACACCCGAATACGAGAGCCTGAAATTGCATAGTTACGATGTACACAGGCATTTACTAATAATTCTCGAAATACTTTGTCAGGGTAACAAAATTCAGTATCTATCGTTTGTGTCCCTTGAATAATCGAAGGCTGTTTAATATTATGCTTAATAATCGCCAATGCTGCATCAACTTGCTGATCTAAGGTGCCATTTAATATTTGTTTATCAATCAACTCTTCGCTGAGACTATCCCCTGCAAAATGAGCAAACGAAAGACAGGCACTAGGTAAATATTTCTGCGGATTTAAGCCAAATACCAATAAACCGCCAATGGTTGCTTGCCCTGTATCCGTTAAAATATCGGTGTTTTTCAATAATATTTCAGGTTGCTCTTCTTCTGCAAAATCAATCTGATAGTTATCGAAATAATCACTAATTTTATAGAGATTAATCTGTTTAATACTAGTGTGCTCTATGGCTAACGCATCATAATGAAATACGCCACTTTGTTGAAATAATCGCATCAGCTCTGCTTGCGTAGCAACCCGATTAGTTGACCCCACACGCACTAAAAACTGATGCTGTAAACTTTGATACGGCTTATCCTTGCCTTTCGGAATATCAATCGCAATAATGCATTTTCCTTGATATTGCTGTTCTTGGTAGCTAACATCCAATGCAGGAATAACATTATTTCGGGCAATATTCATCACTGTTTCTTCATAGCCTTGCACATTATCAATACCGATAACCTCGGCATTATCTGCAACGCCTAATAACAATGTACCACCCTGTGTATTAGCAAAAGCTATCATCTCTTTAGCAAGACTCTCCGCACGAGGCATTTCTTGCTTAAATTCAATCGCACTATTTTCGCCTTGAGCTAATAACTCACTGATATTCACTTAAACCAACCGTCCCCACATATCATAATCATCGACCTCTTCAATCTCGACAGTCACTAAATCACCGACGTTTAAATGTGTCGCACCATCAATAAATACTTGACCATCAATTTCAGGGGCATCCGCTTGACTCCGCGCCACCGCCCCTTCTTCGACCACCTCATCAACAATCACTTGCTGTAATGTACCCACTCGCAACTGTAAACGTGCGGCACTGATTTCAGCTTGATGAGCCATAAAGCGTTCTAAGCGTTGCTGTTTAAGCTCTTCAGGAATCGCATCCGGCAGGTCATTTGCCACCGCACCTTTTACCGGTGAATACGCAAAACAACCCACTCTATCTAATTGGGCTTCGGTCAAAAAATCTAGTAATTCTTCAAACTCGGCTTCCGTTTCACCGGGAAAGCCTACAATAAAGGTACTGCGTAAAATAATATGCGGGCAAATTTCTCGCCATGCTTTAATACGTTCTAAATTATTTTCACTCGCCGCAGGACGTTTCATTAATTTTAAAATACGTTTATTCGCGTGCTGAAAGGGAATATCCAAGTACGGTAAGATTTTACCTGCCGCCATTAACGGTACCACTTCATCCACATGCGGATAAGGATACACATAATGCATCCGTACCCAGATACCTAATTCCCCTAACGCCGCCGCGAGTTCATAAAAACGTGTGCGGAGGCTTTGCGCTTGCCAATCAAACGCCTGATATTTCAAATCCACGCCATAAGCACTGGTATCTTGCGACACCACTAACAACTCTTTCACGCCTGCATCGGCTAAACGTTTCGCTTCCAATAACACCTCATTAATTGGACGACTCACCAAATCCCCGCGCATATCGGGAATAATGCAAAAGGTACAACGGTGATTACAGCCTTCGGATATTTTCAAATACGCATAATGCTTCGGGGTTAATTTAATGCCTTGCGGCGGCACTAAGCTACTAAACGGGTCGTGCAAGGGCGGTAAATGTTTATGCACTGCACTCACCACCTCTTCCAAAGCATGCGCACCGGTAATTTCTAACACTTGCGGATGACGCTCTAAAATTTCATCGGCTCGTCCACCCAAACAACCGGTAACAATAACTTTGCCATTTTGTGTAATCGCCTCGCCAATGCTATCTAATGATTCTTCGACTGCCGCATCAATAAAGCCACAGGTATTCACCACCACCATATCGGCTCCCTCATAATCAGGCGCGACTTCATAACCTTCAGAACGTAATTTTGTTAAAATGCGTTCGCTATCTACTAATGCTTTAGGACAACCTAAACTAATAAAGCCAATTTTTGGAGTTTTCATATGATTTTTTTAAAAAGTAAAGAAAAGTGAATGATGTTGAAATACTATTTATTAGCGGGACTATTAAGCCTGTCATTTAATACATTTGCACAGGATTGGCAACAGGTTAAACAGGAACAAGGCATTAAACTTTATACGCGGTTAATCCCTAACTCTGATTATAAAGCCTTTAAAGGCACGATGCGTATTACCGGTTCATTAAAAATGGTTTTGGCATTGATTAATAATGCTGAAAAATGTGCCGATTGGCAATATCGTTGTTTAGAAATGCGGGTATTATCTGATAATTATATCTATAAACTCAGTGAATTACCGTGGCCCTTACAAAATCGTTATACGGTGATGAAGCAACAAGCAGAATGGAGTAATCACCAGCAACGCTATACGCTTAATTTACAAAATATTGCTCGTGAACAATTACCTACGGCTATTCGCGGGCAATTACCTAATGATCACGATAATGTACAAATGAGACATTCAGACGGCTATTGGCAGTTTGATTTACAGCCACAAAATATAATTGATATTACTTACCAAATGCACGGCGACCCAGCAGGCATTATACCTGCAAGTTTAGCGAATCAAGGGGTGATTAATGCGGGCTTTGAAACACTGTTGAATTTACGAAGATTATGTTGTGAAATTCCCCTCACCCAACCCTCTCCCGAGGGAGAGGGCTTTTAAAAAAACCAATAAAATTCACATTTTTCATTAATATTCTTTTAGCCCTCTCCAGTGGGAGAGGGTTGAGTGAGAGGAACCAAACAAAGAAAAATTATTGCAACACCAAGGTATTATTATCAACGCTCAATTTAAGGCTGCCCTGTAAAATCTGTTCTAATTCTCGTCCAATCATGCCATAGCGCCAACCGGTTTTTAACACACAATCGGCTTCATTCACCACCAAAGCCTCTAAATCTTTGCGCGTTGCTAAACTCACTGGATTTAAGGCATTTTCATCTGCACGCATTCTTACCCAGCCCATTAACACATCAACAATCGCTTCCTGATGCAAGGTCTTTTTCGCTTTATTCGGCTTATCATCTAAAGATAGCGATAAATCCTGTGATTGCTTAACAATGTCACAGGCGGCTTTACCATTACGGCGTAAAAATCCATCACTGATACTGCGTAATTGACTTAATTCATGATTATTTTTAGGTTGTAAGCGTGCCATATCCAAAAGCGCATCATCGCGTACAATCCAGTTTTTAGGTAAATCACTTTGCTTGGCTAATTTCTCACGCCATTCCGCTAACGCTTTTAAAATCGCAAGTTGCTTGCCAGTTAATTTATTTTTACCTTTAATTCTTAGCCACGCCTTATCATCTTCAATCGCATAGAGTTCAGGTCGGGTTAATTGTTTGAAATCATCTTCCAACCACTTATCACGCCCCAATGCTACTAACTTAGCGTGCATGATTTGATAAATCTTGCCTAAATACACCACATCATCAGCGGCATAGTCTATCTGTTCTTTAGACAGCGGACGTTTAGCCCAGTCAGTACGCGTTTGTACTTTGCTTAAATTAATATTCAGCATCCCCGATACTAACATCGCATAGCCGGCATTTTCTTGATGACCCAATAAAGGAGCAGCCACTTGGGTATCATAAATCGGCGAGGGAATTTTTCCGGTCAACTGGTAAAAAATTTCAATATCTTGGCGACTTGCGTGTAATACTTTAATAATATTAGGATTATTAATAATCTCAAATAAAGGCGCTAATTCCCCCTCCAAAGCGATAGGATCAATACACGCAACCTGTTCAGGCGTTGCAATCTGCAACAAACAGAACTTTGGATAATAAGTTTTTTCACGCATAAATTCAGTATCTATCGCCAACCAAGGCGCGTCAAAAATATGTTGGCAAAAATCATTTAAAGCAGAAACGGAATCAATAAATTCAATAGTTGGCATACAATTAGGGGTCTTCAAAAAATTAAAATTAACTTTCAACCGCTGCGGCTGGATGATTACGTTTATTGACTGATAAATAATGACGACGCGTGCCACGGCGATAATTTTTATCAGTACGATATTTCTTTCCTGAACCATTTAAACGTTTTATATCTAATATATGGCCATTAATTTCACAGCTTTTTAAATCTTCTAAGGTTTCCACCGGCATACCCGCCGGCAAACCTAACACCGCATAATGGTCGAAAATATCAATATAACCAATGCGTTTAGGGTCTACCCCTGAAATATGCATCAACGCTTGTTTGATTAAATATACGGTTGCACGCTGGTGTCGCCCCACTTCAATACGGTAACGCACCATTTGAGCGTGTAATAATTCATAAGCCCGTTGCTTTTCACCGCTTAATTGCTCATTATCGGTTTCAGTTAAAGCAGATGACGGGGCATTAATAAATAATAACGCCGCCGCTAAATCCAAATAATCCAAATCTAAATGCCGCGCACTCACCTCAATCATCGCTTTATTTGCCGATAAATCTTCTTTGGCTAAAATGCGTTTTAGCTCACTTTCTAAGGCTTTTTGTTTATCTAGTTCAGAGCGAATACTGGCATTATGAGGCATTGAAAACACCTAAGCGTACATCAACATACGCTTCATCACGCAAACGTCGCAACCATAATTCAGTTTGCTCTTCGATTTTTTGCTGACGCAATACATCACGGGCTTCATTGTACTTATGCTCTTTGCTATTATCTTTAGAACGCCGTTCTAACACTTGTATTAAATGCCAGCCAAACTGGGTTTGTATCGGTGGGCTTAATTCATTTAACGCGAGGGCCGTCATTGCTTGTTCAAATTTAGGCACTAATAAACCCGGCATTACCCAGCTTAAATCACCGCCTTTAATCGCTGAACCGGTATCCGCTGAATTAGCTTTCGCCAAATCAGAAAAATCATCGCCTTCCTCAATGCGAGCCGCAATAGCCTCTAAACGCTGACGGGCTTCTTCATCACTGACAATTTCATTAGTTTTAATTAAAATATGCCGCACATGGGTTTCAGTAATCACATGCGATTTCACGCCATTCGTTTCCATCACTTTTAAAATATGAAAACCACTGGGGCTGCGTATCGGCTCAGAAATATCACCTGTTACTAAGGTTTTCACCACATCAACAAATAAACTCGGTACTTTATCTAATGTTCGCCAACCTAAATCACCGCCCTGTAATGCATTCGCCCCTGTTGAAACACTCACTGCCATTTGCTTAAAATCATTACCTGCCCGTAATTTCGTCACCACTTCTACCGCTTTTTGCTGTTGCTCTTGAATCTCAGCCGCTGAGGCAGATTCTGATACACCCAATAAAATATGCCCTAACAAATATTGAACGGTTAAATCTTCGCGGCTCATTTGCGTTTCTAAAAAATGTTCAACCTCTTGTTTAGACACTCGCAAGCGCCCGCCAATCTCACGATTGCGTAATTGGTTAATCATAATTTCTTTATGCACATTGGCTTTAAAATCTTCAAAGCTCAAGCCTTCCTTGATTAATTCCGCTTTAAAACTCGCAAAATCTAACTTATTCTGCCGTGCAATATTTCTCAATGACGCATTAACATGCTCGTCGGTGACATTAATGCCGACTTTTTTAGCGAGCTGTAATTGTAATTTATCGACAATTAAACGCTCTAAGACTTGTTCATATAGCACTTGCTTGGTGGGCAGCTGCACTTTATTAGTTTGTAAACGCTGGGCAACATTCCTTACCTCGCTGACTAACTCACTATCCAAAATAATATCATCTTCCACAATAGCGGCAATGCCATCTAAATAATCTGCGGCTAACACAGTGAATGACGCTAATGACATTAAAATAATCAGAGCGTGTTTTATTGTTTTTATCATAATAATTTTAATTTAATTATCTAACGACTCGGCTTTTGATAACTAGGTATATTTTCTAGCATGAAATCTTCTAACTTTTCACCCAAACTGGTAAAGCCTTTTAATTCTAACTGAAAAAATACCGAATTTTCAGGTTTACTATCGGTGCTGACATTATTACTTAAATCACCGCGTACAAATTGACGGGCAATAATGCGAAATCGCCAACAACAACTGTCTTTCTCAAGCCCATAAAAATATTCTAAGGTTTGACGATTAAACAAGGAATATCGGTACAAGCCTATCACACTCCAGCCATCATACAGTGGAATAATTGCCGATGCCGTGACTTGTTCTTGTGCCGCTTGATTAAAACGCAAGGCACGATAGCGATAACCAATATTAAAAATCCCATACTGTTTATCATGATACGCTAAACTCACATTACCACGGTCAATTTCATTGTCCTGATAATTCCATTGCATTTCAGAGCGTAACTTTAATTCAGAGGTAATTTCACTGTCTAATTCTAAAATTAAATTCGATAACCAGCGTTTATCCACTGTCTCACTGTCTAAATTAACCTTACGATCCGCAAAATAAAAAATTTCACCGACACTCAATTTTAAGGCTTCACGTCCTTGCTTCAATAATCGGGTCGTTAAAGCCGCAGTTAATTGATTCGCATTCTGCGTTTTATCCGCGCCATTAAACACATTATCACGAAATAATTGATTGCTATTAAAATCAACTAATGAAGTATCAAAATTAGGCAAAGCTGTCTGTTCAGTATACGGCACATATAAATAATATAAACGCGGTTCAATGGTATGTTTTAAGGTCTCAAATTGGCGTTCAAAAAATAAACCGCTATCCAAAGAAATAATTGGCAAGGTTTTACTTTGATTGCTGTTTACCGTGTCCGCCTGATTAGATAACCAATATTGTGTATGTTGCAAGGCAATTTTAGGGATGATAAAGCCTGATTCATTCATCATCGGAAAACTCACCGCTGGCTTAAGATTTAAGCGTTGCCCCTCAACTTGACCATCATCAAAATGACGCTGATACACCACATATTCGCTGTCTAATGCAAATACAACCGGATAATCTTGTAAACCTTTATTTAAATTTAACGTCAGTTGTGGCAATCGCTGATACGGTACATCGTGATTATCTGCTAAAGCATCCACATTTAAAAAATGATCCACATGCACATTAAAATTTAACCACGGTAAGCGATAATTCATATCTGCTCGACTGGCTAAATAACGATTACGATTCCCCAAGCCCAATGAACCATCTAAATCAGAAAAATAGGCTTTATCGGTGACATAATTCAAATCCCAATCAAATTTAAGTTGCTCAGTAAGCTGGCTGGCATGTTGAAAACTACCGCCCCAACGGGTGCTATTTTCTAAATTATCTTCCGGAAGGATTTCAATATTTAATCCCCCTTTTGAGTGCGACTGTAAATAACGAAAATCCATGCCCATCATAAAACCACGTTTTGCCATATAACGCGGCGTCAACGTCAGATCATAATTCGGGGCAATATCCCAATAATACGGCAGACTGAGATCAAAGCCATTCCGCCCTGACATCCCGAAAGCAGGCATTAATAAACCACTTTTACGACGGGCATCGGTTGGAAACGAGCCATACGGTAAATATAAAATAGGCACTTGTTTAAATTCTAACCACGCATGTTTAATCGAGGCACTGCCGGTCGCCTCATTAATTTTCATTTTATCCGCGTGTAGCACCCAGTCCTGATTACCCGGTTCACAACTGGTATACATCACCTGTTTTAATCGTATTAAGCTATCATTCTCACGATATAACGCCTTAGCATGACCGCGTATAGGCGTGGTAGGTAATACAAATAAACTATTTCGCAATATCGCTCTATTCTCATCCTGCAAGGCTATTTTGGCAGATTGACTATATAACGCGGTCAAACTATCGGTATAAATCACATCGCCATATAAATTAATCACGCGGGAGCGTTGATTGTAATCCGCCTGCTCCGAAAACATCGCCTTTTGTTCGTGCTTTAAATCAATATCCCCCCAAAAATGGGTATAGTCAGCATCAAACATTTCACCAAAATTCGCATTAATATCGGTTTGTTGTAAAGGCTGCGTGCTTAATGTATTAGGCTGAAAACTGCTTATCGCTGCATTGTCCACATCACACATTGCCCACGGATCATGCTCAAAATGTTGTTGTAAGTTTTTAAATACCCGTTCTTGCGACTCACTAAAGGCGGGGGTAAACCAATCGGTATTGGCTTTAATATTGGTTGCTGCAACAGGCAAGGCTTTGTTAGGCAAACCACATTGCCATGCCCCCGTGACTCGGTTTTCTTTGCAATGCCAGTTAGATTCCTCTGCTTGGGCGGGGGGAATTATCAATGTACTCCCTAAAAGTAATAATTTGCTACCTATAAATGCTAACTTCATGCTTTATATAAACGAAAAGTACAATTTATAATACTTTTAAATGACTTTAGATGCACGGTACACCACATCTTATAAAATAGTCATAAATTGGGTTATAAAACTCAGGCAGCCTAGTCCTATCGATTTCACTGCCTTCAGGAATAAAAATAACCATTCCTTGTCGCGCCCTTGTTAAAAGAACTCTATAGGTATTTAATAAATATCTTTTTCTATCTTCATCATTAATATTTTGCCACTCTGTACCTCGAAAATTTTTATACTCCCAGCCACTATGATTTTTTCTCAAATTAGCATCCCATGCAATACAGGTCCAATCAAGTTCTAATCCTTGAATATCAAACTCTGTTGCAACATCCTCAAGAAATCCAGATGACCTCACATCATTACTACTATTAAGAAACCAAGTTTTAGGATCAATTTCAGATTTCATATGAATCCCGTAAGGCTTAAGGCGATAAGCACCAGATGATGCTATTAATCCCATCCCTTCTCCACCTCTTGATTTTTCTCTTAGCCATTGCTTCGCCTTATCGAGGTTACGCGTAACAACGATAGGATAATCACTTTTTAACTGACTAAAAATAAATTTTGCTTCATTTTCATTTGAATCTAAAATCGCTTTCACAAAAGAAGCTAGTTTTTCAGACCTATAAGATCTTACAGATACTGATAAATGTAACTCATTTTTTACTGTTAATTGTTGCTCAGTTAGTGAAGAATAAATGTCTTCCCCATTTGTATACTCTTTATCAGTAAGTTTATTTGATACATAAACATCCCAATAAGGATAATCTTTTTTAATGGCTGTAAACCACTCATTTAGACCTCCTTCACCAGTATTTATTTCTTGGCCTCCACCAATTAAACAAATAATAATAGCCCAATCTTCATGCCTATCTAAAACACTAATTAAAAATTCAGGCTCAGACATAGCAAAATCTGAAATACCTTTTTTTCTAGCCATAAATGAACTAGTTTGCTTTAAGTTCCAAGCTCTTTGAGCCTCATCAAAAACAGCCACTTTTTCTATCGGTGGTAAATCAGACTGTAAAGCATCATCACGAAAATGATGAATATTTTGAATAAATGCTTTTGTTTTTATTAACGCCTGATTTTTAGTTACCTTCTGCCCAGTCCCTTTCTTCTCTAAAACTTCATTTCTAGCCAAAGCTTCCTGCAAAACATCAACTAAAGGACCATTTCCCGATAAAAATACCGCATGCTCTCCCTCGTCTATATTATGACGTTCATTTGCAATATTAAGTCCCGCAAGTGTTTTTCCAGCACCAGGAACACCTGTTATAAAACAAATAGATTTTCTATGATTTGTTTTTGATGAATCAATAATTTTTGAAATAGTATCTGATGTCTTACCTAAATTTATTGTTCCTGAATCTGATCTAGATATTTCTTTTACACTATGGCCATTATATAAAGCCTGAGCTGCTTCAATAATTGTTGGTGTTGGCTTATAAATTGAATTAAACCATAATTCTGCGTTCAACTCTTTAATACAGTCATTCGCTACAGTAACCTTCTTTATAATCGAAACAATATTATTTTTATTTGCTTTTAAAGGAAAATAAACTCCATCAGAATATTTATTAATAATCATGTCACAAGCCGGTGCTTCAGTAGAAATAACTAAAGGTATTAGCTCTCTAGTATGGCTTTGTTCATGAAAATTCTTTAAATCTATTGCATAATCTAACGCCTGTTCAGATGCAAATTTTGAATACTCATACGCACCAACTTTAAATTCTAAAACAAATATTCTTCCCTCATACAACACCACCACATCAACTCGCTTTCCCATCCTAGGTATAGAATATTCAAAAGCTAGATAAGAATCAGGAATCCCCGTAAGCTCTTTTTTTAAAATAGCTATTTGTTCTATCCAAGCATTTCTTTGTAAATCTTCTAGTGCAAACTCATGGTGTCTCGTTAGCTCACCAAGAATTAAATCAGATTCATCCTCTAAAAACCTTTCAGTTGATGCTGAATAATACGAACGATTCATTTTATTCCTTTAAATATATTATGTATAACAGTCATTTTTTCTTAATATCTGTGTAAAAATTTAACGATTTTTGAGAAAATGCCCTAAAATAGCAACCGTCTATTTTACCTTACTTAGCTTAACTACACGG
>ENA-ORXI01002173-ORXI01002173.1-sediment-metagenome-genome-assembly--contig:-NODE-2173-length-14397-cov-6.452095_pt1 | contig 14397 bp, 16 predicted proteins | sample MGYA00237861_ERZ511468 | MGnify/ENA primary metagenome ERZ511468 (study PRJEB26299, sample SAMN06266213) | sediment metagenome | isolation source: Hudson Canyon methane seep mesocosm | place... | reverse complement strand
GACAATTTTATCAGTTAATAATATTCTATCAATGAATATTATTAACTATTGTTATAACTAAAACGTATATAAGATTTCCGATATGAAACTACAACAATTGAAATATGTACGAGAAATTGCTCGCCGAGGTTTAAGTGTCTCAGCTGCAGCCAATGCATTACATGCATCACAACCAGGTGTCAGCAATCAAGTTCAGCAGCTTGAAGATGAGCTTGGTTTACAAATTTTTGAGCGCCATGGTAAACGGTTAACAGCGTTAACACCCGTGGGACATAGCGTTATCGAAATGGCTGATCGTGTTTTACTCGACGTCGAAAATATTCGCCAACTGGCTGCCGACAGCAAAAATGACCAGCTTGGAACCTTGTCTATTGGCACCACACATACTCAAGCACGTTATGCTCTACCCAAGGCAATTAAGAAATTTTCTCAACAATACCCTCAAGTCCATCTGAATATGGTGCAAGGCACCCCAACCGAAATCGCCGAAATGGCGGCAACAGGCCGTGTTGATATTGCTATTGCCACAGAAGGTTTAGCGCAATTTGACTCCTTAGCGATATTGCCTTGCTATGAGTGGAACCGTTCCATTATTGTTCCACCAAACCATCCTCTATTAGCAGAGAAGAAACTGAGTCTTGACGCGATATCTCGTTACCCCATATTGACCTATGTAATGGGCTTCACCGGACGCGAACAACAAGACAGAGCCTTTACTGAATTAGGGCTGCACCCCAATGTTGTCTTTACAGCCACAGATGCCGATGTCATAAAAACCTATGTTGAACTCGAGCTAGGTATTGGCGTTATTGCGAGCATGGCCTTTGACCCCATTAAAGATGCGCCACTACAAGCATTAGATGCTAGTCATTTATTCAAACCAAGCACCACGCACTTAGGCATCAAACGTGGTAGTTTTCTTCGTGGATTTAGCTATGCCTTTATCGAATATTTAGCACCACAATTGACTCGACAAGTTGTGGAACAAGCGATACAGGTATAGACACTTCTCATTAACAAGCAATGATATTTATGATAGTTTATCCGCTTGCTAAGTCAGCAAAACAACTCTATAAAAAGGAAATGTATGAAATTTTTTGCACGAATTTTAACCTTAGGCCTCGTTATCATGCCAGCACTAGCCTATTCTCACGGTGCGCCTCGCTTGCAAGTACTGGAAACGATTACAATCAATGCCGATTCAGCGACAGTTTGGGACACTATCAAAAACTTCGATAGCCTTCACAAATGGCATCCAGCAATAAAATCAACTGACGCTCAAGGTGGCAATGAAGCAGGTGCAACCCGAACACTTACGCTAGAAAGTGGTGCGACAGTCGAAGAAGTATTGAAAAAATTTGATGCTGATAAAATGACAGTGATGTATGCCATTACTAAAATTAGTGCTGCAGGTGAAGTTGATGATGACGGTCATCCGCATGAAGTGCCAGCGGTGCCTGTTAGCAAATACAAATCATGGTTAAGTGTTAAAGCTATTGATGGCGGAAGCCAAGTATCATGGAAAGGTAAATTTTTCCGTGCTTATCATGGTAAACATACACCACCCGTTGAGCTAAATGATAAAACTGCAAAAAATGCTATTTCAGGTATTTATAAATCTGGACTAGAAAGTCTTAAAGCACAACTTGAAAAATAACGTTACACCTTTCGATAAAAAAGACGCCTCAGGGCGTCTTTTTTTCTGACCTTTCATTACCCACAATAAAATCATATGACTATTCTCGATAGCATCAATTACTCACAAACGCTTTTACAACAACTTCTAACTCAAGATGATGTTAATGCTAAAGTGAAAGAATCATTATCAGCACTTCAAATAGAATTAGACACGGTTTCATCTCAAGCACATCAACTTATTGATGAGCTTGTGCAACTGCGAACTCAAAATCAGTCCACAAATCAACAGCAGGCAACGCTTAAGCGCCCTGAAATGGAATCTGGCTGTTATGTTTTTGAAGGAGAAAAAGGATTTTTCTGCCCACTCTGTTATGACAATTATGATAAAAAGGTTGCTACAGCCCGAATTAATAAAAAACTCCGTGTATGCCCAGCCTGTAGAACAAGTATTAAGTGATTGTGCCCAAATAGTCGACTAGTTCCCTGTTTGTCTTTGTAATATTTTGTACTTTATATTTAACTTACTTTTTCAGAGTTTTATAAATGCCTAATCTTGATTTCAAAGAAAAACGCAGCTATCGGCGACATTCGGTAGAAGCTCCCATTACTTTTACGATGGACCATAATGATGACAAACCATGCAATGGCACCAGCCAAAACTTAAGTGCAAACGGGATTTATATCACAACCGACCATGCGCCAAAGTTAGATACGGAAATCAGGATTGTTCTTAATGCTAATGGACAACATACTCCCCCCATCATCATTGAAGGTCGTGTAGTGCGATGTAAATTTGATAAAAAAGATCCTAATTTATTCCATGTTTCCATTGAGTTTGCCAAGATTCATGAAGCCAGTATACAAATTATGACAACAATCTAAGCTAGCTGAAAACAGCAACTTAAGGTATAATTCTCCCGAAATTTGAGCTAGCGAAATCTAGTTCAAATTCCAGCCTAGGGGTGGTTAAGGGGCACCTCTATTAGTTATGGACAAAGAATATTGAGTCCAAAATCCCCAATAGCGTCGTTGCTAAACTCTCGCAATAGAATAACTATTTCGAGCATTTAGCGCCTTGCTCTTGGAAATTTTGACTCTCAATTATCGTAGCCAAACTAACAGAAATGCCCCATAAGCCTGAGACTTTCTCATTATAGAAAGAACCCTATGAACCTGATCCAGTTAATACTGGCGTAGGGACAGGCCGTGATACCATCATTTGCACATTTTTGTGTGCTTATATGCATTATCCCCTGTCCTTTTTAATACCTTTAAAAAGGATACACATGAAGTTTAAAGTTTTATCTGCTGCACTCGCGGCATTATTCTCACCCTATACCTTTGCTGAAACAGCTGAAATCGATTTGCCTTCTATGGTCGTCAGCGCTGATTTCAGACCAAGCCTTGCCCAAGAAACCCCTATCAGCTTAACCACTTTTGATAGTGAACTTATTGAGTCTCGTGGCGCACAACACATTGAAGATATTTTAAACCTAGCACCAAATGTAAATGTTTCAAGTGGTGCATCACGCGGGCAATATTTCCAAATTCGGGGAATCGGCGAGCGTAGTCAATTCTATGCACCTATCAATCCATCTGTGGGATTAGTTATCGACGGGATTGATTTTAGTCGTACTGGTGGAGCTGCAACATTATTTGATATTGAGCAAGTAGAGATACTTAGAGGTCCACAAGGAACTCGCTATGGTACAAATGCCATCGCTGGCGTTATTAATATGCAAAGCAAGCAACCTACTGAAGATCTTGATATTCATATCGAATCAGGAATTGCAGAATATAACACTCACCATGTAGGTGCTGCAGTCGGTGGCACAATTGTTGAGGATAAATTACTCGGTCGTGCATCCGTTCATACTTATAAATCAGATGGTTTTACGGACAATCAATTTCTTAATAGAGATGACACTCAAAACCGTGATGAAATTACAGCTCGTAGTCAACTAAAGTGGTTAGTTAGCAATGATTTAACTGTTGACTTAAACTTGTTACATATCAATATCGATAATGGCTACGATACATTTACATTTGATAACAGTAGAAACTCACTTTCAAATACACCAGGTCAAGATTCACAGCACACCAATGCTTTTGCTCTAAAAACTGATTGGAGAGCAAGTGATAAAGTCCAGCTTCAATCAACACTTACCTATGTTAAATCAGATATCAATTATAACTATGATGCTGACTGGGGATATGACGGGCAATATTTCTTGGATCCAACCTGTGTAGATGCCGATTTTACTAATGATCCAGATCCTTATACCTGTCCATATATTGGCACAGAATCATTCCAACGTGATAGAGAAAACTATTCTTTCGAACTTCGCGCCTTATCCAATGAAGATGGTCGAATTTTTAATAACTCTACTGACTGGGTTGTAGGTTTATACCACTTAGAGCAAAATGAAGACTTAAGTTATGAGGGTCTGTTTGGTTTATTTGGCGATGATTATTTAGACAGTCAATATGATACAAAAAACACTGCCATTTTCACACAGTTAGACACTCATATTACTGAACGTTTAACGTTGATTTCTGGTTTAAGAATCGAGCATTTTAGTGCTGATTATAACGCTTTTGAATCGCACTCATTTAGAGCTTCAGCCGCTTTAGATGAGTCTCTCAGTGAAAATTTATTTGGTGGTAAATTAGGTATTAATTTCCAATTAAATGATGATCAACTACTCTTCACATCGCTGTCACGAGGATACAAATCAGGTGGTGTAAACTCAGATGCTCGAATTGCCGCTTCAGAGCGAGTATTTGAAACCGAATACTTGTGGAATCTTGAAGCAGGCCTGAAATCATCATGGCTTGAAGGTGACCTTAATACAAATATTTCTGTGTTTTACACACTACGAAAAGATGCACAAGTTAAGACCTCTATTAATATTGGTCCTAAGTTTATTAACTACCAAACTAATGCCGCTGAAGGAACAAACATGGGTATTGAGGCTGACTTAGACTGGTTAATATCAAGTCAATGGCGCCTATTTATGGCTCTTGGTTTATTAGATGCCAGCTTTGATGAATTCAATAACCCAGATCCTGATAGCACAGTAAAATTGAATGGTCGCCGTCAAGCACATGCTCCTGCTTACCAATTTAATTTAGGTGGGGAATTCTATTTTGCTCCAGGCTGGACATTCAGAGCAAATATTGAAGGAAAAGATGAGTTTTACTTTTCTAATAGCCATAATGAAAAATCAAGTTCATATGCCCTTGTTAACTCAAGCATTGATTACAAAGATGGCGACTGGAAAGTCTCTCTTTGGGGAAGGAACTTGTTTGATAAAGACTATGCAACAAGAGGCTTCTACTTCGATAATAATCCATCAACAGGATATGCTGATGCGAAGTACACTCAAAAAGGCGATCCTCGCGTTGTAGGTATCAACGTTTCTTGGGACTATTAATAGTTAAGGGCTCTTCGGAGCCCTTTTTAATTAAGGAATATAAACAATGAGAATTTCAGTAGATATTAGCCTTTACCCTTTAAATGAAAACTATGTTGCCCCCATCCTAACCTTTATTGCTAAGTTAGAAACCAACCCAAAACTCATTATCAAAAGAAATAGTTTAAGCACACAAGTCTTCGGTGAATACCGTGATGTCATGGATTGTTTAGATGATGAAATCGAAGCTGTCTTCGATGCCTTACCGGAATCTGCTTTTGTATTAAAAATGGTGGGAATGGACCGAGCGGATGTAGTCGATGTTTAGTCCAGAGTTATTCAGTACCGTAATGAATGCTTTGCTGGCAATGTCTGGTTGGGAAGTATTTGCTGCCGTACTAGGCATTGGCTATGTTATTTTAGCAGCCCGTGAATCCCAGTGGTGTTGGCCTTTAGCGTTTATAAGTACATTGATCTACACCGTTCTATTTTGGGAAGGTCAATTGCCAATGCAAGCAATCATGAACTTCTATTACATGGCTATGGCTATCTATGGCTATATGCTATGGCGTAAGCATGGTGAGGCTGAAGACGATTTACCTATCAGTAGTTGGGCGATTTTAGACCAATTACAGCTTCTCCTTATTGGTGGACTGTTGACCTATGCTGTTGGTCTTTACCTGACTCAATCTGCAACGTCACAAAGCCCATATCTTGATGCAGGTGTAACGGTGTTTTCAGTATTAAATACATGGTTAATGGCTAAAAAAGTCTTACAAAACTGGCTATATTGGATCGTCATCGATAGTGCGGCTATCGTGCTTTATGCTCAAAATGGTTATTACGCAACGATTGTTATGTATGGCGTTTACTTAATCTTGGCGGTTGTTGGTTATATCAGCTGGCAAAAGCTTTATCGACAACAAGAAAACTAAAATCGTGTTGGTGCCTGCATCCAGGCATCAACATTTTTCTCACCTAAAACATTCATCATAAATAGTAATAAACGATATGATTTTCTTACTTTAGCTAAATTAGGTAGAGAATGTGTTTGTTGATATTTATCAATAAAAGTTCTTGCCTGTTGTTCATTGAGCAAAAATTCTAATAAGACCAGTTCTAATTCTCTTGGGCCGTACACAATGGCATCGAGATCAACTAAGGCGGATAGCGTTCCATCTTGTTGAAGAAACTGATCCCAACGTAAATCAGGCATGATTGGAACAAAGGTGTCTACCGTGATCGTCTCAGCTTCTGATAAAGCATCACTTAAAAGCTCATTCGAAATAAGAGCCTGCTGTTTCCCAGCTAAAAAAGTTAATGTTTCTCGTAAACGTTGGGGCCACTGTTCTTTATCTATGCCATCATAATACAGAGCGCCCCATGTTTGACGCTTATTTTGATGCAATGTGCTGATATATTCAGCTAAGTCAGACACCATCGCATCATCAACATGCTGTGATTCAACCATATCTCCTGATAGGAGTTTCGCCAATATAAATGCGGATGTTTGTCCGTTTTCTGTGGCGGAACTAGATGAAATAAAACCTGGTATCGCTAGAGAGCTTGCTGTACTCATCTCACTGTAAACACGATCAAACTTGTCGATCTGGCTTGGCAAGTCGACCTGAAATAAAGTATCCATCCCCTGCCAAAAGGTAGATGAACCCACATTTTGACTATCGCAGACTTTCAGTATCATTGGCCCATCAACCGTTTCGCAATGCCATAAACGATTGGTGCTATCGTCATACATTACCGGCAATGCTGATACTTGAATTAATTCAGGTAAGGCTTGTTGTTGCTCAGAAGATAAGTAAGGGTAAGCGCTCATTTAGGATTCAAGAATAATTTACCACATTATTTGTCATTCTCGCGGAGGCGAGAATCCAGCGATAGTTGCTACTTAGACAGTCTATAGATTCCCACTTTCGTGGGAATGACGAAAGATTAGACACAACAATCACAGTTCTATAATTTATTGTACTTACAATTACCAAGGCAGTAATTCACCATTGCTATGCCAAAATGAGCCACTATTATCTATATTCAATTCTTCCATTCGCATCAGCAGGCCTGACGCAGACTCATCAGTATCAATTAAACCATTATGACCCGTCATATCCGTTCTTACCCAGCCTGGATGTAAAATGGCAACGGCAATACCTTGTGGCTTCAAGTCGATTGATAATGATTTACCCGCGGCATTAACAGCAGCTTTGGACATACGATAGCCGTAACTACCACCTGAATCATTGTCATCAATTGATCCCATTCGGCTGGTGATAATGCCGACCTTACTACCTTCAGATAAATTACCAAGTAAGGCCTGTGTCGTTAGTAATGGACCCAAACTATTCACTTCAAATAGCCGCTTACAACTGGCAATGGTTTGTTCATTAAGTTCATCCATTGCGATGCCATCTGCAATGCCTGCATTATTGATCAACCAGTCAATATGTCGACCAGCTAATATTTTCACTAATGCTGCTAGGCTATGAGAATCACTCACATCGACATTTTCAATAATCTCAACACCTAACAGCTCCAACTCAGGCGATGACTGTCGGCATGTAGCAATAACATCAAAGCCACGTTGTTTTAATTGAGTGCATAACTCAAGTCCAATACCTCGATTACTGCCTGTTACTAATGCTGTTTGAGTCATCTTAGTTTCCTTTTATCGCTTTCATATTGTCTAAAGATGGGGCTAATACTACACCCGCTTCGGTGACAATGGCATCAATCAATTTAGCGGGTGTCACATCAAATGCAGGATTATTCGCCGATACGCCGACAGGGGCGATCTGCTGCCCATTGATCATGGTGACTTCTTGCTCGTCGCGCTGCTCAATAGGGATCTCATAACCATCATGTAACTGCCAGTCTATGGTTGATGTCGGGGCGACAACCATCATCTTCACATTGTGATAATTAGCCAATATCGCCAACATATACGTACCAATTTTATTGGCCACATCACCATTGGCCGTAATGCGATCGGCACCGACAATGATCCAATCTATTTTACCTGTTGCCATTAATGCGGCAGCCGCACCTTCAGATTGCAAAGTAACGGGAATATTATCTTGTTGTAATTCCCAAGCCGTTAGCCGCGCCCCTTGTAGCCATGGTCGTGTTTCATCGGCATAAACATGATTTATTTTCCCATCCGCATATGCTTGTCTAATCACGCCAAGAGCCGTACCAAAGCCCCCCGTCGCTAAAGCACCGGCATTACAATGCGTCAGCACAACGCTATCATCATTGATCAAATTAGAGCCTAACTCACCCATTTTATGATTTGCCGCAATATCTTCAGCATGAATTGCATGCGCTTCAATTAATAAGCTTTCTTCTGGTGACTCATTTTCAGGCAATGATTCATAAAGTACCGTCATTCGATGAATAGCCCAGTGTAAATTAACCGCCGTGGGTCTTGATTGCGCTAAATGAGCTAGAGGAGCTGTCATGGCTTGTTGCCAATTTACACCTGCAATATCCCATGCATGTCTAGCTGCTAGAACCACCCCAAATGCCGCGGTAATTCCAATCGCGGGTGCACCTCGAACAACCATGTCATAAATAGCTTTAGCCACATCATCAGAGTGCACATAGTCTAACCATATTTGTTGATGTGGTAATGCTCGCTGATCAAGCAAAGAAAGCTTATTATTACGCCATTCTATTGGCTGAATAGAATCAGTGTGTTTATCCAATGTCTTTTCCTTTCGGGAGCGGTATAATCGCTATCATGAAAAATGTTGATCTCATTATACATGCACGCTGGGTTATTCCAGTTGATGCCAAACAATCTGTTTTAGACCATCATTCTGTCGTGGTCAATGATGGTCGTATTGTAGCGCTAGTTCCCCAAGGAAAAGCGAATCAAAAATATACGGCGACCACTGTTCATCAGATGAATGAGCATTGTATTATGCCCGGCCTAATAAATAATCATGCTCATTCGGCTATGTCTTTATTACGTGGTTTAGCCGATGACTTACCCTTGATGACATGGTTAAATGATCATATTTGGCCAGCTGAAAAACAATGGGTCAGTGATAGCTTTGTTGAAGCTGGTTCCGAGCTTGCCATTGCAGAAATGATTCGTGGTGGCACGACCTGTTTTAATGATATGTACTTCTTTCCTGATGCGACGGCACGCGTCGTTGATAAAAGCGGAATCCGTGCTAGCCTCGGCATGGTCGTTATCGAATTCCCAAGTGCTTGGGCAAATACAGTTGAAGAGTACCTACATAAAGGTCAGCAACTACACGATCACTATCGTCATCATCCACGAATAACAACAAGCTATGCCCCTCATGCACCTTATACTGTTTCTGACAGTACCTTAGAATCGATTATTATGAATGCAGAAGAGTTAGACCTGCCCATTCATATGCATATTCATGAAACAGCAGATGAAGTCAGCCAAAGTATTGAAGAGTATGGTGTACGACCTTTAGAACGATTGAAAAACCTTGGCCTATTATCACCGCGTCTTATCGCTGTTCATATGACTCAGTTAAATGAACAAGAAATACAGTGGTGTGCACAGGCTGGCGTTCATATTGCTCATTGTCCCGAGTCTAATCTCAAACTAGCGAGTGGGTTCTGTCCTATTGCCGAATTAGCACAACACGGTATCAATATTTCAATTGGTACTGATGGTGCAGCCTCTAACAATGATTTAGATATGTTTGCTGAAATGCGCCAAGCAGCACTTTTAGCCAAAGCTGTCGCACAAGATGCAAGTGCGATTCCTGCCTATACCACATTAGAAATGGCGACTATCAATGCAGCTAAATCTTTAGGCTTAGATGATGTAACGGGCTCACTTAAAGTCGGTAAAGCGGCGGATATGATTGCTATTGATATGAGTAGTTTAGAGTCTCAACCTTGTTATGACATTGTCTCACAGCTTGTTTATGCGACAGGACGAGATAAAGTCAGTGATGTATGGGTTGATGGTAAACAGCTATTAAAAGATCAGCAATTAACATCATTAAACCCAACAAAAATCATCCAAAATACGCAAGATTGGGCAAATAAAATTAGGCAACAAGACAAATGACTACAGCACATACTAATGTCGATCCAAATGAAGTCGCTAAATTTGAAGCATTAGCGACAAGTTGGTGGGATACGGAAGGTGAATCAAAACCTTTACACCAAATAAATCCCTTACGATTAAGCTTTATAAAAAGTAAATGCAAACTTAGCGATAAGGCTGTTATTGATGTTGGCTGTGGTGGTGGTATTTTATCTGAAGCACTTGCCAAAAGTGGTGGTCAAGTAAGCGGTATTGATATGGGAAAAATGCCGCTTGATATCGCCAAGTTACATGCTTTAGAAGCTGAGTTAACAATTGATTATCAACAAATAACAGTAGAACAAAAAGCAGAACAAGATGGCGAAAAGTTTGATGTTGTCACCTGTATGGAAATGCTAGAACATGTGCCCGACCCAGTCTCTGTTATCAAAGCATGTTCACAATTAGTTAAACCGGGTGGCGATGTATTCTTTTCTACACTAAACCGTCATCCTAAAGCTTATCTCTTTGCTGTTGTAGGCGCAGAATATCTGTTGAATATGTTGCCAAAAGGAACACATGACTATAAGCGATTTATTCGCCCTTCCGAAATGGCAAGCTGGTGCCGTCAAGCGGGCTTAGAGGTCTCTGATATCACTGGACTTAGCTATAATCCTCTGACACAAAATTACTCATTAGGTGACGATGTCAAAGTAAACTATTTAATGCACTGTCGAAAGGCCATCGATTAATGTCTGATATTGGGCCCTCGCACGCTTTTTCAGCAGTACTCTTTGATCTTGATGGCACCTTAGTCGATACAGCCCCAGATTTAGCTTTTGCTCTCAATACCCTGCTAGAGCAAGAAGGTTATTCGCCACTACCCTATGAAAATATTCGTCCCGTTGCGAGTCATGGCAGCCCTGCTTTATTAGCTTTAGGTTTTGGAATATCATCCGAAGATGAAAGCTACACATCTCTTCAAAAACGTTTCATACAGCTTTATCAGGATAATATTGCTCGTGAAACAAGATTGTTTAATGGAATGGAAGAAGTGTTATCAGCATTAGAAAAGGCAGAGATCACATGGGGAATAGTGACCAACAAACCTGCTTTTTTAACTGAACCATTAGTAGAAAAGCTAAACTTGTCTCATCGAGCAGCTTGTATCGTCAGTGCTGACACAACACCATTTAGTAAACCTCACCCAGCCCCAATGCTTCATGCTTGTAAAATAATCCAACATGCGCCTGAGCACTGCCTTTATATTGGCGATGCCCAACGTGATATTGAAGCAGGTAAAAATGCCAATATGCAAACGGTGACAGCACTCTATGGCTATTTAAGCGAGCAAGATGATCCTGATAGTTGGCTAGCAGATATGGCCATTAAAGATCCGCGTGATATTCTCCGATGGATTTAATTCAACAGTTTTCCCAACAGCAGAACGGTCTTATCATTCTATTGATATTAAGCGGCTTGATTGGTGCCCTTAGTGTTTTTATCTTATATAGACGTAAAAGCCATCGATTAATTGAAGAAAATGCCAGCCTAGTGATGAAACTTTCCCTAGAAAAGCAAGCTACTGAACAGTTTGATGCAATATTAGATCAAGCTCATTCTCAACTTGCTAATAGTTTTAACCAATTATCAAATGAAGCATTAACTAGAAATAATGAACATTTTCTTAAACTAGCAGAAGAAAACCTCAAACGATATCAGAGTGAAGCTAAATCTGAGCTTCAATCTAAAGAGCAAGCAATCGAACAATTAATTAAGCCCATCAATGATGCCTTGCTACAAACATCAAAACAGATCCATGACATTGAAAAAGAACGCAAAGAATCCTACGGCAATCTAAGTAGTACGATTTCTCAAATGGCATTAGGGCAGCAGGCATTACAATCTGAGACTCAAAACCTAGTTCAAGCGTTACGTCGACCTGAAGTTCGAGGTCAGTGGGGCGAAATGACCTTACGCCGCCTTGCAGAACTTAGTGGAATGGTTGCACATTGTGACTTTTTTGAACAAACTCATACTGTGACGGAAACAGGCAGTATTCGTCCCGATATGATAGTTCGACTACCTGAAAACCGTGAAATCATTATCGATGCTAAGACCCCACTAGATGCCTATCTATCAGCAATCCAAACAACAGATGATGAAGTACGCAAAAAAGAGCTTAAACGCCATGCTCACATTATTCGTCAACGCGCAAAAGAATTAGCGGCAAAGAACTACTGGGCTGAGTTTTCTCAATCACCTGAGTTTGTCATCTTATTTATTCCAGGTGAACATTTTTTATCAGCAGCACTTGAGATTGATCCCTCTTTGCTTGAAGACACAATTAAAGCCAATATTATTCTCGCTAGCCCAACCAACTTCATTGCGTTACTCCGAGCAGTATCTTATGGTTGGAAACAACAAGCATTGGCAGATAATGCCATCGAAATTCGCGAGTTGGGTGAAACCTTATACAAACGACTCAGTGTCTTTAGCGGTCATTTAAGCAAGCTTGGTGCAAGTTTAAATAGTAGTGTTGATAATTTTAATAAAACAGTCGGTTCATTAGAACGGCAAGTCATGCCTAGTGGCAAACGGTTCCTTGATATGGGGATCCGTGCCAAGGAGGAAATAACACCGATTTCCCCCATTGATACGAAAGCACGTAATGTAAAAGAAGATACCGATAATGACACAGCCTAACTTAGAGCAGTCATATGCATTTTGCCAACATCTAGCACAAAGTCATTATGAAAATTTTCCCGTTGCATCAGTCCTGCTTCCAAAAAAACTCCGTCGACCAATTAGTGTCATCTATGCTTTTTCTCGCACAGCCGATGACTTTGCAGATGAAGGCGATGCTTCACAAGAAGAACGATTAAAACAATTAAATGCCTACAGCGAAGAGTTAGATAAGATACAACAAGGTAACTCTAATAGTGATAATCCTATTTTTATTGCACTAGCAGATGTACTAATGCAACACAGCCTACCCATCCAATTATTTAATGATCTTTTAGATGCATTTAAACAAGATGTGGTGAAGGATCGTTATCAGAAATTTAGTGACGTATTAGACTACTGCAAGCGATCAGCAGATCCAGTTGGACGTTTATTATTACTACTATCAAATCAGCCATCATCGCAGCAATTACAACAATCAGATGCTATTTGTAGTGCACTACAACTAATAAACTTCTATCAAGATATTGTGCAAGATATTACAGAATCTAATCGTATCTATATTCCTACTGATGAGTTAGAACAATTTAACATTAATGAACAACAGCTAAGTGATAATGATAGAGATACAACAAGATTATCACCTTTACTACGCTTGCAATATCAGCGTGCTAAACAATTAATGTCTGAAGGGTATGTCCTAGGTGCAAGCATTAATGGACGCGTGGGATGGGAAATTAGAGCCATGACACTTGGCGGAATATCCACACTATCACTACTCATCCAGCAGCCCGATAATGCTTTATTAAATCGACCAAGATTGTCTAAGTGGTTATTGTTTAAAACGATGTTAATAAGCATGTCAAAACGACACTATATCAACAAGATTAAACAACTCCTTAATCTACATTAGTTAAGACTCTGGTTACCTACTTTTGAGGGTTTAAAACGTAAATACCGTTTAGCAGGAATAGGTCTACTTTCACCAGTACGTGGATTACCATTTGGTTTAGCATCAACATGTTCAACATAAAACTGTCCTAAACCTTGAAGGCGGACAACTTTATCTGCTCGTAATGATTCAATAGTATGATGTTTAAATCTCTTAATGACTTGAAAGACTTGCTCTTCATTCATCTCAAGATCAGCTGCAATGAGTTTAGACAACCCACGATCACTTTGAGCAAAACTCTGATTTGAGCTCACTAGCAATGCAAGCAGCAATAGGTATGTTTTCATGTAAGGCTCCATAATTTGATATAAACATTATATAGAAGATAGTAATGTAATAGTTATTACTCAAATCACGGACATAAAAAAGCCCATCTTGTATTTCATAAGCATTGCATAACTGTATGACCTACTCTGACTGAACACATCCATGTGTTCATCCCTGCGGGCGCTTTCAGCATCCAAATCTGATTATCTCCATGGATGGAGTATCTGCAGAAGCAATGTCTGGAACAATGCCTGTCCTACAGATTTGTCACATTGCATGTGGAGCAGGTTTCTGAAAATGACAAACAATAAAAAAGCCCATCTTCTGTTGAAGATGAGCTTGTTTTATATTTAAGCCTGGCAGTGACCTACTCTCACATGGGAACTCCCACACTACCATCGGCG
>ENA-ORXI01002172-ORXI01002172.1-sediment-metagenome-genome-assembly--contig:-NODE-2172-length-14418-cov-14.461614_pt1 | contig 14418 bp, 10 predicted proteins | sample MGYA00237861_ERZ511468 | MGnify/ENA primary metagenome ERZ511468 (study PRJEB26299, sample SAMN06266213) | sediment metagenome | isolation source: Hudson Canyon methane seep mesocosm | place... | reverse complement strand
GAATGACTATTACTGCTCACTTCGTGAAAAATAGCGACAGTTTTTTCTGCGCTAAATTCTAACCAACTTAATCAGAGATTCCTTAAGTGAGTATTCACTTAATGACGGAACGTGCTTATTCAAATTTTGCAAGAGGTCCCACTGACAGATGTTGCTCAACAGGCGAAACACCTCAGAATAGACATTCTAATATTTGGCCAAAATGAAAAGGAGTCGTAATTTGGACAACTAATTAAAGACAATAGATTGTTTTGTTTGATCATGTTTACCCTGAATTCCCACATAGAATGGATAAAAATTGATGAAGCCTTGGCTGTATAATGGATTGCGACCAAACATCCCATCACCCAAAGGGTGCAGCCAAGACGAATGAATATATTACCTTACAAACTTAAAACCACAAAAGAACAATTAACCTCCAGAGCTGGATTAGTGATTGTTGCTCAGATAATGAAGCAATTGGAACTATCAAAAAGTATCGATCGCCATTTTCCAGCGCCAAAAAGCAATCGAGGCATAGCTGCTTCCTCATACCTTGAAACATTAATACTCATGCAGCATGAAGGCTGTTTTCATTTAGATGAAGTAAAACATTTTCATGATGATGAAGCATTAACGCCATTACTTGGATTGCAACAAATGCCCAAAGCCAGTGCGATAGGTAATTGGTTAAGGCGTATGGGAAACAACGGCCAAGGATTAGCTTCCTTATCAAAGGTAAACAAAGGTGTGCTGAAAGCGGCATTACATCGCTGTAAAGGTATTACGCTTGATATTGATGCCACAGAAATTGTCAGTCATAAAGCAGATGCCCAATGGACCTACAATAAAAACCAGGGCTATATGCCAATGGTCGGGCATATAGCAGAAGTGGGCATGGTAGTCGCTTGTGACTTTAGAGCAGGAAACACACCTCCCGCAAAAGACAACTTAGCCTTTATTCACCAATGCAGATCAGCATTACCCAAAGACTGCACTATAAAATCATTACGTATTGATTCGGCAGGCTACCAAACTAAGATCATTCAATACTGTGAAGAACAGGCCATACACTATGCCATACGAGCCAAGATGAGTGCAGGTATCAAAGAGCAAATAGAGGTACTGGACGAAAAGGACTGGCAACCTTTAATCCATAAAAACGGCAAAGCCAGTCAGAGCCAGAGTACTTGCCGTATAGTTCATTGGATAACAGATCATAAAACACCGTTAACATTAGTGATACAACGCAAAGCGATCAAAGGACAGATGAAACTTGATACAGATGAGCTTACTAACAGCACAGAAATCACAGATCAAGGCTATATTTATCGTAGCATTGTCACCAATCAAGAAGACTGGACAGATAGCAAAATTATCCATTGGTACAATCAGCGCGGTGAAGACAGTGAAAACCGAATTAAAGAGCTTAAGCTGGATTTTGGTGGTGATGTATTGCCCTGTAGTGATTTTGGAGCCAACGCCTTATATTTTATGATTAGCGCACTCTCCTTCAATTTATTCGCACTGATGCGATTATTTTTACCTGAGGAGCTGGCTCACCACCGTGCAGGGACAATACGTTGGCGACTCTATGCCATTGCAGGTAAGGTTGTCAGAACGGGGAGGCAAGTTTTTATAAAAATGAAAGAAAAGCACCGACTTTTACTTGAAGCGGTTCTTTCGAGAATAAGAATGATCGAACCTATGCTTTTCTAAATGAAAAACAACACTCTGTCTGCTCCACAAGATAGATCCGTTTAAAAAACGGTTATGGCGGACGCAGGAAGTAAAAATCATCAACTATTGAGAATAGCGAGTGAAAATTGACTGAATAATCAAATAATGCTGCCTAACTGAGTTAAAAAATTGATATTTAAAATATCAAAATCAATTTTGGGGCTCTATGTGTGAATTTGGGTTTACTATTTTCATGGACTATGGTATTAATTTGTCATGGTGTTAGACAGCTTAAAAAAATCATGTATACCAATCAGCATTGCAATTTTACTACTAATGCTGACAACCCAAAGTTTCTCTGATGAAATTGTCATTGGTGTCCGTGCTCATCGTGGTGAAGCTTACGCAACTGAACGCTGGACTCCAACGATCAGTTATTTACAGCACAAATTACCAGAGCATAACTTTTCTCTAAGGGCGATAGAAAGCATCCACGAAATGGAGGTTTTAGTGAGTAAAAATCAATTAGATTTTGTTATTACTCAGCCCGTTGCCTACGTCGATCTTGAACGCTTATATAATGCAACCCGATTATTAACTTTAGAAAAAAAAGGTCATTTATCTCAATTTGGCTCAGTAATCATTACGCAATCTGATCGAGAGGATATAAAGTTTCTTAAAGATGTAAAAGGTAAATCAATTGCTGGTGTAGCAGAAAAAGGATTTGGTGGTTGGCTTATTGGCTATTCCGAATTAACCAAACATGGTATTAGCTCTCATAAAAATTTTAGTCGAGTTGAATTTACAGGAGATCAATACGAGGTTGTAAATACCGTGTTAAATAGGCAGATTGATGTCGGCATTGTTCGAACCGGAATACTCGAAAACATGATCTCAGAAGATATTTTAGAAATCAATAAGCTCAAAGTATTAAACCAGCGTAATGTTCAAAACTTTAGTTTTTTACTTAGTACTGAGCTTTATCCTGAATGGGCTTTTGCAAAAACAGAAAATATATCCCCTGAAATAGCAAGACAAGTCGCACTAACATTGTTGTTACTACCCGATAATAATGAAGCCAATATAAAAGGTAAATATGCCCGATGGAATACTCCCTTAAATTACAATTCAGTTCATGAATTGATGAAAACACTAAAAATTGGAAGTTATTCTATGCATGGTGACGTGACAGTAGAGGAATTTATTTCTCAAAACCATGCATCTGTTATTTTGATCATATTCATTATTATGATAATGCTAGTGTACTTGGTAAAAATCAAGACTCTTGAAATAAGCCTTGAAAAATCAAATATTAAGTTACAGCAACTAAGTGAAATTGACCCTCTAACTCAGATAGCAAACAGACGTGTTTATGAAGTACGAATGTTAAAAGAAATTCAATCTTCATATCGGTCGGGCAGTCCAGTTTCTCTGCTAATGATTGATATTGATAATTTTAAAGAGTACAACGATAACTATGGTCATGATAATGGTGATCTGGTTCTTTCCAGAGTAGCAGAATCTATCCAAAATTCACTACCCAGACATACAGATTTAGCTGCACGATTTGGCGGAGAAGAATTTGTTGTACTGTTACCCTTTACCTATTTAGAGGGGGCTTTAAAACAAGCAGAAAAAATCAGGAAAAATATTATGCACCTTGAGATAGAACATGCTTATTCAAGTGTTGATGCTCATTTAACAATAAGTGTTGGAGTTTCTATATTAAAAGATAGAAATATGAATCAAGCTGAATTCTTTAATCATGCAGATAAAGCACTCTACCAAGCAAAAAAGGCTGGACGCAATCAAGTTGTTTGTTATGAATACTAATTTGACTAATAAGTTTAGCAAAATAATAAAGAAACTAGGAAGACAAATAACTACTTTTGATTGACAAGCGCCCATTACATAGGTTAATGAAGAGCAGAAATATTTTTATAACCTGCATTTGTTCCGCCATTTCTAAAGCATCACGTACTTCAATCCCCTGGTAACGAACTATACTTTCTAGTTTAGCGGGACCAAGTTGAAGTTGAACGGCTATTAAATTTTTTTGTTCTTCAATGAATTAACATAGCTATTAACAAAGCACAGGTTAGCAAAAACCAGCACATCTTGTTCCCATGCTCCCGCGTGGGAATACATACCTTCCTAGGGTCACAGCACGCGGTATGCATTCCCACCGAATACGGTGGGAACGAGAAACCTGTGGTTTGTTCACAAGCATGTTTATTAAACTAGCTGTAGTTCGCTGAAATGAATAGATGCCATAAAGTAGATGGATCAAGTCCAATTTGTGAAACCCAAGAACCCTATCAATTATTCTGGCATATTTGATGAATCCATTAAGGAGTCTCTGATTAAGTTGATTAGAATTTAGCGCAGAAAAAACGGTCGCTATTTTCACGAAGTGAGAAGTAATAGTCATTCTATTGCGCCGATCTTCGTGGAAAATAGCGGCAGTTTTAGCAAGCTAAAAATAATTGGACTTGATCAGATTCCTTAAGCACTATCTAGAAAAAGCTCTTCTAAATATTTCATATTTTTTATAATTTAATATACATCCATGCCTTAATTGATCTAGCCACTTTTCTTCAAGCATTACTGCATAAAAATAGGCATGTAAAACTTAACCAGGTTCTGGGAAATCAGCGTTGAAAAGTATCCCCCACACTATTTCCCCCTGAAGTTATCTATTATTTATACGTAATGAATTAGCAATCACTGAAACTGAGCTTAATGCCATAGTTGCTGACGCAAGTGTAGGTGTTAATTTTCCTGCTACTGCAAAAGGAATAGCTACAGCGTTATAAGCAAAGGCCCAAAACAAATTTTGTTTAATATTTCTCAGTGTTTCATGACTGAGTGTAATCGCATCATGAACTTTAGCAATATCACCATTAAACAAAATTAGATCAGAAGACTCAATAGCAATATCAGTCCCCTTATCTATTGCCAAACTTAAATTTGCTGCTGCTAATGCAGGTGCATCGTTAATACCATCACCGATCATAGCAACCTGATAACCTTGTTTTTGAAGCTCTCTGATAATCTGTAGTTTTTTTTGCGGTTTAGCTAATGAAATCACTTTTTCCACACCCACGTGCCTTGCAACACTCTGAGCCGCATCCTCCGTATCACCCGTTACCATTAAGGTATTAATATCTCTGTTATGTAACATTTTGATTGTCTGTTCCGCATTTTCTCTAATAGGATCAGTCAATGCAATAATGCCAGCTGCTTCATTGTTAATAGCAAGGTAAACTAATGTTTTGCCTTGAGCAGAGAGTTTATTAGCTGTCGATTTTAAGGACCCCAGATCGACTTTTTGTTCTTCCAGCCATGATTGATTACCCAATAATAATTGATATTTATTAACAGTAGCCCTGAGACCTTGATCTGGATAGCTATAGAAACGGCTTACTTTTAACAATTCAATATTTTGCTGTTTTGCATTTCTAACGATAGCCTGTCCAAGTAAATGCTCAGAGTTATTCTCAACCGAGGCTGCCAATTGAATAATTTGCTCGTCATCTAATATTGAAATATTAAACAAGTCGGTTACATTGGCATTACCTTCAGTAATAGTACCTGTTTTATCAAAAATAACAGTATCAATACTGGCGGCTGACTCTAATGCTTCACCATTACGAATATATATTCCCCGACGCGCCGCACGCCCTGTACCAACCATATTAGCGGCTGGTGTTGCTAATCCTAATGCACAAGGACATGAAATTAGTAGAACTGCAATAGCATTGGACAGTGCATGTGCAAATTTTTCACCTTTTATCAACCAAACTGAAAAACTAGTAGCTGATAACATCATAACGGCAGGAACCAATAAGGCTGAAAAACGATCAACCGTTTTTTGAATAGCTAGTTTTGATACTTGAGCCTGATCAAGCATATGCATTAATCGTGATAATACGGTATTTTTACCAACGGCTATCGCTCGTATTTGTAATACACCACTTCCATTTAGTGAACCTTCAAAAACCTGATGCCCTGCTTCTTTGATACACAATGATTTAGTACCATTGATCATGGCTTCATTAATGCTAGATAAGCCCTGCACAACAATTCCATCAGCAGGAATTAGTTCACCTGGCCGAATCAATAAAATATCACCTATAATAATATCGTCAACGCTAACAATTTGTTCCTGCTCGTTACTGAGCAAAGTCGCTTGTTGTGGCTTTAAACTGACAAGTTCACGTATATCGTCAACCATTTTATTTTTTGCTAAAAATTCTAGATACCGTCCCAATAATACAAAATTAATAATTGCTGTTGCCGCATCAAAATAAACATGACGGGTTGATTTAAATAAAGCTGGAATACTGTATGCGTAGGCAGTACTAACACCTAATGCAATTAAGCTATCCATATTGATTGAAGCTTGTTTTGCCTGCACTAATGCTTTTTTAAAAATATCACGACCTCCCCAAAACACCACTTGAGTTGTGAGTAGTGCTTGCAGTATCAATAAAGGACTGGACTTTCTTCCATATAGACTGATCAAAAAAACGGGTAGACTGATAAACCCCAATGTTTTGAGGCGTGTTTTACTGGAACTAAATTGTTGTTTTTCCCGATCAAGTAGCTGCTTTCTCCCATTTAAAGAATTTATTGGAATAGCCTGATACCCATTATTATTTATAATTTCAAATATGGCTACATCGCTAAGGTAGCTTTTAACACGCGCAGTTTCTGCAATATAACTGACACTGGCTTTACTAATGTCAGGATGTCTTTGTAACAATATTTCCAAAAATAAAGCACAGGAGGCACAGCTCATACCGCCAATACCAAAAACAATATCTTGTATGGTGTGTTCAGGATGCCGGTTTTTATGCTTTAAGATGTGAATGGTACTGCTGGATTTTATGCCTACGTTATCGATGACCGAATCTAATAGAATGCATAAATTTTCAACTGGCAACAAACTGGGATCAAAAAAAATAGTCATCGAACCTAACCTGGGACTAGGCTTTATCTGTTCAATACCTTCTCTTTTATTTAATAAAATCGCCAAGATATGAACACGTTCATAATCCATTCGTAAGTTAGGGACAATAATACGAAGCCGTTTTTTTAATTGGTGCGCAATAATAAAATTATCAAATACTTTTTTCTTTTCCATGTAACGCCCCTCTATGGTTGTGTATCAAGATAAGAATGATAAGTTTGCATACCACCTGACAGGTTTTTTACTTTAAAACCATTTTGCTGCAAAATCCTGGTGGCATTATAGGCCCTTTGTCCAACACCACACACAACCCAAACTTCACGTTCACGAGAAAGCTCATCCAGCCTTTCCCGCAATGAATCTAAAGGTACATTAATGGCATTGGGAATATGTTTGTTCTGATATTCAGCAACAGTACGCACATCTACGATTTGTGCCTGATTATATGGATCATCCAAAATGAGTGCTAATAATTGCTCAGCATCATCTTGTTCCGGGCCATCCACTACTTGAACATGACTTTCCATTAATTCTTCCCAACGCGCCAAGGGGTGATTATCTCGCAATTGATTAGCAGCTATCATTCCAGCCAAATTAACAGGGTCTTTGGTAGCACCAAACTGTGGGGCATAACATAATTCGGCTTCTTCCAAATCATAAACGGTAGCATTCATTTGGATAAATGAAGAGATGACATCAATACGTCTTGCAACCCCCGATTCCCCCAGTGCCTGTGCACCTAATACTTTACCGTTTTGGCTGTTATAGATAAGCTTTATATGAATAGGTTTGGCACCTGGATAATAACCAACATGATTTGAAGGATGTAAATAGACTTTTTCATAATCCGTAAAGTGAGCGGCTTTCAATTGTTTTTCATTAACCCCTGTCGTTGCAACGGTTAAATCAAACAGACCACATACTGATGTACCTTGTACACCTCGATAGCTCATATTAGTGGATTCTCCGGCAAACTCATGACCAACAATATGCGCTGCCGCTATACGACCTTGTTTGTTGGCAGGCCCCGCTAATGGAAACAAATACCATTTTTCAGTAATGACATGCCTTACTTCCACCATATCTCCAACGGCCCATATGTTAGGATCATTAGTTTGCATATGTTCATTTACCCGGACACCGCCATGCTCCCCCATTTCCAAACCAGCTTGTATAGCCAGTTCTGCTCTTGGTTTTACCCCGACTGATATCATCACAGCATCAGTGATCATAGTCTCATCGTTGCTCAAGGTAATAGTTAATCTCTGATCCTGATTTTGTTTAAAAGAAGTGACCTGTGAATTTAATCGACAGTTGATCCCTTGCTTTGTTATATGTTTTTCAATAAAACTGGACATTTCCTTGTCTAGCATTGGCAAAATCTGATTTGATGATTGTAATAAAGTAACATCAATACCTCTTTTAACGAGGTTTTCCGCTAGTTCCAAGCCTAAATAACCGGCCCCCATGACCACCACATTTTTTATATTATTGAGTGCAGACCGAATTTTTCGGCTATCAGGAATAGTCCGTAGCGCATAAATACCCGGTAGATCAATCCCACTAATTTCTGGCCAAACAGCTGAGGCGCCAGTAGAAAGTACTAATGCATCATACTGTTCAACACGATTTTGATCACTTTTTTTGTCATTGACAACAATAGATTTAGTATCCCTGTCTATCGATATCACTTCTGTATCTGTACACACTTGAATTTTAAAGCGATTTTTAAACAGTTCAGGGGTAGCCACCAAAAGTTTATCTTCTTCAACAATGACATCACCAATAAAATAAGGTAATCCACAATTGGCAAATGAGACATAAGAACCCATTTCAAAAATAACTATTTCACAGTGTTCACATAAGCGTCGTATTCGAGCAGCACAGGTAGCACCACCAGCAACACCGCCTATGATTAAAATTCGCTTTTTAGCCGACATTTCGAACCCCCTTTACTAATATTTAACAGATAGTTCATGCAGTAACCAGTTATTTATTAGTCATTGATTATGCAATGCTGCTAGATAATTGTCACTTATTAGAAATTGACTAATCACTTGTTATTTGTCAATCAGCGTCGAAAATTTTCCAGTTCCTATAGAAAAACAGTATTTCATCTTACCAGTATAAATATACAACTCATTGTTTATTTAGCATTATTTTGTAAATTCATTGACTACTTAAGTTGGCGCTTAAACTGAAAAATATTGGATACTGTTTATCAACCCTAAAGCTGATAACTGCTTAAAAAATCGCATCAATATTAAAAAAGTAGTTAAAAAGACCAGAAGATTGAACAGCCCGTTATGATGGGGAAGAGTTTTGTGTGTAGCATCGTGTGGCTCAAAACAAGTTGGTTATCAATATATCCGATCGAGTTTTAGCCACTACACAAAGAGACATTCATGATTGCTAAGAAATAATATCAGCTACAGTTCCAAGATAGAGATCAATCTTAGTTTATTATAGTTATATGCACAGTTAATCCACCTAATGTATTTGAACGATCTAACTTCAGTTTTCCGTCATACTGCTGAACCATATATTTAACAATAGACAGGCCAAGACCATGCCCCTCTTTCATTTCATCGAGTCGAGTCCCTCGCTCAATCAATTTAGTCCTGTTAACCTCTGAAATGCCAGGCCCATCATCTTCAATCTGTATATGCAAAAACTGACTATTTTCTATTGTAATTTTGACACGAGATTGTGCCCATTTACAGGCATTATCAAGTAGGTTACCTAGTAACTCCATCATATCTTCCCGATCTATATCAACAAGCTCTTTACCTGTTATTGTATACTCAATTGATAATGATTTTTCCTGGTACATGCTTTGTAAAACATTTATTAATTCGGGCAACTCCTCGCGTGCATTAAACTTTAAAATAACGACACTGTCCCCTGCTAATCTGGCTTGTTTTAAAACGCGTTGCATAATGCCTTGCATATTGGTTGTTTGCTTTTGTATAGCATGACGACTTTCAGGTTGACTCTTTAGTTCATCACTTTCCGTCAGCTGCTGGATGACTGTCAGTGGCCTTTTTAAGGCATGCGCTAAATCGCCTAATGCATTCCTTGAACGTTGTAATCGGTTTTCTAAAGCTGCAAGTAAATGATTAATCTCTCGGACTAAATCTATTGCTTCCTCTGGCACATGAGTATCCAATTGATCCAGTTCACCTTGTCTTAGTTTTGTTATTTGCTTTTGTATCTGCTTAAAAGGATGAAAATTAAGACGTAAAATGATAATTTGACAACTGATTAAGAAAATCAATAAAAACCCTACCGTATAGCCATAACGATATTGAAAGGCTTGTTGGCTTGCCAATACGGGTGAAAGATCTTCGGCAACCGCAATGGTAAAGTGCTGACCTTGTTTCTTAAATCCGTAAATCATCACAATAAGAGCTTGTTTTTTAGGGCCTGTCAGGTAAATACTTTTTTGTTTGCCAACAGCCATATTTGGAGTTAATAATTCTTGATCCCAAAGTGACCTAGATCTAATCATCGAAGTATTGGTTTTTATTTGAAAGTATTGTCCTGAGAAAGGCCTTAAATAAACAGGTTCAATTTGTTGAAGGTTTAAAGTGACATTATTTAAGTTATCAATTTTAATCGCGTTTAGAATACTTTCGGCATCATGCTTTAAATGCTGCAAGACATAGTCTTCAGATAATGATCGAATGGAATCATTAGTGGTCTGCCATAAATAGGCAAAGGATAAAGTTAAGCTGATAAATAACCCAAGACTTAACTTTATCTGTATCGAGTTCATCCTGATTTACCTTTAAATATATAACCCTGGCCTCTTCGAGTTTCAATTGTCGAATGACCTAGTTTACGACGTAAATGCCGAATATAAACTTCAATCACATTGCTATCCTTATCCGAACTTTCATCGTAAATATGTTCTGTTAAGGTTGATTTACTCAATATTTTTTCAGGATGAAGCAAAAAGATCCGCAGTAGTTTAAATTCTATCCCCGTTAATTCCTGAATTATATTATCGTCAGTCGTGACGGTTTGTTTGTCTTCGTCTAAAGTAAACCCAGCAGCCTGTAACAAACCCGCAGGATGATGATTTGTTCGGTGTATTAAGGCTCTAATACGCATCAGTAATTCTTCAATATGAAACGGCTTAGCCAAATAATCATCAGCGCCTGCTTTAAATCCGTCTACTTTTTCATACCAGGCATCTCTTGCAGTTAATATCAAAACGGGTAACCCGTTGCCTTTTGTTCGCCAATTTTTAAGCACCTCTATACCATTGCGTTGAGGAAGACCTAGATCTAGTATTGCTAAATCATAAATAGCTTCAAATCCCAGGTATTCTGCCTCAACCCCATCCATTGCGATATCAACGGCAAAACCTGCCTTTTCCAAATCTTTTTTTAATAAATTCAGCAGGTCTTCATCATCCTCAACCAGTAATAGTCGCACAATTAATCATCCTGTTTTCTTTCGATAACCTCAGCCGTCTTAGCATTGACCTTTAACTCCCAAACCAGGCCTTTACTATCAATCATATCTATTTCATATAACACTTGCTGATCTTCTGTTTCTAGCTCAACTTCCAAAACACGCCCGGGATATTGCGTTGAAATTTTTGCAAGAATATTCTCTAGTGACAATATATCTCCCGCATCCAACAATTTCTTAGCTTGATCATAATCATTATCAGCCCAAGAACTCTGAGTAGAGATAATAATTAATAAAAGTATATAAGAAAAGTTTTTACTTATTGTTTTCATGATTATTCACCCGTGTTTGAAGAATTATTGTTATCAATATTACGTTTATAGCCATTGATCATCGATTTTACTAAATTTTCTTTATGCTGAAAGCTTTCAAAAATAACACCAATAATATGAATGATAACTAACAGCAAAACTGCGTTTGCAAAAAACTCATGCGTTTCTTCCCAAAGTTCTTCATTTTGCATCCCTATTGAAGAAAGTGGACCTGCATTCTCTTCAGCGCCATAGACAGCAAACCCAGTAACAGTTGTAATGATAAGGCTCACTAGCAAAAATATAATCATTGCTGAACCCGCAGGGTTATGTCCTATATAACGCTTAGGCTTATCCAAAAACATATTTTTAAGGTATGCAACCGAATCACTCGGCGAACATAAAAAATTAGAAAAACGGGCGTACTCGCCCCCTATAAATCCCCACAATAAACGAAACACTAGTAAGCCAGCAATAAAATAACCTGCCCATACATGTATTGATAAAAAATCATCTTCTGTAATAAATGCTATTGAGAAAGCAACGACTAATAGCCAGTGAAATATTCTTACAGGTAAATCCCAAACTTTGATTGTATTGTTAATGTTCATATTAAATATCCAGTTATTTTGTCAGTTGTTAATTTACCAACAGAAACTGAAATGAAACTGAAAATGACTTTTAAAAAAACAAGTCTTAAAAAAAATATTAAAATTTCTTACATCAATTGATATTACCCAATAGATGTTTAGTATCAATAATCATCATATTGGTTTAATCAGTTGTTTATTTTATTAATAAACTTTGAAAAAAAGAAACCAGAAATCGCCCCCCAAATGACGATAACAAAATCATGCAGTAACATGTCGAAATTTAGGTTATCAATATTTCGAACGTAATCATATATAGCATCTGAAACTAAAAAAGCCATAATAAAGTAAAGAGAAACCTTGAATTTAAGCTTATGCTTATACCAGACCCAAATACCAAGAAATACAAACCCTGTAAAAAAACGTACCAGATTATGTGTAAACATCTCCATATTTAGGTCATCAATACTCAAAGCTGTATCAATAAAAAATAGTACAACTAGGCCCAATAAAATGCATGCGGAAAATATTTTCATTTTTTTACTAATATATAGGTATATCTACTGAATTTTGATATTAAATTAAATCAACGTAAGTAGCTATTGAAAGTTTTCTTCTGGCAAACATTCAACGCTAATTAACTTAGCCAATACCAATCAGTAAAAAAAGATGTCATACCTTTACCTTCTAAGTAACATAATTATAACCCATTGTTTTTAAGTAAGTAATTATTTACCCTGATACAGGAATGAGTTGAAAACCAAATTGAACAGCTTTTTGTTGAAGCAGTTTTAAAGTACGTTGTTGATGAGCTTTATCATATTCTTCCTGACTTTGAGAAATATAGACTGTTTTGTTTTTAAGCATATTATAAAAGATGACTGCTATTTTTCTTGCTGTCGCGTTAATAGCTTTAGGTGCACCGATTCTTGCTCTTAGTCGTCGATAGTGCGCAGCTAATCCACTCTTCGAATTTGATAAACCCCATGCGGCCAACTTAAATGCCTGTTTTGCCCTATTGCGTGTTTTAACCGTTTTACTGCTCAACACTTTTCCACCTGATATTTTATTATTGGGACTTAACCCCATCCACGAAACAAAATGACTGGCTGTTTTCCATTTTGTCATATCAGTGCCTGTTTCAGACAACACTTTTAATACACTTCCCTCATCTAAGCCGTCAATATCTGTTAAATCTGTGCCACATAAATCATAAAGGTAGCTGGCGACATCAAACTGTATCGCATTTCTTTCGTGTTTCTTGTTACGTTTTTTCGTGGGCCTTTGTCCTTCAGTTAAGTCTGGCTGCTTTTCAAACTGTGTTAGCTGTTGTTCTATTTCTTGATCACAATCGCTTAATTTTTCATGATAAACATCATATAGTTCAATCGATTGTTTTAAAGAAAACAAATGCTCTTTTCGGTAGTTGCCCATTAATGATTTAGCGATCACTTCGACACTATTTTTACAGCGACGGTCTCGATAGGATGCGAGCTTTTCAGCATTGCGCTCACCCAATAGAATAGCTCGCAAAATACTCATTCCAGTTTTACTGGTAATATCACTCACTACGTTATCAAGTAAAATATTCATTTGTCTCAGTGCTTTTTGCATATGCTGAATATGCGTTGACAAAGTGGATACTAAAGTTCCTCTTTGTCTCATATAGGCACGCAAAACACAGTATTCATCTTCGGGCCGAAAAGCACCCGCAAGCAAACCATAGGTGTGTAATTGCTGTAACCACTGACAATCTTTAACATCCGTTTTTCGGCCTGAAACATTCTTAACATGATGAGCATTGACTAAAATGACTTCCAACCCTCTGGCTTCAAGAATTTCAAACACAGGAATCCAATAAACACCTGTTGATTCCATCGCTACCGTAGTAATTCCAATACGCACCAACCAATCAGCCAAGTTTTCCAAATCAATGGTAAAACAACCGAAATTCCTAACAGGCTCATCGTCAAGCGATTCAGGGACCGAAACGAAGTGTTCTCGCGAACCAATATCAATTCCTGCTGCATAGAGATTAATTTGCTCTAAATGCTTTTTTATTCTTTTTGCCTTATTTTTAGATGAATTCTTGCGTTTCATGAGGGGCATCCTTCATTATGAGTAAAGGCATACCTAAACGTCAGATAATCGGTAAAAATCATTCTTCTAAACGGGATCGCTTTACGCGTCACCAATGCTGGAGTCGTCTATCTGAGCTCACGCTGATTTTCGAGTAAAAAACATCAGTGGAAAGTCGAGCTTTGTGTCTAGGTGTGCCTTCTTATCATAACTCACCACTTGTTACTTGTAGTTGGGTGACCGCCACGGTTTAAAATGCTGATTACCCATGAGCTTCCGCTATTTTGACAAGGCAGCCACACAGACCCGTCATTCCTGCATTCTCTTAGCAGGAATCTATTTTTTGCATGAGTAGATCCCCGATAAAAGACCTCGGGGATGA
>ENA-ORXI01002171-ORXI01002171.1-sediment-metagenome-genome-assembly--contig:-NODE-2171-length-14423-cov-6.976997_pt1 | contig 14423 bp, 10 predicted proteins | sample MGYA00237861_ERZ511468 | MGnify/ENA primary metagenome ERZ511468 (study PRJEB26299, sample SAMN06266213) | sediment metagenome | isolation source: Hudson Canyon methane seep mesocosm | place... | reverse complement strand
TGTTTTCCAAGTAAGAGTATATTAACACCTTGATCATCATTGTTAACATACCCTTTTAAATTCAATTTGAGAGCTAGATTATAAACAAATGGTCTAAACCCAACTCCTTGAACAATACCTTGAACTTGAACTTTTATACAATTCATGTTTATCCTATATTATAAAGATATCATTATAATATAATATGTATCAAATTTTTATTGATACATATCCAAAGGATAATCTTTTGGTAAAATTACATTAAAAGTTTTTTCTAATGCTTTATTTGTTTTAGAAATTAAAATTGAATTTGCGAACATATCTCCACAAAGTACAATATCACTTGATTTAATTTCATCTTTCATTCGTGTTGCATAATCAACAATAAACTCACTCAAACTTTCATAAAAAGAAAATGCAAGCAAGGTATTATCAACTCCTGCCATCTTATAACTCATGATACTTTGTACAATTCTTCTATAATCTAAGTAATTGACATCATCAATTGTTTTAACCAACATATCAATCTTCACACCACTCTTAGAACCGCAGTTTATAGCAGTATCTTCAAATTCTTTCAAATCTTTCATTCCCATTAGCTGCGCAGTTAAGTCTAAGATAGTTCTAAAGCCATTAGTGTTATCTAATACTCTGTCTTCATCTTCAAAAACCTCTGGGAACTTCTTTTTATAGTTTTCAATCAGTCTGGGAGTATTTTCATCTATATCTTTGATTTCTTCCATACAATTAGAAAAATTGGGCATGATATTTGGTATTTCAATAACACTTAATTTTCCACGTCCAGGCACATTTATTGCAATTTCACTCTCTTGGCTGTCATATGAAAAATAAATACCTATACTTGATTTTACTCTTTTATTGTGTTGTGATAAAATAGCTTTATACACACCACCATGATTTTCAAAATACTCTTTTGAAGAGTTAAATATTTTTTGACTTGAATAATCAAATTTAGGAAAAACTGATTTATCCCCTTTGACCAATAATGTATCATGACCTAAATAGGTAACAACCAAATCATCTTGTGCACTGATAAGATTATCATCTTCATATGTTTCATCACTCAAGGAATCGACTTCTGCATTACAATACAATAAATAATCAATATCAAATTTTTTAACCGCATGTGCAAAAAGAAAACTGTTTTTGTCATCAGGAAGTTTTGTATAAACAAAGGAAGTATTACTGATTTGTTTATCCAAGTTTGCTTTTAAATTCATTTTCATTTTTAAAAGTGGTTTTTCAACAGAACATAAAAGTTGAATATCTTTACTATTAGATGAAAACAAATCTTTTAATGCATTGGTATTAGATATAAAAAGATGAACATCTTTATTGATAGATTCTAACTTTTCTCTGTTTTCTTTTGAAGCCATCATAAACAATTTATAACCAGAATTTGTTTTTAACTTCACCATTTTATTTTTAGTCAATGCTAATGTTAAATACGATAAATCCAAAGGTTCTTTTTTTATTAAATTAATAACTTCTTCATTTGTAGGAGAGATATTTGTAGTGATGTCATTTTTATCTAATAACTTGCCACTTTTACAAACACTTTCAACCACCTTTGAATCTTCCATAAAAATAGAAACAGGAAGTTTTCGCTCAAGTACTTTAAAAAAGCTTTCTATTTTTTCTTTATCGTCATCGATATCTAATAAAATAAATTTATCATACTGTACTGCTTTTGCATTGATGTCATTGTATTTAATTAACTCATCAATTATATTGGTCATATAAGAGTTGGTGGAATTGTATTTAATTTGATAAAGTAATGTCATGTGTGTAATCTTCCTCATTTGGTACTCGGCTTAAGTGCTCTTGATTGTAACTGCCCATTAAACTCATTGATATTTGTTTAACTGTCAGTTCACCTGTTTTTTCAATTTTAACACCCATGTCTTCAATTTCTTTAATGGCATTTAGAATATATTCTTCAAATCGGTCTTCAATAACTTGTGTCAGACCAATTTCAACTTTCTGAATATCTTCAGGAATAATTCCAAGAATGGTAACTGCTGCATGGTTTTCAAGTAATGAACAAATTTCTAACATCTCGATGATCTCAACTTCATGAGCTGTTTTTCTGTAATTTCCCATTCCCAATAAAACATCTGAAGGCAGTCTGTAAATCCCACCTGGTTCATCTTCTACTGATATGGTATCAAGAATAACCACATTGTCATATTCTTGAAAATATCTCATGAGTTTAAAACCTAACGTTCCACCATCCATTATTTCTAATTGTGTGTCGTCATAAGAATAGTTTTCTTCTAAATATTTTGATGCAAATATTCCCACACCTTCATCTTTAAACAAAACATTTCCTACACCAATAATGATGTTTTTCATATAAATTACTCCCTCTATGACTTATGCCATATAAAAATAAAAGTTTAATTTTGACAATTTACTTTTATATAGCATAAAAAGGCTTCCACAAAATATGGAAGCCCTCTTATTTAACCAAACAAAAAAATTACACTATTTATTTTGTTTAATACTATTTATCTTCTTTAACAAATTTACTACCACCAACAACAATAGAGATATCGCCTTCTTTCCAGAAAATTCCTCTCCATACTTGATAATAGATGTGGAACATTATCCAACCAAGAATCCAATACATAGTTTCATGATGTGATATTCGTACCCCCATGTTACCACCACAAACAGTTAATGTCCAATCAGTAACTGCATGAAGCATAGATGGCCACCACGTACCAATTGAGCTAAGACCTGATGCTAAACCATGTACGTATAACTGTAACCCAGTAAATAACATCCAAGCTACCATTAAGTGAAATATTGTAAAGAATACAACATTATAACTGTCACTGTGTTCTGAACTGAATTTTTTTCTTCTGTTTAACGTTAATAAGTTAAAACAGACTTCCATAAATTCTTTAATATTCTTTCCAGTTGGTATAATTTTTTTATACGGCTTTTCAAATCTTGAAAAGAAATACAAATATCCAACTACGATTGAGAAAACATCCAATAAAATTGCAATTATAAAATGTCCCCATCGGTTCCATGCCATCACATATTTATCAACTGCAGGATCTGCAATAAATGATTGATAATATGGATGACCTATATAAAGCCCCGTTGCAACTGCCCCGACCATACTCAATGCTGTAAGCAAGTGTATGATTCGTACTGTGGCAGTCATTCGCACAACTTCACGTACATTAGGCACGGCTTCCTCCTACTGGATTAACTTTATAGTGACTGATTTCTTTACCTTTTGTATCAACGATATGAACTGCACACGCAATACAAGGGTCAAAACTATGGATTGTTCTGATGATTTCTAATGGCTGATCTGGATCAACTACTGGAGTTCCAACAAGTGCTGCTTCATAAGCACCCATTCTTCCTTTATAATCTCTAGGAGCTGCGTTCCAAGTTGAAGGAACAACTGCTTGATAATTTACAATTTTTCCATTTTTAACTTTAACCCAGTGACCTAATCCACCTCTTGGAGCCTCAGCCATTCCGTATCCTTTAACATCTCCCGATACTTCTTCAAAGTTAAATTCAGTCCAAGTTGATAAATCTCCACTTGCAGCATTGGCTGCTAATTCATCAACCCACAACATCATTTCATCTGCCATTAATTCAGTTTCAACAGCCCTTGCTGCTGTTCTACCTATTGTAGAAAAAAGTACTTTTGCTGGTAAGTTTCCATTTTTAAGGAATGTTCCAACGTATTTTTGAATCTTCTTATCACCTTTTGCAAAACCAACTACCATTCGGGCAAGTGGACCTACTTCCATTCTTTCATCATTGTATAATGGAGATTTAATCCAAGAGTATTTATTCTTAGTATCTAAGTAAGCAATACCATTTTCTTTTTTACCAAAACCAGTGTATTTAGGAATAGTTTCACCATCATATGGATGTAAATTCGTTGTACCTTCATACCAAGCATGAGTAACATCTTCAGAAATTTTTGTTTGATCTACTTCAAGAACTTTAGATAAATCTTTATTCATAACAATTCCACTTGGGAATAAATCTTGTGCTTCATAAAATGGAGTATCATCTAATTTGAAATCTCCAAAACTCATAAAGTTACCTAAACCACCACCAATTCCGGCAAGTGCTTCATCCGCATACATAGTACCAGCCATATAAACATCGGGTAAATAGGCTTGTTTAGTAAACTTTCTACCTTTTTTAAGAATCGTTTTAAACTCTGCAATTCTTGAAGGATTTTTTATATCTTGAACACAAGTTACCCCACCAACAACCAGTGATTGTGGATGTGGATTCTTTCCACCAAAGATTGCTAACATTTTTGCTAATTCTCTTTGTATTTCAAGTGCATCTAAATAATGAGACAATGCAATTAAGTTTTGTTCAGCAGTTAGTTTATACCCTTTACTTCCCCAGTATGCATTTCCAAAAATTCCAAGTCGACCTTGTTTAACGTATGTAGTTACTCTTTCTTGAACTTGTTTATATGCAGAAACACTTGCATTCCATGGTTGTTGACCATTTGCTACATTTGCCCATTTGTGCGCTTCATCAACAGCTTTTTGTGGGTCTGCTTTAAGTGCATCAACGATATCAACAAAATCAAGTGCATGTAAATGATAGAAATGTACAATATGATCATGTACATATAATCCACCTTGCATTAAGTTTCGAACTAATCTTGCATTTTTAGGAATAGTCAATTTGAAAGCATGTTCAACGGCTTCAATACTTCTTTGATAATGAGTTCCTGTACAAACACCACAAATTCTCATTGTTAAGAGACCTGCATCTCTTGGGTCTCTTCCTTTAAGAATTTCTTCAATACCTCTAAACATTGTAGAACTACTAAAAGCATCAACAATTACATTATTTTCATCAATAACTGCTTCTATTCTTAAGTGTCCTTCAATCCTAGTTATTGGATCTATTACTACGTGTTTTTTACTCATTATTTGTCTCCCTCATCACTTTTTTTACCCGCAACTGCACTTGCAACTGCATGAACTCCAATACCAACTGCTGCTGCACTTAATAATCCAAGTCCAAATTCATCAACAGTTTTTTCAACGCCACCCGTTGGTGCTTTGATATTTGCATCTGCCATTGGTGTTTCATATGCATATTTATCCCAGAAATCTGGCTCACTACAACCAATACAACCTCGACCTACTCCAACAGGCCAATTCGTACCTTCGTTGTATCTAATAATTGAACAGTTATTAAAGGTCATTGGTCCTTTACAACCAACTTTGTATAAACAGAAGTTATTTTTAGCACCCTCATCACCCCACTCTTCAACAAATTCACCCGCATCAAAGTGAGCTCTTCTCTCACAGTTATCATGAATTCTATATCCAAATGCAAACTTAGGTCGTAACAGTGAATCCAGTTCAGGAATTTGACCTGTTAATACAAAATGTAAAACAACACCAACCATGTTTGCAGGATTTGCAGGACATGCTGGAATATTTACAATAGGTTTACCTTTAACTAAATCCATCACACCAACTGCACCCGTTGGATTTGGAGAAGCAGCGGCAACTCCACCAAATGTCGCACAAGTTCCAACTGCAACAACTGCAGCTGAGTCTTTAGCTAATCTTTGTAAATGGTCAACAAAAGTTTCACCACTTGCACCAATTGTTCCATAAGTACCATTATTTGCCATTGGAATAGAACCTTCTACAAATAAAAGGTATTTACCTTTAAAATGATGAATGGCATCTTCAAGTTGTTCTTCTGCTTGGTGTCCAGATGCTGCCATAATTGTTTCATTAAACTCTAATGATAAAACTTCAAAAAGTAATTCATCAACTGTTGGAGCAGAACTTCGTAAAAGTGCTTCAGAATTTCCTGCACAATCTTGTAACTCAATCCAAACGACTGGAACTCTGTTCATGAGTTCAGTTGCTTCTGCAATGAGTGGAGTAAACATAGGAGGTAACATTAATGTTGCAGTTGTTGCACTACACCATTTCATGAAATCTCTTCTGTTTACACCATCTGACTCGATTACATCCATCAAATCGACATCTTTAAGTTTTTCAGAACTTCTTAAGTTCTTCAACCTTGTTTTCATTTTCTCAAAAAGTGAATTGTAATACTCTTCACCTCTATTAGTGTCAACTCGTGCTGACTTTTGAGTAAAAATCTTTTTTACCATCTCTTGCGAATCTGCTGCCATTCTTTCCTCCTATGTATATGAACGTTCATTTACTTATTGTAAAGTTATCAAGATAGAACTTAAGTTAAACTTATGGTATTTTTTATATTTAGTTGATTATTTTTATAATTAACTAAGAATTAACAAGATTGATTTAGGATAATTTTACTCCTATTTTTGCCAATATTAAATTCATGATTTATAAATAATTTTTTAGGAAATTCGATATTTTCGTTTATGAATGAGCATTCATTAACCTATTTTTTTTACTAAAGTTTTATTAAACAGTTTGTATAGAAATTAAGGTTAAAAATTATTTACCATAATAAAAAGAAAATGTAACGTAAATGCTACGCAGATGCTATTTAAATAATATTCTTAATATTTGTAAAATTTTGAAATTTTTTTATTATTGTGTAAATTCTACACATATATTAAGAATATTTATTACTGTTTTGTAAATTTAGTGAGTAGTGCATACTGAACAGACATCAAAACTTCTTAAAGTTATTGTTGCTTCTTGAATTGATTTTGAGCCAATAATTGCTTTTTGAGCAGTACCAGGTTTAGTTTTACTTCCAGGACCCAGGTTCCAAACAGTAGGAGTGATAAGATTATAAGACTTAATTTTTCCTTTTTCAATTTCAACTTCATGCATTAATGAACCACGTGCTGCTTCAACGACTCCTCTTGCTTTTGAATAAGGAATGTCTTTTAGTTTAACTTGGGGTTGAATATAAGAAGGTTCACTAATATCAATACTTTTAATTATTTTTTTACATCTTTGCAATAAATATGCAACTTCATCCATTCTTGACATTACTCTGGTATATGCTGAATCATCATACTCTTTATGTATTGCTTTAATAAACTTTCGACCACCCACTAATGCTCTTGCCATTGGACCTGTTTCAAAAAACATTTCATCATAATTAACTGTTTTTGCCCATGTGTATTTTTTTGAACTTTGTTTTGAAGCTGTTGCATCAAAAGAAAAATCATCATGCTCTTTTATTTTTTCAAAATTAATTTTTCCAGCATTAATCTGTTTGATTCTTCCACTTTTAAATCCAAGAATATCAGCAATGACAAAAAACCTGTTATAACTCTTGCCGATATTATTTAAGCCATATTCAAAACTGATATCTTTAAAATCTTTTAAATCAGCAGTTAATTTATTGATATCTTCAACATTATTAAACATTAAGTACTCAGATATTGATACCCCACTTAAATTCTTTTCAAAAAAAGTTATCCCTTGATCAATATAATTCTCTATGGTTGCCAAATCAATTAAAGTAGGATCACACATAACTCCACCAGGAAGCATATAAGATGTATGAGGCCATTGACCACCAAAAATTGCTAATCCTCGCATAATATCACTTGCAACTTTCGTTGCAGCCAGCCATTTTTGACCTTTTATGGGTTCATATTCTTTATAATCATTAGGCGATAAAGAAACAACATCTGGCATTATAAACAGATAAAACCACTTAATATGACTGTCTAATGTTTCAATGGCAAGTCCAAGTTCTCTGATTAGTTTTGCTTTTTTGGGAACTTCTAAATCAATATTTGCATTTTTGTATAAGTTTTCTAAGGCATTCACACAAGAAAGTAAATGCGCCTGACCACAAATTCCACAAACTCTAGGAGTGTAAACCAAGGCATCTAAAGGAGGCTTTCCTACTAACATATACTCAAACCCACGAAAGTTTAAAAATTCAATTCTTGCATCTTTTACAACAGAATTTCTCCATTCTAGTTTTAAGTGTGCTTCGCCTTCAATTCGTTCAATAATATCTACTGTTTTCATTATTTACCTATTCATCATAATTAATAAGTTTGTCTTGCAACCTACTTATTTTGAACGTTTTAGCCACACCTGTTATGGATAGGTATGCTCTTTTACTAATACCCAATGGAACTTCAGCGGGTATTCCAATATTTTTATTGGTTTCAAGCATATTGGCTCTTGGAAAATCTGTTTCAGTACAACCTATACAAGGCATTCCAAGTCTTGTTTTTGAATTGACACCATTCCATAGAATTTTATTACAACTGCTTTTTGTCATAGGACCTCTACAACCTTGGTTGTAGAACAAACAACCTTCTTTTGTACCAAAATGTTCTGGTTCAACTTTCCACTCAAAATATTCATTTCTGGTACAGCCATGATGTGTTAAAGTTGAATAGAGGTCAACAGGTCTGTGTTCCTCATCCAGTTGTATTTTTCCTTGAGATTTTACAATAAACAATGTTTGTAAAATCCACTCTGGATGTACGGGACAACCTGTTAGATTAATAACTTTATGTTTTAACTTTGAGGTTAACTTTTTACCTAAACTGTTTTGCACCCCGGTTATATCATCATTCAATTCAAATTTAGCGTGAATACCTCCATAAGAAGCACAACTTCCAACGGAAACAATATATGTAGATTTTGAAACCAGCTTAGATAACAGGTCTTTGACTGAATGATTTAAAATAGAAAAGAATTTTGTATCATCTGAAATTGCACCCTCAATCAATAAAAAATCAATTTTTTCATCAGAGTTAATAATATCAAGAAGATTTGTTTGAGTAGTTAAGGAAGGATGATAAATCAAATCAAAACTGTTTAAAAACAGTTCCATTCGACTGGGATTCGCACAAAGTAATGAGTGGGTATTACCATTGCAGGTAATACCTTGAAACCAAAGTACTTTTGGCTTAATCCTCATACTTTAGAGCTCTATAAATATTTTCAGCAATTTCATCACTGTATTCCATTAAATCTCGTTCCAATACATTTTCTCCGCTTAAAAAAGCAAAGCCACCCAGTGCTCCCATAAACATTGAAAAAGCTGTAAAAAAGTCTTGTTCTCTAAATTCTTTCTTTGATGCACCCTCTTCTAGCAATATCATAACTTCTGTTACAAAATCACCTACGCATAAAAATCCTTCACACCCATTTGAAAAAACTTCACGGTTTGAAAGATATACTCGTAAAAAGTATTCGACAATTTCTGGAGATTTTTTTACATTTTCAAAATATCTTCTTGTAAAAATAAATATTTTCTCTTTCGAACTTACATCCATGTTATTCACTTCTCGAAGTTCAGCAGCAACAATATTTGTAGAGTATTTAATGGCATATTTAGCCAATTCTTCTTTAGAAGAAAAGTAGTTATACATATTACCAACACTCATTTTCATAGATTTTGCGATATCTGGAATAGTAGTATGATAAAAACCATGTTTAGAAAACAGCTTTAAAGAGGATTCTATGATATTATTTTTTTTAGTTTCTTTAGGCGTTGAAATTGTATATCCTTTAAACTGTATAAAGTTTTATTTGAACAATGATATATAAAAATTGATTAATTTATAATGAATAGGTATTTACCCTTAGTCAAATTAATGACTAAAGGTAAAATAATTTCTAAGAGTGAACTAAATTAGTTAATTGTTCAGTAGATACTTGGTGGAAGTTTAAGTATTTATAAACACCCTCTTTGTTTTCTGCTGTAATTTTTTTAGGTACAATTTCCATGTACTCTTCTTTACTTGGAAGACGTCCAAGAAGTGCTGCAACTGCTGCAACTTCTGCAGATCCAAGATAAACTTGAGAACCAACGCCTAGTCTGTTATCAAAGTTTCTAGTAGATGTAGAGAATACTGCTGCATCTTTAGAAACCTGTGCTTGGTTACCCATACATAATGAACAACCAGGGATTTCAAGTCTTGCACCAGATGCTGCAAAAATTGAGTAGTAACCCTCTTCTGTTAATTGCTCTTTATCCATTTTTGTTGGTGGTGCAACCCATAGTTTAGTAGGAACTTCACCTTCACCTTTAAGTACTTCACCTAAAGCTCTAAATAATCCGATATTTGTCATACAAGAACCAACGAATACTTCATCAATTTTAGTTTCTCTTTTTGGATCTGCTATGATATTTGTTAATGTATCAACATCATCTGGATCATTAGGACAAGCTAAGATTGGTTCAGTAATAGTATTTAAATCAATTTCAATTACAGCTGCATATTCTGCATCTGCATCAGGAGTAATTAGTTCTGGATTCTTCAACCACTCTTTCATTTTATCAGCTCTTCTTTGAAGTGTTCTAGCATCTTCATAACCTTCTTCAATCATTTTTTCGATTAAAGCGATGTTTGAAGATAAGTACTCAATAATTGGTTCTTTATCTAATTGAACTGAACAAGCTGCTGCTGATCTTTCAGCTGCTGAATCTGATAATTCAAATGCTTGCTCAACTTTAAGATCTGGTAAACCAGCAATTTCAACTACTTTTCCAGCAAAGATATTTTTCTTACCAGCTTTTGCAACTGTTAAGTGACCATCTTTAATAGCTTGGTAAGGAATAGCGTTAACTAAATCTCTTAAAGTAATACCAGGTTGCATTTCACCTTTAAATTTAACCAATACAGATTCAGGCATAGTTAATGGCATAGCACCAGTAACACCAGCAAATGCGATAAGTCCAGATCCAGCTGGAAATGAAATACCAATTGGGAATCTAGTATGAGAATCTCCACCAGTACCAACAGTATCAGGTAAACATAATCTGTTTAACCATGAGTGAATAACACCATCACCTGGTCTTAAAGTAACACCACCTCTAGAGTTAATAAAGTCTGGTAATGTATGTCTTAAGTTAATGTCTGCAGGTTTTGGGTACGCTGCTGTGTGACAAAATGATTGCATAACCATATCAGCACCAAAAGAAAGGGCAGCAAGTTCTTTAACTTCATCTCTTGTCATTGGTCCAGTTGTATCTTGTGATCCAACAGTTGTACAAATTGGCTCAACATACATACCAGGTTTAACACCTTCAATTCCACATGCGCGTCCTACCATTTTTTGAGCTTGAGTAAATCCTTTTCCATTATCAGAAGGTTGACTTGGAGCTACAAACAGTTCACTTGCACCTAATCCTAAAGCTTCTCTTGCTTTTGCAGTTAGTCCCTTACCAATAATAAGTGGAATTCTTCCACCTGCTCTCATTTCATCTGTTAATGTATTTGGAGCTAAATCAAATTCAGATACAACCGCACCGTCTTTTTCAATTACACCCGCATATGGTTTAACAGTAATAACATCACCCGTTTCTAATGCTGCAACTGGTGCTTGGATTGGTAAACAACCTGAATCTTCCGCAGTATTAAAGAAAATTGGAGCAATAATATCACCAATAACAACACCACCAGTTCTTTTATTTGGAACACCTGGAATATCTCTACCCATGTGCCATTGAACTGAGTTGATTCCTGATTTTCTTGAAGAACCAGTACCAACAACATCACCAACGTATGCTAATGGGTAACCTTTTTTTTTAAGTTCAATCATTTTATTTAATGGATCTTCCATTCTTGATTGTAACATTGCAGTTGCATGTAATGGAATATCAGCTCTTGTAAATGCTACAGTTGCAGGAGATAAATCATCTGTATTTGTTTCACCAGGGATTTTATAAACTGTTAAAGTCATTTCTTCTTCTAATGCAGGTTTGTTAGTAAACCACTCAGCATTAGCCCAAGATTCAATAATTTCTTTTGCTTTTGCATTTCCAGCATCCGCCATTTCTTTTACATCATTAAAAGAATCATAAACTAAAATAGTATTTTTTAATTGTGAAGCAGCAGCATCTGCAAGTTCATCAATTTTTAATGCTTCAACAAGTGGAGTAACATTAAACCCACCCATCATTGTTCCTAAAATTTCAATTGCTTCAGTTTTAGAAATAACTGAACATGTTGCATTTCCTTGTACTACATCATTTAAAAATGCCGCTTTAACATATGCAGCGTCATCAACACCTGGGTTGATTTTATTTTTAAATAATTCAACAGCGTACTGTCCATCTTCTACAGTATCAGCTTTTAACAATTCAACTAATTGTGCCGTTTGATCAGCAGTTAATGCTAATGGAGGTAAACCACCTTCTTGCGTTCTTTCTTCAGTGTGTGCTTTATATTCAGCAATTAAACTCATTTATATCTCCTGTAAATTAATATCTGATATTATATCATATAGTAACACTTTGTATTGTACAATTATTGTATTTTTGTTCAAAAATCAGTACTTTTGTATAGATTTGATACAAAATCAATCAATGAATGCTTTGAACTGTACAAATTAGGTGTTTATTTTATTTTTGAAATTCTTAATATTTAAATATTATATTGTATTTTGCTGCATATGATTATTCTTACGTACAATAATTGTACACTACTATACAATTTATGTTCATACAGAAATTTATCTATATATATTAGTTTAAAAATTTATTTATAATTAATTATTTATTTGTTAGCATAGACTAAATAGTAAACTAAGGTGTTTTCATGGATAAGTTAAATTTTGTAGAAAAAACTACTACTTTAAAATCCAAAAGTCAAAAAAAATGGAAAATACTTATTGCTGATGATGACATTGAAGTACACAATATAACCAAAACTGTACTTGGCACATTTGAATATAAAGATGCTGGAATAGAATTTATCAGTACATACAGCGGAGCTGAAACCATTGAGACGCTTAAAAACCACTCTGACATAGCTGTTATTTTACTCGATGTTGTTATGGAAACTAATGATGCAGGGTTACAAGTCGTAAAATTTATCAGAGGTGAATTAAAAAACAGTTCTCTTCGAATCGTCTTAAGAACAGGACAACCAGGAAGTGCACCTGAACGAGTGGTCATTAAAGAATATGAGATTGATGATTATAAAGAAAAAACTGAATTAACTACAACTAAACTTTATACAACACTTTTAACATCCCTTCGAACATACGATGCACTCAATACAATTGAAAAAAACAATATACAGCTTAAAAAAGATCAATACCGATTAAGATATTCTGAAAAACTACTCAAAAATATCATTGACACCGTACCTGCTAGAATTTTCTGGAAAGACTCAAACTCGGTTTTTTTGGGTTCCAACAAACTTTTTTTAGATGATGCTGGATTACATGCTGAATCAGATGTCATTGGTAAAACAGATTATGATATGACTTGGGCAGAACATGCAGAAAAATATATTGATGACGATAAAATTATCATGGACTCAGATATTGGTAAAATAAATTATACAGAAATGTTAACAATAAAAGAGGATGAAGAAATAACAATCTCAATATCAAAAGTTCCTTTGAGAAATGAAGAAAATGAAACCATTGGAGTATTAGGTATTTATACGGATATATCACATCAAGTTCAAATACAAAATGAGTTAAAAGAGAAAGAAGTATTGTTATCTCAGCAATCAAAAATGGCTGCCATGGGTGAAATGCTTGGTAATATTGCACATCAGTGGAGACAGCCTTTATCTGTAATTACAACTGCTGCAAGTGGAGTACAAGTACAAAGAGATTTTGAAACATTAAAAGACGAAGAGCTTGATTATGCAATGAAGGAGATCATGAAATCATCAAACTATTTATCTCAAACCATTGATGATTTTAGAGATTTCTTCAAACCCAATAAAGAAAAAACTCTCATAAGAATAAGTGATATTATTGATAAAACATTGGCACTAGTCAGTTCTAAATTCAAAAATTTAGATATTAAAATTGTTAAAACCATAGATAAAATAGAAATGATGAGTTTAGATAATGAACTTATCCAAGCATTTATGATTATTCTAAATAATGCAAGTGAAGCTTATGAAAATGAGGATAATAATGATTCAGATAGAGTGATATTTATTAGTGTTCACGAGCAAAATGATCATATAATTATCTCTTTTAAAGATAATGCAGGTGGGATTCCAAATGAAATTTTAACCAGAATATTTGAACCTTATTTTACCACGAAACATAAATCGCAAGGGACTGGAATTGGGCTTTATATGACTGAAGAAATTGTTGTAAAACATATGAAAGGTTCCATTGAAGTAAAAAATGAAACATTTGAATATAATAAGAAAGAACAAAGAGGAGCCAATTTTATTATTAAATTGCCAATTCACAAGATATAATTTTATTACATTCACTATATAACTAAGGATACTTTATGAATAAATTAAAATTTGCAAGCAAAAAAGAGACAGATTTAAACGATAATGGTTTAATTTGGAAAATTCTTATTGCGGATGATGAGCCAGAAGTACATACAATAACAAAAACTGTTTTATCTAATTTTGAATTTGAAAATTCTAAGTTGGAGTTTATTAGTACTTATAGTGGTGAAGAAACCATAAAAGTTCTAAAAGAGCAGCCTGATATTGCTATTGTTTTACTTGATGTTGTAATGGA
>ENA-ORXI01002169-ORXI01002169.1-sediment-metagenome-genome-assembly--contig:-NODE-2169-length-14427-cov-4.587805_pt1 | contig 14427 bp, 10 predicted proteins | sample MGYA00237861_ERZ511468 | MGnify/ENA primary metagenome ERZ511468 (study PRJEB26299, sample SAMN06266213) | sediment metagenome | isolation source: Hudson Canyon methane seep mesocosm | place... | reverse complement strand
TCCATATCTTCAGCAGTTCTCTCTCTGTCACTTGTTGGAGTTAATGCAATTTCTATGTTAGCAACATTTGTGAAGTAACTACCAATATTACTTGTTAATGAATCAAGATCTTCGCCAATTTCATTAGTAATTATATTTTCAACCTCAATAACTATATTTTCAGTATAGGCAGCTGAGCTTCCATTAGGCGCCTCAACATTTGCAAACATTACTGTTGCCCCTCTCGATGGAAACAGATTGAATGGTATATTTTTCATGGCAAACATTGCCGAATACACAAGTAATCCTATAAACAAAGGAACAATGAGATAGCGCCACTTTAAGATACGAACCATACATTTATTGTAGAAATTTTCAACAGGCACAAACCACCTCTTTTGCTTCTCAACTTTATTAGTTGCTAGGTGTGCTGGAAGAGCAAAAGTAATTTCTAAAAAGGAGATTGCTAATGCAAACAAAACTACAACAGGCAAGACATAGATAAATTTGCCGAGTATGCCAGACATTAAGAAAAATGAAGACATCACAAGCATGGTAGATATGATAGTTGTAACTACAGGCATAATGACTCGCTTTAAGCCCATCACTACATTCTTATAGAGATTTCCTTCTTTTGATTTATAGTGGTGAATACTCTCAGCAATGACAATGCTATCGTCCACAACAATACCAAGCACAAGAATAAATCCTGAAAGGGATATTAAGTTAATAGTATTACCAGTCAAACCAAGTCCAAATACAGTACCTAAAAGAGTAACAGGAATACTCACTGCGACCCAAAAAGCGGTTTTCAATGAGAGAAATACTCCCAAAACAACTAAAACTAGTGCTAGCCCTATGTAGCCATTTTTGATGATAATATCGAGCCTATTTGAAACTGCCTCTGACGAGTCATCCGTGTAGAAAATATTGATATCGTCTGGTATATTTTTCTTGAGTTCAGCTACACGCTCCCCAACCCTTTTAACAGTTCTGATAATATCTGCTTGGGGTTGTTTTTTGACCTGAAGGACGAAGCCCTTAGTTCCATTGACTCGAGTAATAGAAGTTTCTTCTTCTTGCCCTCTAAAGACTTCAGCCATATCTCCTAGTCTTATAACTGGCCCATCAAAGCTCGACTTGATAACAACATCTTTAATATCATCAATACTCTGAAACTCTGACAAAATGACTATATTTTTCTCTAGACTTTCTTGATTATTACCACCAACAGTAAAACGAGCGTTTCTGCTTGAAATAGCAGATATCACCTCGTTAATTGACATATTATATTTATCAAGCTTGTCGGGGTTAACTTTTATTTGTATTTCACTGTCAAGATAACTCGGGTTATCAACTTGAGCAACACCTTTAATCCTAGATATAGCCACCTGAAGCTCATCTGTGATTTGCCTTGCTTGGTTAAAGTTCCCAGATGTGCTATCAATATTAATGGTAATAACTGGAAATTCAGTGACATTGAAATCGATTACTCGAGGTAAGTCTGTAACCTCTTCAGGGAAAGCTTTAACACGGTTTATTGCATTTCGGATATCATTTTTTACAGTTGTGACATCTTTTAGATCTGCTTCAAGTGTAACAATGATGCTTGAAATACCCTCTCTAGAGGTGGAGGTAATTTCTTTAATTCCACTTACACTTAGTAATTCTTCTTCAATGATATTTGTTACAGATTTTTCAACATCTTCAGGGGAAGCGCCAGGGTATGCTGTAGTTACGCTTAGCACTTCAAAGTCTACAGTAGGAAACTGATCTCGCTGCATTCCAACCACAGACAAAACACCAATTGCGATAAAAGCAAGAGAGAAAACCAGCGCAAACTTTTTTTGCCTAACTAAAAAATCTAAAATAGAATCCATAAAAACTATTTTTTAATACGAAAGGGCCGATTATATAGTCAAAAAATGAAGAAATAATGAAGATTCTATGAATTCCTAGAACGTTTCCTTTGGTTCTCCGTGAGTAATCTTTTACGTATTCTGATATTATTAGGAGTAACTTCTACCAGTTCATCATCATCAATAAACTCTAGGGCTTGCTCTAAATCTAGAGTAATTTTAGGTGTTAAGGCTACTGCTTCATCAGTACCTGAAGCTCTTACATTTGTTAGCTGTTTACCTTTCATTAAATTAATGACAAGATCTTTATCTCTCGTATTAATTCCCACAACCATTCCTTCATATATATCCTCTCCATGCCCAAGAAAGAATTTGCCACTTTTTTGCAAATTAAATATTGCATAAGCAACTGATTTTCCTTGATTCATAGAAATTAGAGAGCCATTAGTTCTTTGTCCAATCTTGCCCTGTTTTTGAGGCCTATAAGAGTCAAATGTTGAATACATAAGTCCAGTTCCAGTGGTTGCCGTTAAAAACTCAGTTCGAAAACCTATTAAGCCTCTAGCTGGAATCATAAAATCGAGTTTCACTCGACCTTTGCCATCTGGTGTCATATTAGTAAGTTCTGCCTTTCTCTCTCCTAATTTCTCCATCACAGAGCCCTGGTGGACAGATTCAACATCAACCGTTAAATCTTCAAAAGGCTCACATGTAACACCATCAATTTCTTTTAGAATAACTTGCGGTCTTCCGACAGATAATTCAAAGCCTTCTCTGCGCATCGTTTCGATTAAGATTGAAAGGTGTAACTCACCTCTACCAGATACCACGAACTCTGAAGAGTCTTGTGTATTCTCAACCCTTAGAGCAACATTATAGATAAGCTCCTTATCAAGGCGCTCTCTTATATTTCTAGATGTTATGTATTTACCATCAAGCCCTGCAAATGGTGAATCATTAACTCGAAATGCCATGCTTACTGTCGGTTCATCTACACTTAAAGCGGGTAATGGCTCTACTTTTGAAGAGTCACAAATTGTATCTGAAATTGATATGTTTTCGATACCAACTATGCCCACGATATCTCCTGCATTTGCAGTACTTACTTCATGCCTTTCAAGGCCATTAAATCCTAATAGCTGAACAATTTTGATGTTACGCTTTGAGCCATCAGGAGAAACTAAAACATTCTGCATATTTTTCTTGGCGATACCTCTTTCAATTCGTCCAATACCTATAGCACCTACAAATGAAGAGTAATCCAAAGAAGTAATTTGCATTTGGAACGGACCATCAAGATCAACATTGGGTGCCGGAACTTTATTAACAATTACTTCAAACATTGGTGTCATATCACCATCTCTAACATCATCATCTTCAGAAGCGTAGCCGCCCAGGGCTGAGGCATATATAACAGGGAAATCTAATTGCTCTTCAGTGGCTCCGAGCTGATCAAACAAGTCAAAGACTTGATCAATTACCCAGTCTGGACGTGCACTGGGCCTGTCAATCTTATTGATTACTACTATAGGATTAAGACCTTGCTCAAATGCTTTTTTTGTAACAAATCGAGTCTGAGGCATTGGTCCATCAACGGCATCAACTAAAAGTAAAACACTATCCACCATCGAAAGAACCCTTTCAACTTCACCACCAAAGTCAGCATGGCCAGGAGTATCAACAATATTAATTCTATAATCCCCCCACTTTATTGCAGTATTCTTTGAGCTAATTGTAATTCCTCTTTCCTTTTCTAGGTCATTGGAATCCATCATACGTTCCGTTGCTTGGAATCGATCATCAAAGGTCTGAGACTGGGAAAGGAGTTTGTCTACAAGCGTCGTCTTTCCATGGTCTACGTGAGCAATGATTGCGATGTTTCTGAGGTTGTTAGTCATTAAATGCTGTACTCATTAAAAATTGATGGCACATTATCCCGTAAAAACTATGTAAAGCTCAATCTAATTCAAAATCAATTTAAGCTTGCTAGAAGCTTTACTCTTATAAAATAACTTCAATACTTTATTAATAATTTTTAGTTGTGGCAAAAAAAGGAAGCTCACGTCGATGGATGCATGAGCATTTAAATGATGAATACGTAAAAAAAGCCCAAAAAGAAGGTTACAGATCAAGAGCAGTCTATAAGTTACTTGAAATTATAGAAAAAAGTCAAATTATCAATAATGGAGACAAAGTATTAGACCTAGGTGCAGCTCCTGGTGGTTGGTCTCAAGTTGCTGCAAAAATAGTAGGTAAATCTGGCCAAGTAATTGCTAGCGATATCTTGTCAATCGAAGAAATTAGTGGGGTCAATTTTCTTCAGGGAGACTTTACTGAACAATCAGTTTATGATGAGTTGATAACTTTAACTAAAGGAAGTTTGATAGATATAGTTTTATCTGATATGGCACCAAATATGAGTGGACAACTTTCTGTTGATCAACCAAAGTCAATATACCTAGCTGAACTTGCAATAGATTTAGCTGTTAAAACTTTATCAAAAAATGGGCACTTTATTGTGAAAGTTTTTCAAGGTGATGGTTTTGATGACTATGTTAAAAATGCAAGAAAAGTTTTTAAAAAAGTTTCAATCATTAAACCAAAAGCTTCTCGCCCCAGATCTAAAGAAGTATATCTACTTGCAAGTCAGTTAAAATAAATTCTTATGCAAAATTTCAGTGAAATTCAAGCCCTGATGAAGAGCGATATGGAGAAGACGGATGAAATCCTAATCGACCGCTTAAATTCAAATGTTGACCTCATTAATCAAATGAGTCATTACATCATTGCCTCTGGTGGAAAACGCCTGAGACCCTTACTATTACTTCTCTCTGCGAGAGCTTCAAACTATACTGGTACAGACCACCACGCAATGGCCGTTGTGATTGAACTTATTCATACTGCAACACTTCTTCATGACGACGTGGTAGATGAATCAACAACCCGTCGTGGTCAAGATTCAGCCAATGAGTTATGGGGCAACGCACCCAGTGTATTGGTAGGTGACTTTCTTTATTCGAGGGCATTTGAAATCATGGTAGAACCTAATTCCATGGCAATTATGAGGATCCTTTCAAAAGCAACAAACCAGATTGCAGAAGGAGAGGTCTTGCAGTTATTAAATATCAAAAATGCTAATGTTTCTCAGACAGAGTACTTTAAAGTCATTGAGAAAAAAACTGCTTGCCTATTTGAAGCAGCTTGCAAAATAGGTGCACTTCTATCTGATTCTTCAAAAAAGACGATTAATTCACTAGGTGACTTTGGATTGCATTTAGGTAAAGCCTTTCAAATTATTGATGATGCTCTTGACTATGAATCAGACTCAACAACAATGGGAAAAGAAGTGGGTGATGACTTATCAGAAGGAAAGATTACCTTGCCCATGATTTATGCTCTTGAAAAAACCTCTGGTGAAGAAAATAAGATTCTGAAAAATGCAATTAAAACAGCAGACACATCAAATATTGATAAAATTGTCACTATTCTATGTAGCGTAAATGCTTTTGAATTTACTCGACAAATTGCAAAGAACGAATCACAAAAAGCACTAGAATCATTAGAAAATATTCCAGAGTCTGACTATCTCTCAGCTCTCAAACTATTATGTGAATTGTCACTGAATCGAACATCTTAATTACATTTAATGCTAACTGCAGCAATTAAAAAACAGATTCGATCCTCATTTGAAGCGGCGAAAATCCAATTACCTAATTTTAGTAATCGTTCTTCGCAAAATAAAATGATTGCTGAGATAGCAAAAACACTGTCTGGCGAATACCCAAAATTAAATCCAATTCTTTGTGTTGAAGCCCCCACCGGCACTGGCAAAACAATGGCCTATCTGATTAGTTGCCTTCCGATTGCCAAAGCTAACAAGAAAAAGCTAATCATTGCATGTGCTAATGTAGCTCTTCAGGAGCAGATTCTATATAAAGACATCGTTGAAGCAAAAAAATTCTCTTCTGTAGAATTTGAATTTGCCATAGCAAAAGGACGATCTCGTTATGTTTGCATTCGAAACTTAATCAACCTTACCGAGGAAACCTCAAACACTCAAATGTTATTTGAAGACGCCCTACTTTGGGACGAACCACCAAGTCAAAACCAACTAAAAAAGTTAAGTGAAATGACAGATAACTACTCCTCGACCCGTTGGAGTGGAGAGATTGATGATCTTGAAAGTCCACCAGAATTTTCACTTTGGCAAAAAGTTGCTTGCAATCGATTTACTTGTACTGCAAAAAGCTGTGAGTTTTATAATGATTGTGCTTTTTTTAAAGCACGAAAAAAAGCTTCTCAAGCCGATGTTATTATTGCCAATCATGACCTTGTTTTGGCTGACATAATTAATGGAAATAACATTCTTCCTGACGTGAATGACTGTATTTTTGTTTTTGATGAAGCTCACCATTTTTCCCAAAAAGCGTTGGCTCACTTTTCAATAAATGCCAGTACTGAATTTATGAAAACGACTATTCGTCAATCCCAAAGCTCAATCGATCAGATTTTAAAAATCACAAAACAAAAGACGTCTGAGAGTCACATTAAGAAGGCAGATGAGGCTATTGGCGAGCTCATCGAAGTTATTGCTAATTTTGAATATTTAGATGACGTATATTTATTTGATATGTCAGGCGTTTCAAGCGATGTGGCTAATTTAGGTAAGAACTTATTAACTATATTTAATACCGCATTTGGTAATTTCTTAGACCAAAAAGATAACTGGCAGGATTATTGCAAAAGGAATACCGTTCAACAAACAACAATGGACAATCTCAACAATATAATAGGTCAAAACGAGCAAAATCTATCATCTATCGTTTCTCTTTTAAATGCTTTCACGAAAAATACTCTTTCTGACACACCTCCAACTAGTAATTGGATTGTGAAATCAAAACTTTCAAATAAGAAAACAAATTATCATCTCAATACAGCAAAAATTGATGTCTCAAATCATCTTCAGAGTTTGATATGGTCTAAAGCGGCAGGCGTAATTTTGACATCTGCCACTCTTACTTCACTTGGTAGCTTCGATAGAATGAATCAACAGCTAGGCTTAGAAGCAAAAGAAAACCGATACCTACGGCTGGCTTCACCCTTTAATCATAAATCAGTTGACTTTATAGTTGCTAACATTAAAGCAAGCCCTTCTGAGGTATTTGAACACACTCAAGAACTTGCCAGAGAGCTTAAAAAACGCATCAATAAAAAGGCTGCAACCCTAGTATTATTTGCCTCCAACAATCAAATGCAAATGGTAGCTGACCTAGTGGAGAAAACAATAGAGTGTGAGCTATTGGTTCAAGGCGAATATAGCAAAAAACGTATTCTTGAAAAGCACATTGAAAAACGCAAGAATGGTGAAGGCAGTGTTATCTTTGGTTTGGACAGCTTTGCAGAAGGAGTAGATCTTAAGGGTGATAATCTAAACCATGTCATGATTGCAAAATTACGTTTTAGTGTACCCACTTCACCGATTGAAAAAACCACACAATCCTACCTTGAATCTTTAAACAGAAACCCATTTATGGAAATTTCCTTGCCAGATGCTTCATTAAGACTGATTCAAGCTTGCGGTAGACTTATCAGAACAGAAACCGATACAGGTAAGATTACAATTTTTGATAATCGTCTGAGAACAAAATTCTATGGCAAACAATTGCTGGACGCCCTACCTGGATACAATATAGTTGTTGAAACTACGAACAGATAGTTTAATGCTCATAGATAATTAGATAACTTAAAATAAAGATAAAACCAAAACAACTCTAATCAAAATGGATTCGATTACTCGTACCAAAAAAAGTCAAAAAGTTACTATCGTTGGCGCTGTAGTTGATTTTTTACTGTCTGTCTTCAAAGTCATTGTTGGAGTTATTGGAAATTCCGGCGCCTTAGTTGCTGACGGTGTTCACTCATTCTCTGATTTACTCACAGACTGGGTTACTTGGTATGCTGCCAAGCAAGCTGGAGAAGCCCCAGATAAGGAGCATCCATATGGTCATGAACGTTTTGAAACTGTAGCTACTCTTGGGTTAAGTATATTTCTAGCGATTATCGGTACAGCAATTATTTTTGATGCTATGGGACGACTTACAAATACTGGCGCTTTGAATCATGAAGTTTGGCTAATCGCAACTGCAGGCTTGTCTATTGTTAGCAAAGAGGCTTTGTATTGGTACACAGTTATAGTTGCAAAGAATATTAATTCTGAAATGCTGAAAGCCAACGCTTGGCATCATCGTTCAGATGCTTTTTCTTCGGTCGTTGTTATTATTGGTATTGTTGGTGCTATCAATGGCTACTATTATCTTGATAGTGCAGCAGCTATCATTGTTGGCATCATGATTATCTATATCGGCTGGAAACTTGGATTCGAGGCAACCAAGGAACTAGTTGATACTTCTATTGATGATGAAGATATTAAAAAATTGCATTCAGCATTAGCTGATATTAAAGGAGTTAATAGCGTCCATACACTAAGAACAAGGAGAGTTGGACATAAAAAATCAGCTGATGTTCATGTTCAAGTCAATCCTTTTCTATCGGTTAGTGAGGGTCATATCATTAGTGTCAGCGTTGAGCGGGTTGCAAAAGAATGTATTGAAGGTTTGGATGATGTCACGGTACATATCGACCCTGAAAATGATGAGGAACAAGATGAAGCCCCCTACAAAGACTTACCAGAAAGAGCTCAAGCTTTGAAGATCCTACAACAAGCACTAAAGTTAGAAGACTGTACTTATGAATTTGATCGAACTCAATTACATTATCTAGAAGGCGAAATTTTAGTAGACTTTTTCTTGTCACTTGATTATTTGGCTAACAATAGCGCTATAGAAATCAATACTCAACTCTCAGATATTGTCGCAAAACTTCCAGGTTTTGGCGAGGTCAAAGTTTACTTTAACTGAAAACTACAAGAAGCAAAAACTCACAAAGAATGGTAGGCGTGACAGATTGCCCCAGCCAGTGCATCAGCAGCATCAGCCTGAGGAGCCTTACTTAGTTTTAATAATTGTTGCACCATAAAGGATACTTGCTCTTTACTTGCATGACCCTTACCGACTACTGTTTTTTTAATTTGATTTGGGCTATAGTCAACTATAGGCAATTGCCCTCCGACGGCTGCAATAACAGCCCCCCTTGCATGACCAAGCTTTATAGCAGCATCTGGATTTGGCCTGTCAGGGCGCATAAATACTCTCTCAATAACAACAATATCAACTTGATGTTTTTCAAGAATTTCTTTAATACCTGAATAAATCGTGACAACACGAGCATTTAAATCACCCTGCGTTCGGATACAGCCACTACTAATATAAGTAAATTTAAGCTTATTAACCGTAATTAGTCCAAAACCAGTAATTCTTGAACCCGGATCAATGCCAAGTATATTCATAAAGGTATTCTATCAGTTAAGGAAAAACAAGCCAATATTTTAGTAAAAAAGCTATAATGCTTTCTTAATTTTTAAAGAGAGTTATTTATGTCTGTTATTGAACTTACACAGTCAAGCTTTGAAGAAACAATCTCCAATAATGAAATAGTCATTATAGATTTTTGGGCACCATGGTGTGGACCTTGCTTGCAATTTGCACCAACCTTCAAAGAGACTTCAGAAAAAGTTGAAGGGGTAACTTTTGCCAAAATTAATACTGAGGAAGAGCAGGCCTTGGGCGCTCACTTTCGAATTCGCTCCATACCAACTTTAATGATTTTTCGTGAAGGTATCGGTATTTTTTCTCAACCAGGATCTCTTTCAGGAAAAGACTTAGAAGATCTTCTTGAAAAAGCCAAAACTATCAACATGGACGAAGTTAGAAAAGAAGTTGAGAATCAATAAGAAGTTTCTACTAACTGAAGTATTCTATTTTGCACCATCAATAAATTTGGCATATTGCTGTTCACTAAAACCAACCATAGTTTTCTCACCCTGAACTAGCACTGGGCGCTTTATCAATGTAGGAAGACTCAATACCAAATCATAGTTGATATTACTTTTTTCTTCTTCAGATAAAGATCGATAAGTTGTTGAACGCTTGTTAATCAATAACTCCCATCCAACAGAATCAACCATTTTTTTTAACACTTGTTGAGAAATAGGATTATGCCTAAAGTCAATAAATTGAAAATCTATACCACAATCGTTCAAATAAACTATTGCCTTCTTGACTGTGTCACAGTTTTTAATCCCATAAACTTTAATAGATTTGTTCATACAATATCTAGCATTTCAGTAGAAAAGTTACAGGTCCATCATTAACCAAAGTAACCTTCATTTCAGCAGCAAAAATACCGCTTTCAATATTGGAACTTAGGTCCTTAGCTCTTCCAACCATATGGTTGTATATATTTTCCGCCTCCATTGGTGGCTTTGCTGTTGAAAAACCAGCCCTTGTGCCATTATTAGTTTCTGCAGCTAAGGTGAATTGAGATACAAGTAAAACTCCACCATTTATATCACTGACACTTAAATTCATTTTGCCTTCAGTATCAGAAAAAACTCGATAAGAAAGTATTTTATTGATCATTTTGTCAGCATGTTTTAATTCATCTTGTTTTTCTATACCAATAAAAACTAGTATTCCTTTCTTAATTTGACCAACAATTCGTCCTTCAACCTCCACGCTAGAAGATGATACTCGCTGTATTAATGCTTTCATGACACTATGACGACAAGTAAGAAATATCCGCAACTGACAGAAATAAACTCCTGACACGATTTATAAGTTTTAGTCGCGCCTGCTTAAGTTCTATATCATCAACATTGACCATCACTGAATCAAAAAAAGTATCGATTACTTCTTTTAACTCTAGTAAAGATCGCACGATAGCTTTATAGTCTTTTTGTTCAGATAGTTGTTTAGCAATTGACTCAGTTGCCTGAAAAAGTTTTTGCTCAGAATCTTCTATCAATAATCTAGAATCTAGTTCAACATCATTACTGTCAAAATCTTTGAGTATATTAGCGATCCTTTTATTGGCTTCAATTAAGCTCTTTGATTCGATTTTCTGAATAAACTCATTGAGCGCTTCAACTCTTTGATGAAAATCATGTGGAGAATCTGGACTCACAGCTAGCACAGCCTTAAAAACATTTCCGTCAACATGGACATCTTTATAATACGCCTTCAGTCGTTCCATCATAAATTGATATATTGAGGAAGAAACTTCCCGGTCTACTTCCTTTGAATGCAAATTCAAGGAAACATCAATCAGTGTTTTTAAATTGATATCTAATTGCGCCTCTAACAATATTCGCAACAAGCCCAATGCAAGCCTTCTTAGTGCGTAAGGATCTTTTGAGCCAGTAGGTGCTTGACCAATGCCATAAACCCCTGTAATTGTATCTAGTTTGTCTGCAATTGCAACTACAAGACCTTCATTTGTGGATGGAATTTCATCCCCAGCAAATCTTGGTTTATAGTGTTCTCTAATAGCTTGAGCAACTACATCTGACTCACCGTCATTGAGAGCATAATAGCCGCCCATAATGCCTTGCAAGTCAGCAAATTCACCAACCATTTCACTCATCAAATCTGATTTTGATAGGAGTCCTGCTCGAGCACAAGCTTGGGTGTCAATACTAACCAAACCAGCAATATGTTTGCTTAGCTTTTCAATTCGCTTTGCTTTGTCAGCCATCGATCCCAAGGATTTCATAAATAAAACGCTACCCAACCCTTCAAGCCTTTGATCTAATCTTATTGCCTTATCCTGATTCCAAAAAAACTCAGAATCTGCCAACCTTGGACGAATAACACGCTCATTGCCTTGAATAATAAAATTCATATTTGTTGATTCAATATTAGCTACTGAGATAAAAGATGGTAACAACGCACCTTTACTATCAACCATATGAAAGTATTTTTGATGCGACTTCATCGCTGATATGAGTGCTTCTTCAGGTACGTTTAAGTATTTTTCGTCAAATTTTCCAGAAAAAGCTCTTGGATATTCAACCAATGCGCAAACCTCATCTAGTAACGATTCATCAATAACAACTTGAGCTTTACTGCTTTTGGCCACTGACGTAACTTGTTCACGAATAATTTCCTTGCGCTTATTAAAATCAACCTCAATTTGTGCCTTTTCTCTCATGAATGATTGATATTCGCTTGCGTGAGGTATTTCCAAAAAAGAACTATCTGAGAACCTTAGACCTTTTGTAGTGTTTCCACTCACCAATCCCATAATATTTGCAGGCACAACCTCATCATCCAACAACATCACCAGCCAATGGACTGGTCTTGCAAAAGAATAATCCAATTCCCCCCATTTCATCGCCCTAGTAATTGGAATATTATTGATTGCTTTATCAACGACACTTGGAAGCAAGTCTATAATTTGTTGACCCACTTGCTTGGCATGAAAAAAATAGTACTCTTTGCCACCAAGCGAGCGTTTTTCTAGGCTATTTAAATCAACATCACAAGATTTGGCAAAACCTTCTATCGCTTTTTCAGGTGAGCCCACTGATGGACCTTTCCTTTCAATTAACTGATCTTCTTGGTGACTTTGCATTTTAAAAATACATACAGCCAAACGTCTTGGTGTGGCAAAAGCGCTTACCTTGCCTATTTCAATACCTAATTGCTTAAGCTCCTCCACAAGATTGTCTCTAAGAGAATTTGAGAGATTTATTAATAATTTTGGGGGTAATTCTTCAGTACCTAATTCCAATAAAAAGTCATGCGTTTTCATGCTCGATATTTTAGCTTATTGTATAGATTTATAATTGGATAGATAAAGTTGTATCAGAAATACTGTTCACAGAAACTAATCATAGTTTGAACTATAGTTTTTCTAAATAATAGACAACTAGTTCTTTAATTAACTCCAAAGTAACATAGTAATATTTTATTAAAGTGTTTTAATTTTCACTAATTATATAAATAAATATAATTAATTACAAGATCTTTAATTGTATTTATTTAATCTTATTCTAATCCCTCAATCACACCCGATTTTAGTAATTTTATATCATTAGCTGCAGGTTTTTTAGGCAATCCCGGCATGCGCATTATATTACCAGTCAGTACCACTAAAAATCCAGCGCCAGCGTTAATTTGTATTGAGCTAACGGTCACTTCAAAATCACGTGGTCTGCCATGTAAAGTTGGATCGTCAGACAATGAACTTGGCGCTTTTGCAATGCAAATAGGTAAATTCGTTAAGCCTAGTTGCTCAACATGCTTGAGATCTTTTTCGGCTTGTTTTGAAAAGGCAACGTCAGTGGCACCATACATAGCACGGCTAACTTTGCGAACTTTATCAACAACAGTGTTGTTAAGCTCATATAGTGGCTTAAATGGCTTGCTTTTATCTACAGAGGCCATTACTGCTTTGGCTAATCCAATTGCGCCTTTACCACCATCAGCATGATGAGTGGTTTCAGCAAAAGATACACCATGCTCTACACAACGTGCCTGTATTAAAGCAATTTCAATATCGGTATCTGAAACAAAACGGTTTAATGCCACTACAGGGTGCTTATTAAATAACTTAACACTTTCTATGTGCTTATCTAAATTCTCTAACCCTTTAGCAACGGCACTTAAATCTTCAATTTCTAAATCATTTTTGTCTTTACCACCGTGCATTTTTAACGCACGTACTGTGGTTACAAGTACAACAGCGTCAGGATCTAGTTCAGCAATTCTACATTTTATATCAAAGAATTTTTCTGCACCCAAATCAAATCCAAAACCTGCTTCTGTGATTGACCAATCTGCATGATGCATGGCCATACGTGTTGCAATGACACTGTTACAACCATGTGCGATGTTGGCAAAGGGTCCACCATGAACGAAAGCGGGTGTACCTTCAAAACTTTGCACTAGGTTTGGTTGCATCGCATCACGCAATAGCGCCATCATAGCGCCAGTAATATCTAAATCTTTAGCGTATACAGGTTTGCTGTCATAGGTGTATCCAATTAAAATGCGATCAAGTCTTACTTTTAAATCAGCGTAATCGTCAGCTAAACAAAGCATTGCCATCACTTCTGATGCTGCGGTAATATCAAAGCCTCCTTCACGAGGTATCCCTTGCATTTTACCACCAAGACCGAGCACTATTTTTCGTAAACTACGATCATTCATGTCCATAACGCGTCGCCAAACCAATTGCCTGGGGTCAATATTAAGTATATTCCTATGATAAATATGATTATCAATTGCTGCAGAAAGTAAATTGTTTGCACTCGTGATTGCATGAAAATCACCGGTAAAATGTAAATTTATTTTATCCCCTGGCATTAGTTGACTATAACCACCACCTGTTGCACCTCCTTTCATGCCTAAACAAGGACCGAGTGAAGGTTCACGTAATGCCATACAAACAGATTCATTAAGTTGAGTAAATGCTTGCCCTAAACCAATAGTTGTTGTGGTTTTACCTTCTCCAGAAGGGGTCGGTGTAGTGGCGGAAACTAAAATTAACTTACCTTGCTTATCTGATTTTGTTTTTAACGCATCAAGGGATATTTTAGCTATATCACGACCATAGGGGAGAACATGCTCTTGTTCAATATTGATCATTTCACTAATTTCATTAATAGGACGAGGAGTAAATTGTTGTG
>ENA-ORXI01002164-ORXI01002164.1-sediment-metagenome-genome-assembly--contig:-NODE-2164-length-14453-cov-3.968280_pt1 | contig 14453 bp, 11 predicted proteins | sample MGYA00237861_ERZ511468 | MGnify/ENA primary metagenome ERZ511468 (study PRJEB26299, sample SAMN06266213) | sediment metagenome | isolation source: Hudson Canyon methane seep mesocosm | place... | reverse complement strand
AGGCCTGGGAAGGACAACAGGGAAAGGAAGAGGAACGAGACGAGCCGGTCAAACCAGCCCCTTACCAGGCCAGCGACCATCCCTAGAGTTCCTCCGACGATGAAACTCATCGTGACGCTCATGAAGCCGACGGCCAGGGAGACGCGGGCTCCGCTGACGATCCGCGAGAACATGTCGCGGGCATCTTGGTCTGTTCCGAACCAGTGGTCGGCCGACGGTGGATAGGGCGGGCGTTCTCCAGGTCGGATGAAGTAGTCGGTGGGATCTTTGAGGGGAAGAACTGGAGCAAGCAGTGCCACACCGACTATGAGGAAGATCCAGCCCATTGGGAGCCAGAAGCCCAGCCCGAGCCGACGCGCCTTGACCGCTCCAGAGGACTCATCCATCGGGGGTTCGGCTGTGAGCTTCACTGTCGGACTCTGGGGTCGATAACCGAGTAGAGGATGTCGACGACGAAGTTCATGACAACGAATCCTGCGGTCAGAATCATCACCAGGGCGAGTACCACGGGAAAGTCTTCACGGAAGATCGACTCGACGAACAACTGTCCGATCCCTGGGATTCCGAAAATCAGTTCCACGATGAGGGCCCCACCGAAAATGCCTCCTGCGTTGATCCCGAAAAGTGTGACCACCGAGAACAACGATGGTCGGAGGGCATGCCGGAAAAGGATGTGCCTCCGAGGCAGGCCCTTGGCCCGGGCCATCAAGATGAAGTCCTCCTGAAGGGTGGTGATCATGTCGGTCCGCAGGAGCCGCTGGTAGACAGCGGCGCCGCCCAAGGCCAGGGTCAATGCGGGAAGGACCAGTTGGTGCATGCGTTGCCAAAACGGGTCACCGGCATCGAACCTGACGGGCAGCCAGCCGAGGCGGAAACCAACCACGTAGAGGAGGACCACACCAAGGGCGAAGTTGGGTATCGATATGAATATGAACGCCACGCCGGTCGACAGCCGATCTCGCGCCGTTTCCGATCTTGAACCCGACCACACGCCCCACGGGATCCCAATGGCCAGCGTGAAGGTCATGGCCATTCCAGAAAGGGCCAATGTCCGGGGAAGGCGCTCCTTGATGACCTCGCTTACCGGTGGTTGTCCGGAAGCTGAGAACCGGACTCCGAAATCTCCGGTAACGAAGTCTCCAAGCCAACGGACATAGCGCTCGGGAAGCGGTCGGTCGAGGTAGAACTGCTCCTTGGCCGCTTCGATCTTGGCGAGGTTTTCCGGATTTTCGGTGTCGCCGGCAACCGGGCCAAGAATGTTGAACAGCGGATCGCCCAACAGGTTCATCGCTCCGAAGGTGAGCATGGACACCGCGAGCAAAAGCGCGATGAGCATGCCCACCCGGAGACCCCAGAATCTCATCTCGGTGGCAGAGCTCTAATTTGAAGTCTGGGGACCGCCCCTCTGCAGTCCGAGTTAGTCCTCCGACAGCCAGAGGGTACGAACCCCAGTTATCCCGCCACTAGGACAGAAGATCCGGTATCCCTCAGGTGTGTCCGCCTCACACACCCCGTGCACGTTGTCAGCAAAGGAGTTGGTCCACTGGACGTGCGTAAGGAAAATGTACAGGTAGTCGTCGTGGAGCTTCTGCGCCAGTTCCTGGAACAACGGCGTGCGGATGGCTTCATCGGTCGTCCCCGTGGCCTCCCACAGCAGCGCATCGCGCTCTTCGTCGCAGTACTTCGGCCAGTTCAGGGAGATGAATCCCACCGTGCGGCACATCAGCCAAACGTTGTCGCCCTCGGGCCGGTACGAACCGAACTGGCGCCAGGACACCGCGTTATACCACCCCAGTGCCGCGTTCTGAATGTGCTGCTGCTGGTTGTTCAGGTCGAATGCCACGTTGAACGCGACACTCCACCCCTTCTCCATCAACTCGGCCGACCGCTGTCCAATAACGGTGCCTTCGACAAACATGTACTCCATGTTGATCTTCCCGTTGCTGCAGTTTTCTGGCAGGTCAGCGCAGTATTCGGCAGCCATAGCAACAGCCTCATCGGGCATGTCGGCTTCCTGCTTGACGGCCGGGTTGTGATACGGGCTACCCGGTTCGAACAGCTGATCTGCAGATACCCCCAGACCAGCGGTAATCAGCGTCAAATAGTCCTGCTTCGGTGTGGCGTAGGCCAAGGCCTTTCGGGCTCGAATGTCGTCAAACGGGGCAACCGACGAGTTCAACATGATGAAGCCCTCGGACCCACCATGCGGACTCTGACTACGGAGGCTGAATATCCCGTCTGAGTTCTCGAGGATCTCGATGTTCTCGTCACTGGTCGTGTGTAGGGCGTGGACTTCTCCTGCGAGCAACAGGTCGGTCCGGGTATCCGGATCGGGGACGGGTATGTACTCGACGGCATCGAGCCATACTTCGCCTCCCCAATAGCCCTCATTGCGGACGAACCGCGTCACCGAGTCCTCGGTCCGGCTGTCGAACCGGAACGGGCCGGAGCCCACCGGCTGCTGATCCAAGGTCGGGTCCTCGAGGGCGGCCACGAGCCATGCTTTTGAGGCCACCCAGGCGAGTTGGCTAACTGGGCAGAAGTTCGCCCACGAGTCAAGGAGGTTGAACCGGACCGTGTACCGGTCAAGGGCCTCGAAAGCTCCCTCGGTCGGATGGAACGGCTTGACGGCCAGTCCGACCAACGGATCGTTTCGTTGGACCTCAGCGCTGTAGACGACGTCCTCTGCTGTCACCTCGTTGCCGTCGTGGAACAGGATTCCTTCACGAAGCTTGTAGGTCCAAGAGGTGTAGTCCTCATTGTGTTCGAACGACTCAGCGAGGTCCGGAATGCAGTCTCCGTCTACAGAACCGGTCGCGAGGGTGTCAAAGACGGCAGCTCCCATCACGTACCCGGAAGTCGAGATCGCCGACGAGGTTGGGTTGAGACCGTCGACATCAGCTTCGACGGCGTAGCGGAGGGTCCCTCCCCTCTGCGGCCTGGGTGCCGGTACGACGAGGTTGCCTTCGCCGAGCGACGAGCCGCCGGGGGCGTACTCGTAGACGACGTTGGCGTTGGACGCAGCCACGTCGGTCGAGTCGCCGTGGCCGATCACGGTGATCTTCTGGGATCCACAGTCGCCGAAGGCGTCACAGGTGATCAGGCCAATGATGCCCGAGTAGTCCGTGACGGCGTTGAGGTGCTCGCGTACGCCTGCACGGTCGATGACCAGCGTGCCGTCGTCGTCGTAGGACGCAGCAGCAATGGCGTCGAGCAGCAACGTCGTGGCGTCATAGGAATGCGCCCAGAACGGTGCAGCCGGGTCCTCACCCCACTCGTCGTTGTACGCAGCCAGGAACGAATCGGCGGTCTGACCGGTCGACTGGTTCGTGTTGGCCCCGTAGCGGATGTCCGGACCCGAGAAGTACATGCCCTCGGTCTCTTCGAGCGCCATGTAGTTCGAGTTCAACAAGCCGTCAGCAGCCATCATTGTCGTGTTGTCCAGGCCGGCAACCTGAGTCACCTGCTGGATGATGAAGTCGCCCTCGGGCTGGAAGATCGGGAAGAACAACATCTCCGGTGAACCGGCGGCGATCTCGGTCAACACCGGAACCATGTCGGTGTCGCCCTTGTTCACAGCCGTGAACCCGGTGATGGTCCCACCACCAGCCTCAAACGCATCAGCGAAAGCCTGCGCGAGACCCTGCGTGTACGGGTCACCATCATGGATCGCAGCTGCCGTCGACACGCCCAGCACGTCGATAGCGAAGCTCGCAGCAGCAGCACCCTGGTAAAGGTCGTTGTGCGCCGTGCGGTAGTAGCCCGGGTTGTAGTTCGGACCAGCAGTACCAGCCAGGTCGCTGGTGAGAGCCGGAGACGTGTTCGAACCCGAGATCATCACCATCCCAGCCTCAGAAATCAGAGGCGAAGCAGCAGTCGCAGCACCAGAACAACTGGTACCGATCACACCAACAACATCCTCGTCAGCAACGATCATCTGCGCGGCAGCCTGACCACCATCAGCGCTACACAGGTCGTCGAGACCCGTGCCGATCGTGACGTCATGGCCACCAATGGGCCCGTAGTCGCGGATCGCCAACTCGACGCCACGCTGGTTCGGAACACCCAGGAACGCCACATCACCAGAAATGGCGTTCAACGAACGGATCTGGATCTCCTCACCGTCACCAACCTCGACGGTCCCAAGAGAACCATCACCCAGATGGTCCTCGACCGTCGCGACCTCTTCCTGGGCCGGAGCCGCAGTAGTGGCAGGAGCAGCCGTAGTCGCAGCAGGAGCAGCAGTCGTCGCAGCAGGAGCCGCAGTAGCAGCCGGGGCGGCATCATCGGCATCGTCGGAGCCACAGGCTCCTGCGATCAGCGAGAAGCCCAAAAGCAGCGCGAGTGGAACACGCGCACGTCGAAACATCGTCATTTTCCTCCATGTGGTGGATCACCGGTCCATGCCGTCAGTTCGGCGACCGGGTGGTGGCCTCGACCACCAGATGAGGAGGGTATGCGCGAATGAGACCCCTGTCACATGGATCTTTATGACAGGTCACAACCGTCACCTGTTCGTAATACGGTCAGTCCATCCCGTATGACGGGAAATGACCACCTAGGGCGGCAGGCCCGGGGCACGGTCTGACTACAGGCGACCACTGCCTTCCGCACCCCCGTGGGCGACCCCTCGTAGGGTCCGGCCATGCCAGACCATCCCATCGACGGGCCTGACCTCCCACCCGAAGGCCTCCTCGGCACGGCATACAACCTGGAGACCGGCGAGGAGACCCTCGCCTACTACCAACGGTGGGCCGCCACCTACGACCAGGAGGTCGGCATCGACAACGGGTACGCACAGCCGGCCCGGTGCGCCGCCGCCCTGGATGAGGTGGCCGACCGCTCGGGGAGCGTCCTGGACGTCGGCTGTGGCACCGGGCTCTCGGGCATCGCCCTGCGAGATGTCGGCTTCGCCAACCTGGACGGCTGCGACTTCTCACCACCCATGCTGGAACGCGCGGCTGAGACCGGCGTCTACCGGCGACTCTTCGAAGCGGACCTGAACGACGGGCTGGGTATCGAAGACGGGACATACGACCATGCTGTGGCCGTGGGCGTGTTCTCATTCGCCCATATCCGACCCGACGCCCTGCGCTCCGTCATCCGGGCCGTGCGACCGGGCGGGGCCGTGGTGGTGGGCCTCAACGACCACTTCTGGGACGTCGGCACGTTCCCCGCCGAACTGGACGCCATCGAAGCCGACGGCCTGGCCTCCGTGGTGTCGCGTGAGCACGGCGAGCACCTGCCGGGGGCCGACATCATGGGCTGGGTGGTCGTACTGGTCAGGAGTGGGCGTGCTGCCATCCGAACCGACCCTTGATGCACAGGTTCCCGTTGGTCACCGAGTGGTCCGACGGTGAGGTCACCTTCACTATCCGGTCGTCCTGCGTGTGCAGTTCCAGGTTGCATCCCACGCCGCAGAACGAGCAGATGGTGGTGACGACCTCCTGGGCCTCCTCGTCCCAGGTGCCAGCCAGGCGCATGTCGTGTTCCGTCCTGAAGGCCAGGGCGCCCGTCGGGCAGACGCCGATGCAGTTGCCGCAGTAGACGCAGGCCGAGTCGGGCAGGGTGACATCGTGCTCGGTGGAGATGTGGGCACCGAAGCCCCGGCCGGCCGTGGCGATCGCAAAAGTCTGCTGCGCATCGTCACCACAGGCCTCCACGCACTTGTAGCAGAGGATGCAGCGCTCGTAGTCCCGGACGTAGAGGTCGTCCTGGACCTTCACCGGTTGGGCCACGGTGGCGATCTCCGAACGCTCCCCCATCCGCTCCGGACGTGCCCCGTAGTGCTCCATCCATTCGTGGACCTCGCGGTCGGCCCTGTCCATCTCGACCGACGAGGCGAGCAACTCGTAGACCATCCGGCGACTGGTCCGGACTCGTTCGGAGTCCGTGGCGATGACCATGCCGTCCTCCACTGGTCGGGAGCACGACGGCACAAGCACGCGTGAGCCCTCGACCTCCACGACGCAGACGCGACAGACGTTGACCGGGGTCAGGTTCTCGGCCCAGCAGAGCGTCGGGGTGTCGATTCCCTCACGGCGGCAGGCATCCAGAATCGTCGAGCCCTTGGGAACCCGCACGGTCCCACCATCGAGGGTTATCTCCACGAGCGTGGTCGGAACTGCTACCGGCGTGTCGTTCACTGCCCTCCCCCTTCAGTCCCTTCAGCGATTACGGCCAGGAGCCCCATGTCCAGGGCACTCCTCACGGCACCGGACGCAGTCTGGCCCAGGCCACAGATCGAGGCGTCCTTCATCACGGCCGCCAGATCGTCGAGCAGGTCCCGCTCGTCGTTCAGGGCGGTCCCCCGGCCCAGGCGGACCAGGACCTCCTCCTGGCGGACGGTCCCGACCCGGCACGGCACGCACTGGCCGCACGACTCGTCACGGAAGAACTCGGCTATCCGGCGCACGGTGTCGACCATGTCGTCGGACTCGTCGAAGACCATGATCACGCCCGATCCCAGCGACACCCCCGCTTCCCGCGTGGCCTCCAGGGTCAATGGGAGGTCCAGGGACTCCGGGCCCACGAAGCTTCCAGCCGCACCACCCAGCAGCACGGCGCGCAAACGGCTTCCATCGGGAAGGCCGCCGGCGAGGTCGATTAGGTCGCCCAGGGTCGCTCCGAACTCGACCTCGTAGATGCCCGGCCGGTTCACCCGTCCGCTGAGGCAGAAGAGCTTGGTGCCCGGTGAGCGCTCGGTGCCCTCCGCCGCATAGGCCGCACTGCCGGCCAGTACGACGGCCAGCACGTTGACGAGCGTCTCCACGTTGTTGATGGCCGTCGGCTCTCCGAAGAGGCCGTGGGTGGTCGGAAAGGGTGGCTTGTTGCGCGGCTCGCCACGGAAGCCCTCGATCGAGTTGAAGAGCGCCGTCTCCTCACCGCATATGTAGGCACCGGCGCCGCTGCGCAGGGAAATGTCGAAGCGTCGACCGGACCCGGCGACGTCTTCGCCCAGCAGCCCGGCGTTCCGAGCCGCGGAGATGGCACCGGAGAGGCGCTCGATCGCCACTGGGTACTCACCGCGGATGTACAACCAGCCCTGCTCGGCACCGATCGCCAGGCCCGCCACCGTCATGGCCTCCACCAGGGAAAAGGGATCGCCCTCCATGACCACCCGGTCCTTGAAAGTTCCGGGCTCGGACTCGTCCGCGTTGCACACGAGATGGCGCGGGCGCCCCTCTTGGTCGGCGACGCCACGCCACTTGATGCCGGTGGGGAAGGCCGCCCCACCGCGTCCTGAGAGGCCGGAGGCGGTCACCTCGGCGATGACCCGATCGCCTCCCATAGCCACCGAGGCCTCCAGCGCCCGGTAGCCACCGTGGGCCCTGTACCCATCGAGGCTGGAGGGATCCACCACACCCACCCGTGCCAGCAGGCGAAGGCCCGGGTCGCCCGCCTGGGGAACCGTCACCGACGGGGTCGAGACGCCCGAGTCGATGACCACGGCCACCTCGGCCACCCCCACGGTCCCACCATCAGTGGCGGTGACCGTCAGGTCCGGCCGCCCCCTGCGCTGGACCATCACCGCCGGAGCCCGCTCGCACTGGCCCAGGCAGGGGCTGGCCTTCACGTGGTGGCCCCCGGTTCGCAGATCGTCGATCAGGCCGACGGCCCCGACTAGGCGACAGGCCACGTCGTCGCACACGTGGACCGTGTCGTCGGCTGCCGGCGGCTCATGGGTGAACAGGTGGTAGAAGGTCGCCACGCCGTATGCCTCGGCCGGCGGTACCTCCAGGACACGGCAGGCGTGGTCGAGCCCTCCCGGGCTGATCCAACCGGCGGCACGTTGGAGGGCGTGGAGTGCGGGCAGCAGGAGGTGCCGGCGCTCGCGGGAACGGGCACGACCACCGCGTACGAGCCGCTCCGACACCCGGACGGTGGCCGGACCCCAGTCGGCTATGGCCTCGTCCACCGCGGCCATCTCTGCATCGGTGGCCTCATCGGCAGCGCCGAAGTAGAGGTCAGGCACCGACGCCCACCCTCTCGTCCAGGTCCGACCGGTCGTCGTGGTCCAGTCGGTCGATCCGGATCGCCGCCGCCTTGAACTCAGCAGTCCCCGACTTGGGATCCACGGCATCGCTGGTGATCTGGTTCACGTCGGCCAGTTCCGGGAAGTGGAAGGTCGTGTAGCAGAGGCCCACGGCCAGTTCGTGGTCGATTCCGATCGTCATCTTGATGGCGCCGCGGCGAGACGAGACGAGCACCCGATCGCCGTCCGCGATGCCGAGGTCGGCAGCATCGGCGACCGACACCTCCAGGGCCTCTCCGGTGCGGATCGGCGAGGAGTACCTGCTCGTCTGGACCCCGGTGTTGTAGGAGTCCAGTGCCCTGACGGTCGTCAGGCGCAGCGGAAACTCCTTGGTCAACACGTCCAGCGGTGGACGGTCCTCTACGCACGCGAACGGGGCCCGGCGGCCCTGGACCGGTCGTTCCCAGAGGCGACCATGCAGGAACGGACTACCCGGATGGTCCTCGGTCGGACAGGGCCACTGGATCCCCCCCTCCGCCTCGAGGCGCTCCCACGACATCCCACCGTGCATCGGTGACACGGTCCTGAGCTCCTCCCAGAATTCCTCGGCCGTCGGGTTCCCCCAGGCGTCGTCTCCCATCAGGGCGGCCAGGTCGTTGATGATCCCAATCTCCTGACGGGCCTGGCCGGGCGGAGGCACGGCTGCCCGCATGCGCTGGACGCGACGCTCGCTGTTGGTGGCCGTACCGTCGGACTCGGCCCATCCCAGGGCGGCCGGCAGGACCACATCGGCCATCTGTGCCGTCCGTGTCATGAAGACGTCCTGCACGACCATCACGTCGAGCCTCTCCAACATGGCCCGGGCGTGCTTGACGTCGGCCTCCGAGTCAGCGGGGTTCTCGCCGATGATGTACACGGCCTTCAACTCGTCGCGCTCCATGGCCTCGAACATCTGGGTGAGGTTCCAGCCGTTGGTCGGAGGGATCTCGCAATCCCATGCCGCCTCGAACTTCGCACGGATCTCGTCGTCCTCGACGTCTTGGAACCCGGACAACTTGTTGGGCAGGGCACCCATGTCGCCGCCACCCTGCACGTTGTTCTGGCCGCGAAGGGGCACCAGGCCCGACCCCCAACGGCCGACGTGTCCGGTGAGCAACGCCAGGTTGCAGAGGGACTGGACGTTGTCGACGCCGGTGTGGTGCTCGGTGATGCCCAGCGTCCAGCAGATCTGGGCTGTGGGAGCTGTGGCATAGCCGTGGGCCAGGTCCCGGATCGCCTCGGCCGGCACGCCGGTCACCTCTGCCGTGTGCTCCAGCGTCCACGGTTCCACGAATGCCACGAACTCCTCGTAGCCAGTGGTGGCGTTGCGGATGAACTCGTCGTCGGTGAGGCCGGCGCTGATGATCTCACGGGCCACGCCGTGGGCCAGGGCGATGTCGGTTCCGACGTTCAAGCCCAGCCAGGTGTCGGTGAACTTCGCCGTACTGGTCCGCCGGGGATCGACGGTCCACGAGCGGGCACCGTTGTCGATGCCCTTGATCACGTGGTGGAAGAAGATCGGGTGGGCGTTACGAGCGTTCGAACCCCACATGACGATGGCGTCGGCGTGCTGGATCTCCACATACGAGGAGGTACCACCACCCGCTCCGAAGACTGTCGCCAGACCGACGACGCTGGGAGCGTGTCAAGTTCGGTTGCAACTGTCGATGTTGTTGGAACCGATGACCCTGCGGGTGAACCGCTGAGCGGCGTAGTTCACCTCGTTGGTGGTCTTCGAGCAGCTGAACATGCCGAAGGCCGTGGGGCCGTGGGCGTCGACCACGGAGCGGAACCCGTCGGCGGCCCGCTGGAGGGCCTCCTCCCAGGTCGCCTCGCGGAGAATCCCGTCCTCGCGGACCATCGGCGTCGTGAGGCGCTGGCTCATGTGTTCTCCATCGCTGGTGTCAGGTCGGACCTCGTCGTCCGATCGTGGCAAGACCGGCCCCCGGCAGGGACCCTCGTCGGCCCGGAACCTAGCGCGGTTTGCATCCATACGGATTTCCCCCTGGTAAATCAGACCCCCTGCCAGTAGGGATCGCGTTTCTCGGTGAAGGCACGAGGGCCCTCCTTCGCATCCTCCGACCGGAGCATGCGCTCATAGGCCTCCAGGTCGCCGGATCGGAGGTGTCCGAATGCCTCCCCGAGGGGAAGGTGGCGGGTGGCCCGGTCGATGGCCATCACCGCCTCCACCGCCAGCGGAGCGGCAGATGCGATCCGGTCAGCCAGTTCCATGGCGGCATCCTCCAGATCGGCGGCCGGCACCACCTTGTTCACCAGGCCGCAGCGCTCCGCCTCGAACGCATCCAGCCTCCGTCCGCCGTAGAGCACCTCGTTGGCCACCACGGGTGGGAGCAACCGGGGCAGGCGAATGGAACCCGCATCCGGGATGATCCCCAGACCGGTCTCGGGCAGGAAGAACCGGGCATGGTCGGCGGCCACCACGAACTCCGCGGCCATGGCGATCTCGAAGCCACCACCGACCGCCATTCCGTTCACCGCACAGACCACCGGCTTGTGGCGCCCCGGCAGCTCACAGAATCCTCCGAACCCACCCTCGCCATAGTCAGCCTCGAACTCCTCTCCGGCGGCCGCCGCGCCGAGGTCCCATCCGGCCGAGAAGAACCGCTCTCCGGCTCCCGTGAGCACCGCCACCCTCAGGGACGGATCGTCCCTGAACCCTGCGAACACCCGGCCCATCTCGCGACTGGTGGCGGCATCGATGGCGTTGGCCTTCGGACGGTCCAGCACCACAACCAGGACGCCTCCGTCGACCCGGGTATGCACCACCGGACCGGGAGCATCATCGGCCTGACCGGCCTGGTTGGCGTCGTCGGCCTGGTTGGCGTCGTTCATCCGGGTGTCCTCCTCACAGGTCAGTCCACCACGATCGCTAGGGCGTCGACCGTGATCGCACCGACCGGGCGGGCCAGCACCGGGTTGCACTCCAGTTCCACCAGGTCGGGCCGTTCGTCGGCCACGCCGGCTATCCCGAGGATGGTCGCCACCAGCGCATCCAGATCGGCGGGCGGGTTACCTCGGTGTCCCCCGATCAGCGGCCACCCGGCCAGGCCCCGCAGTGCGACTATCACCTCGCCGGCATCGACGGGGAGAAGCAGGCTGGTGGTGTCACCCAGCAACTCGACCAGCGTGCCGCCGATGCCCAGGGTGAGGAGCCAGCCCACCGGCGGCTCCCTCCGGACGCTGACCAGCATTTCGACCACGGCGCCGTCCACGAAGTCCTCGACCAGCACCGGAGCGTCGTCCGGGAGACCCATTCCAACCAGGGCGGCTCCCACCTCAGCGGCACCGGCAAGGCCCACCGCTACCCTGCCGGCCTCGGTCTTGTGGGCCATTCCGGTGGCCTTCACGACGACCCGTCCGGTCAGGGACCCGCAGGCCTCCACGGCGTCGACGGCCGGAACGACCAGGCCGCGTGGAACGGGTACCCCAGCCGCCTCCAGGAGACTCCTCGCCTCCACCTCGTACAGGGTCCGCAGGTCCTTCCGATCGAACGGCCCCGCCTCCAGCAGCGGCCGTCGGGTCCGTCGTCCGCCCCACCACGCCGCGGCCTCCAGTGCCCTCAGCGCCTCGCCGATGCCGCGGACGGCGACCATGCCGGCCTCGTCGGCCGCCACCTCGACCTCCGGGGGGAGGTTCTCGGCCATCGAGGCCACCACCACCCCCGGTACCCCGGTGGCACGGCTCGCTTCGGCGAACGCACCCAGGGTCGGCCACCAGCCGGAGTCGTCGAGGCCCGCCGACGGAAAGTCCAAGACGAGCATCGCCGCGTCCAGGGGCCCGTCCAGGACCGCGGTGAAGGTCGTCCTGAGACGCTCCGGGTCGCCCCAGATGAAGGTGTGGTAGTCGAGCGGGTTGGAGACGGACACCAGCTCCGAAAGGGTGTCGGCGATCCGGGCACCATGTGCGTCGTCGAACGCCGGAAAGTCCAGGTCCATGGACTCGGCCTGATCGGCAACCACCGATGCCTCGCCACCCGAGCAGCTCATCGAGACCAGCCGCCGTCCCGGTATCCCGCCGAGGCGGTCCAGGACGGCCAGCGTGTCCAGCAACTCCGGGATCGAATCCACCTGTCGAACGCCCAGGTGCTCGAACAGGGCCCTGTAGGCGGTGGCGTCACCGACCATAGAAGAGGTGTGTGAGACGGCTATCCGGGAACCCAGGATGGATGAACCCGCCTTCAGCACAACCACGGGAACGTCGGCCGCCGACGCCCGCCTGCAGGCCGCCTCGAACCTGGGGACGTCTCCGAGGGCCTCCACGTGCAGGCCGATCGCCGACACCGACGGGTCACCGACCAGAGCCTCGACGCACTCCTCAATGCCGACGTCGGCCTGGTTGCCGACCGTCAGGACGTGGCTGATCGGCATCCGCCGGCTCTGCATCGTGAGGTTCAAGGCGATGTTGCCGCTCTGGGTCACGAAGGCCACCCCCCGTTGGCAACGCCGCAGGCCCTGCTGGTCGGGCCACAGGGCAGCCCCCACCGTCGCGGCCACCGTGCCGTAGCAGTTTGGCCCCACCACCGGCATCGATCGGGCCGCCACCACCAGGTCGGCCTGGAGATCGATTCCGGCCCCACCCACCTCGGCGAAGCCCGATGCGTAGCAGACGGCGGCACCGGCACCTACGGCCGCCAGGGCAGCCACCACCTCGATCGTCTCGTGCCGGTTCACCGCCACCAGGGCGGCATCCGGTGGTCCCGGCAGGTCGGCGACGCTCGGAACGGCAGCCCTGCCGGCCAGCTCCGACCGGGTCGGGTGGACGGGCCAGACCTCGCCCTCGAAGCCGAGCGCCAGGCACTGGTGGATGGCCAGTTCGGCCGGTCGACCGCCCACCACGGCGATCGACGCCGGAGCCAGGAGGCGGGCCAGTCGGTGCATGCGATCCTGACCGTCTGCTGTCGGCCGGCTCAGGCGCCCAGCGGGCGGAGCATCTCGCGGCTCAGGATGTGCCGCTGGATCTCACTGGTGCCGTCCCAGATGCGGTCCACCCGGGCGTCCCTCCAGATCCGTTCCAGCGGAAGTTCCTTCATGAGGCCCATGCCACCCAGGATCTGGATGGCCTCGTCGGAAACGAACTGCAGCATCTCGGTGGACGAGATCTTGGCCATCGCCGCGTCACCGTCGGACATGGTTCCTCGGTCCATCAACCAGGCCGCCCGGTAGGTCATCAGCTCGGCCTCGACCATGGCCGTGCGCATGTCGGCCAGCTTGAACGAGACGCCCTGGAACTTCCCGATCTTCTGGCCGAACTGCTCCCGGGAGGCCGCCCAGTCGAGTGCCACCGACAACGCCCGATCGGCCCTCCCCAGGCACACTGATGCCACCTGCAGGCGGGTGGATCCCAGCCATTCGTTGGCCACCTCGAAGCCCCGGTCCTCCTCGCCCAGTACCTTCGACGCCGGCACCCGACAGTCGTCGAAGTTCAGGATCAGGTTGTGATAACCGCGGTTCGAGACCGAGTCGTAGCCCGGCGCCAACTCGAGGCCCGGCGTGTCATGGTCGACCAGGAAGGACGTGATGAGCTTCTTGGGTCCTCGGGTCGTCTCCTCCTCACCGGTGGCGGCGAAGAGGATGGTGTAGTCGGCCAGGTCCGCATGGCTGATGAAGTGCTTGGTTCCACTTATCACGAAGTCGCCGCCGTCCCGGACCGCCCGGCAGGACATACCCCTCACGTCCGAGCCGGCACCCGGCTCGCTCATGGCCAGGCAGTCCACCCGCTCGCCTCGGATCGTCGGGAGCAGGTACTCCTCGACCTGGTCGCCCGTGCAGGCCTGCAGGATGTTGGAGGGACGGGCCACCACGTAGTGGAGCGCGTACGACGTCCAGCCGAAGGCCCGGTCGACCAGGGCCATCGTGAGGTTGTCCAGCCCACCACCACCCAGTTCGACCGGCATGTTGGCCGCGTAGATCCCGGCGGCCAGGGACCGCTCGCGGATCTTGGCCACCAGGTTCGGGTCCACGTCGCCGAGCCTCTCGACATCGTCCTCGTGGGGAACCAGCTCGCGCTCGACGAAGGAACGGACAGTCTCGACGATCATCTCCTGCTCGTCGGATGGTGCGAAGTCCATTTCGTGCTCCCGGGGTCAGCCGAACGACATCACACGCCCCACCTGGGGTGGGACGGGAAGGTCGGCATGGGCAGAGGCGGCCGCAGCCAGGGCGGCTGCGGGTCGATCGTGTATTGGTGCGGTGTGGCCGGTGTCGGTGTCGACATGGAGCAACATCTGCTCGGTCGTAGCCAGCAGGTCACCGGTCTCGGCGTGCTCCATGGCGTGGAACAGATGGAGCCGCTTGGCGTCGACGCCGAGCACCTGGGTCGTAACCCGGAGCGGATCACCGAGCGACGCCTCCCTGAGGTAGTTGATGTGCGTCTCGACGGTGAAGAACGTGCTGCCAGAGTCCCGGTACTCCTCGTCGAT
>ENA-ORXI01002162-ORXI01002162.1-sediment-metagenome-genome-assembly--contig:-NODE-2162-length-14484-cov-3.193309_pt1 | contig 14484 bp, 20 predicted proteins | sample MGYA00237861_ERZ511468 | MGnify/ENA primary metagenome ERZ511468 (study PRJEB26299, sample SAMN06266213) | sediment metagenome | isolation source: Hudson Canyon methane seep mesocosm | place... | reverse complement strand
ACTACCGTTAAAACGTCAATTAAAATTGTTACAAATGCCAGCAAAACGCCGACAACGCTTAGTGGCTAGAGTGGCTAAAAAAGTGATTCGGGACAGTAAAAAACGAGTCCGCGAACAAAAAGATTTAAATGGCCGGCCTTATAAGGATCGAGCCAAAAAAAGAACCAAAAACCGGCGCAAAATGTTGAGTCGATTGGTTAAGCAATTAAAAGTAACAAAAGCCGATGGTACCCAAGCCACCGCAGGATTTTACAGCCCTGTGTTGGGCAAAATTGCGGCGGCACAGCAATACGGGACTAAAACGCGGGTCAGTGCCAAAAGCATGGCCACACGGAGTGCAGCGTCTTATAACTTACCAGCCACGCGAAAACAGGCGAAAGCATTAATTGACGCAGGTTTTAGGGTGAAACGGGCGAAGGGTAAAGGCAAAAAAAAGCCGTCTATTAAGCACATAACGGATAACTACACCCAAGGCCAAGCGGGTTCAACTTTAACTAAGTTGCGCGCATGGTCGGGGGAAAATATAAAAACAAACTGGGTAACAACCTTGCCCGCACGCTCTTTTTTAGGTGCGACAGCACTGGAAGTACAGCAACATATTGAATCAGTCTACATAGAAATGGAACAGGAGCTTAAACGCCATGGCAACAGGTAAAGTAACCGTAAACGCATTAAATTTAAATCAAGGACCTTTCCCCATGGTGGAAAAATATTTTTTGTTTATAGGAGTGGGCGCAACTAATGTTGATCAATTACTGTTTTTAAATACAGACAGCGATTTAGATGTTGAATTGGGCGCCGCAGATAGCGAAATTAAACGAGTGGTAGAAGCTGCCAAAGCCAATGCCGGACAAAACTGGGCGGCGGCGGTCATTCCGGTGGCTGATGGTGCCTTGTGGGAAGCGGCCTTTGATATGGCCATGAACAACAATATTAAAGTGGAAGCGTGTGTGGTTTGTACGCCGGTTGCAGTACAAGCGGATTTAACCGCCATGCATACCAAAGCGGTAGAAACCAATGCTGAATTTGGCAGACGCTTATTTTTTATTGCCACTTCAATAGCGATTGATCCCACTGCCGTCACAGGGCAAACATGGGGCGAATATATCACGGCTCAAACCGTATTAACGGCGTCTTTATCGGCTATGCGTGTATCAATAGTGCCATTAATTTACCCAGATGCAGCGGGTATTTATGCGGGTCGATTATGTAATGATCAGGTCAGCATTGCAGATACACCGATGCGGGTTAATACCGGCACCTTAATTGGGCAAGATCAAAGCACTTTACCGACCGATAAAGACGGCATTATTTACAACAACGCGCATGCAAAAGCTTTAAATGATCAACGCTTTTCCGTACCGCAATTTTACCCCGATTATGAAGGGGTTTATTGGTCGGATGGGCAAACATTAGATGCCGCATTAGGTGATTACACGGTAATTGAGAACCTGCGGGTGGTTGATAAAGCCGCGCGTAATGTGCGTTTAGTGTTGATTAGCTTGGTGGGTAATCGACAATTTAACAGCTCGCCAGTGGGCACCGCGTGGGCGACTAGCAAACTGATGCGACCGTTGTTTGAAATGAGCCGCAGCACTGAATTTAACGGCATTCCTTTCCCCGCAGATTTAAAAGACCCGCAGGAAGGCGATATTTTAATTAACTGGATTACACGAACGCAAGTTGAAATTTTTATGATCGCTCGACCCAGTGAAATCCCGAAAGATTTAACCGCGAATATTATTTTAGATTTATCAGCACCCGTCGCATAAAACAATAGCCCTCCCTTGATGGGGAGGGTTGGGTGAGGAGATATAAAAAACTCTCTTTATCATCTCAGCAAAAAGGAAAAGAACATGAGCAAAAATCATTTAAGTGGACAAGATTTTGACGTGATGATTGGCGATACGATGGTGCATGTTGAAAACATGAGTGCCAGTATTACAGACAATCGACAGGCAACCACTATCAAAGGCGTACCTAATGGGTATGTTAATGGCGATGTGGCTTGTGCGGGTGATATAGAACTCGATAGCGCAAACTTTAAGTTAATTAAAGAGGCGGCAAAAAAAGCAGGTAGTTTTAGAGATCTTGAGCCTTTTGATATTATCGCGATCGGTAAAAACATCACGGATGAGCAAAAGCTCGAGTTTTTCGGGTGTTTGTTAACTATTTCCGATCTGCTCAATCTTGACCCGAAAGGCGGTGAGAAAACCAAGCATAAATTACCCTTTACCGTGACTAGCCCAAGCTTTGTGCGCATTGATGGCGTGCCGTATCTGTCTAAATCAGATATTGACGGGCTATAACGATGTCTATTGAAATCACCCAAAAAAAGCTAAAGGATGCACTGAAAAGCAAAGGTGCGCCCCTGTTTACCGGTGATCTTAATCTCACCTTAGTGGGCATTAGATCAGCCGATACAGATTCCAATTTATTTAATGATCGGCTTTGTGTGTTGATGCAAATCGACGGCAAGATGCAGCTGCATCAATTTGCATGCACCACTGACCCAGGGCTTTATTACCGCTATAACCCATTAAACACCAAAGGCACGGCTATTTTAAAAGCGGGGCATTATGCAGGGTGCTGGTTATTAGGAGCGCACCAGGGAAAATATAAAGCCCTGGTGCAGCGCAAGCCGATGACGGTTTTTAGAGATCGTAATCAAGATGGCAAATTAGATTTTGAGAACGAAGAAAGCGGCTTATTTGGTATTAACTTGCATAAAGCCAGTTTTAATCGATACAGCATGCAAGTGGATAAATGGTCGGCAGGGTGTCAGGTACTCGCGAATAGCGATGATTTCGACACCTTAATGGATTTGGTAGAGCAATCGGCCAAAAAATACGGCGAACGCTTTAGCTATACGTTGTTAGATGAAGGTGATTTGCAATGATGACATTAGAAAGCGGTTTGCGTTGTCAAGTTGAATACACACATTTAAGCACAGAGCAAAAAGCGCGGATTTGCAATGGAGCAGGGGCGGCAGGGCGTTGGATTAGCTCGATTATTCCCAATACATTATATGGTTTAGATTGCGTTGAAGCGTTTAATATTCATGACTTTGATTATTTTGTGGGGGTTACTCAGCAAGATAAAGATGAAGCGGATACACGCATGTTATTCAACTTATTAACACTGATTAACCAAACCGGTGGCTTTTGGGGGTGGTTTAGAAAGCGCAGAGCTTGGAAATGTTATTACGCGGTGCATTTAGCCGGTGATGAGGCATTTTTTAACAAAGGATAAAGGATAAAGGATAAAGGCAATGGATAACGCATGTAATTTAAAAATGCAGGCTATGCACATAGAGCAGCAATCACACAAAAAACAGATTGGGCTTTTATTTAGAAAACAGCAAGAAACTGATCAGGCATTAGCTGATATTAAGCAGATTAAATATATTTTAATCGGTGCAGTCGGTTTTTATTTATTGGACTCCATTGGGTTGATTGAAACCCTTAAACTTATTGTAGGTAACTAACATGGCACAAACAACCATCAACATTGGCACAGATGAATTAACTTTTGAAGCGTCTGAAAGTGATTTCAACAGCTACATTAATGAACAAACGCAAACAAATAAAGTTGCGCCTGCGTTTAATTTTTTAAGCCGTACAGTCATAAAAGAAGACAAAGAAAAATTTAAAAAGTTATTAGTGTGTGACGGTACACCCAAGGGCACTTTAGTAATGCAAATTGCGGGGGTTCTGGCAGAAGATAGCGGTGCTGGTATTGAAATCTCAGTAAAAAAGTAACACAACTGGCTGCAGCGATTGAAGAAAATGGTTACAGCCAGATGATTGCACTCACAAAACATTATCTGCCCGGGCAAGCCATCAACACGCAAAACATGGCGGAGGCGGTTTGGCTAGATCAGCGGTATTGGCAGAATATGAGAGTAGCAACAGCAAATGGAATTAATCAGGCGTTTAGCGGCTAAGAACGGGGTAAAAAATGTTAATAAAACGAGTCTTTAACGGTGGAAAACTGGATCACTTAATCGTGAAGCGGACATCGAAGCAACAAAACTTCTCACAAAAAATCATTAATGAATTTTTGGCCGATGGCGTTTTGACCATGGGAAACGGACAACTGGTGTTAGCGGCTAGCCCTGCAAACCTTACTTATAACATCATCAGAACACCGGGCTATTATTGCTGTTTTGATGATAAAAAATTAGCCGATGAAGCCGCGTGTAAACAATATATTGCGGAAAATTTTAAAGGCAAAACATCACCCGATGCGAATAACCCCGTCGGTTATCGAAAAGATAATTTCTATGCCTGTGAATTAGTGGGAGACGATTAATGGCTGATCAAGTTTGCAATATCGCATTAGGCCGCGTTGCTGAGTTATATAAACGCGTTGATACCAATGATCCGGCCAATAGTGCGCTAATCATTGTGGTATTAGCCACGGCAGGGCTAGAAACCGATGCCGTGCTAAAAGATAAAGACACCTTAGCGGATATGGTGGCTGGCACGACTAATGAAGTGACTAACACCGGCTATGCGCGCAAAGTTTTAACCGATGCGGATATTGTCGCCTTTGTGCCTGATGATGCGAATGATCGAACCGATTTGGATATACCCGATCAGGTATGGACCGGTGTCGCTGCAGGCGATGGATTTAGCCGCTTTTTGGTTTGTTACGATTCAGATACTACCTTAGGTACAGATGCCAATATTGAGCCGCTGACCTTGCATGATTTTGTGGTGGTACCGGATGGGTCGGATGTGACTGCGCAGATCGGTGCAGCTGGGTTTTTTAGGGCGAGTTAGTTTAAGTTGTTGAGTGATATGAGGATAATAAATGCTTCTTAATAAAACACAAGAAACCTGCGCGGGTACAGGTAATGTGCTAACCCTGTCTGGAGCGACTGCCGGAAATGCAGCATTTGGAGCGGTAGGGAACGGAGAAGATGGCAAGGCCTATTCCTGCGTTGTGGATGATGGGGATGGCACTAAAAGCGTCGCTGGTTTGTATGTTTTTGATAAGACGGCCAATACGTTTACTCGCGATGACTCATGGAATATGAATGGTGGGGTGGTTGATAAGAGTCCAGCGATTAATATCACTTTAAGTGGTGGCACGCATACGATTTCTTGTGACACCACAGTTAATACTATTGGCGGAATGACTGCATTAACAGCTTCTGCGGAACACGCTTCATTCACAACGCTACCAGATAACATTATATCGAGTGATGTTGATACCAGGCATGCTTCTTTCAGTATGTGCTTAGTACCTGCATTTTTTTCAACACCTATCGATTTTACAAAACTAGCAGCGGAGGTATCTGTAGCTGATGTGGCAGGATTATGTGAGATCGGTATTTATAGCGTAGGACTGAACGGCGACCCGGAGAAGTTAATTTGTTCTGCCGCGCTTGATATAACAACGACTGCAAGCAGAAGATTTTCAACAGTTGGGCAGCAGCTATTGCCTGCTGGAAGGTATTTTACTGCAGTATGGATTAACTCGCTTACCGCCAAGTTATGGTCGGCCAGCACATTGTCTCATGGAGGACGACCCGGGGCATTTATTAACAGAAACGACAATCCTGGCATTTACCTATTTAACCCATCTCCAGATACGGGTTTGCCAGCAAGCGTTGCAGGCGAGTCGTTTTTATTTTCTGATCGAGTAAATGGCGCATTTTTAGTGGGGTTTGCAACATGATAAATTACATAGAGAAAGGCGCAGGCCTGCATGATTCTATTCGTGATAATGGCTACTCGCTAGTCAGTTCTGATGGTGAGTGGATAGCGTCTGACAACGCTGGTAATAAATCAGTAAAAATTGATGCAGCGGTACAGCTAATAATCGACACATTCGACCCATTACCAGATGCGCAAGACAAAGCGAAGCAGCTAGTCAAAGAAGCATCAGCAAATCAACGCCTAAAATTCGTTACACAGGCAGCTGGAAAAGATGCTGAATACACATATAAAGCACAAGAAGCTGCGCAATACACGCTAGATCAAACCATCGGTGTATTTATGCAGGGTCGCATTAATGCTACTGGCGAAACTGCCTTGGCTATTGCAGCTCAATGGAATACAAACGGAAATGCGTGGAAGCAAGTGGGGGCATCTATCGCAGGGCTTGAAGATAAAGCTATGATGTTAATCAAATTAGCAAACGACTGGAAGCAATGCGCCGTTATTGCTAACAGCATTATTGCAGAAATAGAGCGAATCTAATGGCTTTAGGTGGTGGCATACTCGGTGGTGGTACTTTAGGTGGATTTGATAGCCCCGTAATTAACGGACTGTCTATCACCCTAGGCCAAGCCTCAGAATCATCAAACAGCCAGCCTATTGCACACCTAAAAAACACCTTACTCACTTCAGCGAATGAAATAGATTCAGTCTTTCCATTCGCTACGGTGATTAGCGCGTTAATTAATACCAGCACTGAAAACAATAGCGGCTTTTCTTTATCTAAATTAAAAAACAAACTGCTTTTAGCAACGGCTGAAACAAACAGCGCATTAATCGTTAGCCAAGTTTCTAGCAAATTAATCACTGCAGCGAATGAGTCTAATGCAGCGATCACTATTGCACCGCTAAAAAACAAACTTTTAAGCAGCGTAGCATCACTAGAAACAGCTCACCCAATTTTTACTAGCGGGGCGGTTTTGATTAATCGCGCAATAGAATTAAATAACGCACAGCCCTTATCAACGCTTAAAAACTATTTAATAAGCGGTGTTAGCACACTTAATACCGCACAACCGATTATTGGCTTTAAATCAGTGATACAGGTGATTGGTCAGGCGTTTGAATCATCCATTAGCCAACCGATTGCACTATTAAAAGTAGCACTGATTCAAACATCAACCGAAACAAACACGGCATTGAGCCTGGTTATCATCAGTAAAATTCTCAAAATCGTGAGGTTTATTTTACCGATACAAAAAACCGTAGCCTTTGTGCTGCCGATTATGACTAAAAACCGCACACAACAAAACAAGGAGCCATTTTAATGACCTGTCCACTACAAATAGGCTGCATTGGTACCGCATTAGAAGCTACCGTGCCCGATTGTGCGAATAGCCCCGCGTCGGTTGTTGATATCAGCGGCTTTATTTCGCTCATCATTAAATTGCGTAACCCGAAGGGCGTAGTGGTTGAAAAAACTGCGGACCTCACAACCGATGGCACCGACGGAAAAATGCACTATGTCACCGTTGAAGGTGATCTCAATATGAAAGGCATCTGGTCTATCCAGGGAATCGTTGAATTACCCGCTGGAAAGTGGAATACCGCGATTGATCGTTTTGAAGTAGTGGCGAATTTATGAGTGCATTAAACAATCTTTTATTTAAAGTATCATTGCTCGACAAAATGTCGGGGCCCGCTAAGGGCATGATGAAAAACATGGATAACGTCACTAATAAAATCCAAGGCGGCTTTACCAAAATGGGTGTGGGTGCGGGTGGATTGGCGGCAGCCGGTTTTATGCTAGAACGCATTATCGGCCCCGCAAAAGAAATGCACTCGGCTTTAGGTGAGGTGGCTTCTTTAGATGTGGGAGCCGATGTTTTAGATAATCTGAATAAAACAGCGCTTAAATTCAGCGTTAAATACGGGGAATCAGCGCAAGATTTTGTGCGTTCTTCTTATGATATTCAATCCGCTATTGGGGGCTTGGTGGGTAATGAATTAGCGACCTTTACTAATGCATCCGCCATTTTAGCCAAAGGCACCAAGGCTGATACGGGAACCATTACTAATTTCGTGGGCACCATGTACGGTATTTTCCAAAAAAATGCTGACACCATGGGCAAGGGTGCCTGGGTAGAGCAATTAGCAGGACAAACTGCCACGGCAGTACAGATGTTTAAAACCACGGGGGCTGAGATGTCATCTGCTTTTACATCCACAGGGGCGGCAGGGCAATCAATGGGCATTGCGATGAATGAGCAAATTGCCATTTTAGGCACATTGCAAGCCACCATGAGCGGATCGGAAGCGGGAACTAAATATAAATCATTCCTATCAGGTGTGGGTAAAGCACAAGACGCGCTGGGCTTAAAATTTGAGGATTCACAAGGCAAAATGCTGCCAATGGTGAATATTTTAGAAAAAATCAAAGGTAAATTTGGCGATATTGATACCGTGGCCGAATCAGATTTACTGAAAAAAGCCTTTGGCACAGATGAAGCCGCAGGGTTAATCAAATTACTGTCTACCAATGTTGATGGTTTAAGCGACAGCATTAATAAAGTCGGTGAACAAACCGGCATGCAAAAAGCCATTGATATGGCAAATAAGATAGTCGACCCATGGGATCAGGCAAGTAGCGGCGTATCTGCATTAACGATTATGTTAGGACAAAAGATGCTGCCGTTGCTAACCCCTGTTTTTGAAGGCATTGTGAGTATTACTGATACTTTGATGGGCTGGTCGGAAATGTTCCCTAATATTTCCAAATATCTAGGCATTGCGGTGCTGGGGATTGTTGGGATTACGGCTGCTTTTGCGGCCTTCTCTATTGCTGCGGGAATTGGAACATTTTTGGCCACGGGATTTGGTTTGGTGATGGCGATTATGACTAGCCCGATTACCGGTATTATTGTGGGGGTGGCGGCTATTTCCTTTGGTATTTATAAACTTGCGGAAAGTTTTGGTGTGTTTGATTTTATCGGCGAAAAGTTTACCTGGTTAAAAAATAAGGTGATTAATCTGAAGAACTTTTTCAGTACTTTCAGCCTGCTTGATTTTTTAATGGATCAAGTCGATTGGCTAATCAGCAAAATCAATTTAATCCCTGGTATTAATATCGATGTTGGCAGCGCCCCAAAACCCATCGCACCCCCAGCGGCCTTAAAACAATCACAAACCACCAATATTCCCCAAGGCGGCATTAACAAACAAATTTCAAACACAATGAATGCCAACAAATCAACTGACATGGGCGGTGTAACGGTTAACAACTTCGGGCAACCCATGAGCGGCCAAACACTCGCCGATGAAATGGCTTTTGCGGCAGGATAAACCATGACTGATTACTTAGATTTACTCATCACGGATAACGATTTAACGCTGGACATTGCAGGCGAGCCGATTTTAACGGGTGATCGTGACAGTATCGCCCAAGACATCAAGCATTTAATCCGTGAAAGCGGTTTATTGGTGCAAATTATTGGCGAGCGTAGACAAGCACAAATCATTCTAAATTTACGACGCTTAGAGTTATTGATTGAAGATGATGAACGCTTAGTCCCTGGCACTATTAATATCGAACAGCAAAGCACATCACTTTTTTACATCACGGCCACCACAGTTAAATTTGGCGGCATAAACTTTACGGTTAATTAATATGGCAGACGTTGATTTTTTAAAAACCTTATCCGATGCAGGCATACCCACCACACAAGTGGAATTGGAAGCCAAGTGGAAAGAGGAAGTGGTAAACAGCGATAGTGCGATCAGTAATGATGACAAAATGTCACCGTTTTGGCGTTTTACCACAGCGGTTATGACTAAGCCGGTGCTTTGGTTAGTTAATTTTATCGCACTGACTTTATTTCCCAATACCTACGTTAAATTAGCCAAAGGCTCGTTTTTAGAATTATTAGCTGATGCAGTTAATTTAACGCGTAAATCAGCGACGAAAGCGCTCGGTGTGGTCACGTTTACGCGGGAAGATGGCAATGTTGCGATTACCATTGAAGCAGGCGTGGTGATTAAAACCACACTGATTAATGGCGTTGTATTTGAAGTCATTACCACCACCGCCACGCCTTTTGTGGGTACCAACTTAACCCTTGATGTCTCTGTTGAAGCGGTGACGGCTGGGGCTGATCATAACTTAGCCGCAGGTTATTTTGCAGTATTAGTTGAACCGCTTGCAGGCATTGTTTCTGCATTAAATCCCGTGGGCTGGTTATCAACACCCGGGGCAGATATTGAAGAAGATGAGGATTTACGCGCGCGAGTGCGTAATCAATTTGGTACCGCCAGTGACTTCCATACCGACAGTGTTTATAAATCATTAATCGGCACATTCCCCGGCGTTAATATTGATGCCATTTGGTTTGAGCATAATGCACCGCGCGGCCCTGGCACAGCGAATGCGTTTGTTTTATTTGATTTTACCGCCACGGTGGCGCAATACCTGAATGATATTAATGCCTACATTACCGATGACGGCCACCACGGACACGGTGATGATTTAATTGCGTTTCAAATGCCAGAGCAAAACCAGATTTTAACCGCAACCATTTGGCATGAAGATTTTTTGACAGCAGCAGCGATTACGAAACTGCAGTTGGATGTCACCGACTTTATTAATGCCGCCTTTAGAGAAAATCAGGCGTATAGCCCGACTTTAACGCTGCCTTATAGCCGTTTTTCGTTTAGTAAACTCGCGCAAGAGTTACACAAACAATTTCCGAATATCCACAGTGTTGATTTTAGTTTGGCGGATATAGTCTCAACGCTTTGGATCCCCCGTTTAACTTCATTAACCGTTAATTTGAGTGTGACCGAATGATAAACATTAAATTACCCTTTTGGATGAGCGGCGCAGAATTAGAAAAACTGCGCACAGCGGCTGTTAATTGGTGGACTTTGGTAGAAACATGGATCAGCTGGCCAGCAACGCAAACAGATCCATTAACCTGTTCACCTGTTTTATTGTGTCTGATTGCATTTCAACGCGATGTTAAACGCTTTCATGATGAGCCTGAAACTTTGTTTAGAAAGCGCGTTAAATTTGCTTTTATTAATGCGCAAGACGCAGGCAGTAAAGCAGGGTTTGTCGCTATTTTTGAGCGTTTAGGTATTGGCTATGTGGAAATTATAGAACGGTCTGATCCGGTTAATTGGGATGTGGTCCAACTGGAATTGTCAGACTCTCAATTAGGGCAAAATATTGCGTTAATTAATCAAATTATTATGACATACGGAAGAACATGCAGGCGGTATGAGTTGTTAATCATCAGCCCCATAGAAATCAGCACGCCCATTTTTTCCAATGGAAATTCTTATCATTACGACATAGCGAGTTTATAACATGCCATTTATTACCATTGAAGGTGAGAACAAAATCGCACTGCAGCAAGGCAATGCGGCTTTGCTGGACATTAGCCATTTTGTATTAGCCAATATTGCAGGATTAGGCGCAGAGCCAGCCGACCGCATTGAAACTTTGCCCATTGCGGGTGATATTGTTGATACGCGAGTAGTGACTAAAAATGGCTATGTAAATACCAATCAAGTGGTTTATTCATTAACGCTGGATAGTAGCATAGGCGATTACAGCTTTAATTGGGTGGGGTTAAAAGATGCCGATGGCGTTTTAATTGCGTGTACTTATTTGGCTGATCCCATCACCAAAACCGCGACCAATGGTGGGATTGATGGCAATAACTTAATCAGAAACTTTTTATTACAGTATTCAGGCATACAAGCCACCACAGCAATCAGCGCACCGGCAGACACATGGCAAATTGATTTCACTACACGATTATTGCAAGTGGATGAGCGTGAGCGTTTGAGTAATTTTGATATTTACGGCCATGATGCGTTTTTTGAGGGTGGCATGGTAACCACTTTAAATGCAGGCACGGTTTATGACGTGTCGGTTGGAGTAGGGTATGTGGGCGGTATTCGTTGTGAATTTACCAACCCGCAATCGATTGATGTTGTCACCTTGCCATCAGCTGTCTATGTAGATGCGAGTTTGCAGGGTGATTTAACGGGCTTGACTGAATTAGTCACGCTAACCGCATCAGCCAGTGTATTAGCTGATTATGTAGATGCTAATGGCATCCAACATTATGTCGCTAAAATTGCGGATATTTCAGCAGGTGGAGTGGTAACGATTAATAAAGTGCGGACTGATTTAGTGTTTGACCATGAAGCTAAGGCAGACCCGCATGCGCAGTACCTAAAGCATGCCGATTCTTACTTGAGTAACTGCGACCAAGTAACAAAATCAAGCATCAATTATTTTGATGCATCGTCTACTAATAAACCTGGCACAACTTACGGCAGTATTCTTACGCTGTCTATATCTCCCGACAAATACACGCAGCACGCGATCGGTAATGATAATGTTATTTATACCAGAGCGTATAATGGTGCTACATGGACAGCATGGGTAAATTCGGGCGGCACATTAACGCAGGGTACGAATGGGACTGATGTTTCACAAAGCGGAAAGATTCAGCAGTGGGGTAGATCTACTGTCAGCATAGCGCCAGGTGGGGTGCTAAATATACCCTTTAATATCGCGTTTCCGACCGAAGTGGGATATGTGGGAGTATCTATTGTTGGTACATCGCCAGATAATGGCCTTCTTACGCCTCAAGTCGTGGCCACCTCGCTGTCAAATATTCAGATAACGAATCTCGACATAGATTCAACAATAACAGACCTTCGCTGGTTCGCAACAGGATATTAAAAATGAAATTTGTAGCATTAGATTTAAATAATTTACCAGTTGGGTTTTACGATGACAGCAGACACTCTCCTGAGCAGATACCAGCATCGGCAGTAAAAATAACTGAAGAACAATGGCTGGAATTTATTAATAATTCAGGATTAAGAAAGTGGGATTCTAGCTTGAATACGGTTGTTGAATATATTAAGCCATTTAATATTGATACAGCACAAAAAAACAAATTAGTAGAAATGGAAACGGCTCGTGAAACCGCAATCAACCAGCCAATCATATGCAACGCGTTAGGTTCAGAGCATAAATATAATGCAACATCAAAAGACCGCCAAAATCTAAACGACCAAATCACATTAGGCCAAGGCGGTTTTGCAACCTGCACAAACGTAGCAACAAACATTAAACAACGCACCGCCCACAGCCATGAACAATTATTTTCCGTGGCGGGAAAAATGGCGTTGGATATTCAAGCGCAGCACGTGCTTTACGCGACTAAAGTTGATGAAATAAAAGCCGCAACGACCCAAGCCAACTTAGACGCAGTGATCTGGTAATGGCTTGGAGCGCGCTATCAATCACCGCACCCACTACCAATGCCGACACAGAAACGGCAGAACTGGCAATGCACAGCATAACCCCGTGGCAACACGGTGAAGGCCAGGGCATTCATGCGCGTTTAAGCTTTCCCAATGCAGCGGAATTATTAGCTAATAAAGTTTCAATCAATACCCCCGCTTTAGCGATAGCAATCAGCGCAGCAACATTCACCGACTTTGCCAACCAATGCGCTCAGTTAATCGCCCCGTTTCCGTTGCCACTCTTGCAACAATGGCAACGCAGGGCGACTGAATTAGCCGCGCTGGAAAAATCAAAACTGGATTTAGTCCAGCAACAAAAAAACACAGGCGGCACAGCCATTAATTCCGTGCCCGCTATACAAACTGTGCAAGAGGCTGATTTAAGAAAACAAGCCTTTGATGATGCCGAAAGCTTTAAAAGCAGCAATCCCTTAACCAACTTAACCAATTTCCAAACCGAAAAAACCGCGCACGATACCGACGTAGCAGGCGCACAAGCGGCCGCAAAAGCAGGGCTAACAGGTGGGGCAGGTTGGCGATTTTATGCCGCGAGTGATGTGGCCAATGCATTGCAAAATAATACGCCAGGTAGTGAATACACGCTAACGGCTATTGTGGTCTTTCAAGGCAGTGTTTCAGATTTGGCTTTATTAACGGAGATCATTCAATAATGGCTATTTATCTCAATGAGCAAAAGATCCCAGGCTATCAACAAAAAGTAGCGGCAACCTTATCATTAGCAGGGCAAGACCTTAGCGGTCAATCCAGCGGCAGCCAACAAGCAGAAGCGGGCGATAAGCCCAAAGCATTGAGCATATCAACTAACATTAAGTTTGATGATGCTAAGGATTTATCGCTATTGATTAACCTAGCCGAAGCTAGAAATGCGAATGATGAGCGCGAGCGGTATACGATCATCAACCCAACCGCCAAAGCCATGAATATTCGACAAGTGAGTTTTCAAGGCGATGTCTCAGTGCGTGAGTCGGATTCGCTGGAAGCATGGGCAGTTTCGTTTAAGTTAATTGAATTTCAATCCGTGCCCGAGAAAAAAGAACAAAGGGCATTGGATAAACCGGTTAAAGAACAAGCTGCAGTTGATGAACCGATTGTTCCTGAAACCCCCGTCGTGGAAGAAAAGCCCGAGGAACAGCTGTCTTTTTTTGAAGAGCATGTTTTAAAAAAGATTGATGCGGTATTGGGTTAAATCATGAAACTAACCCGCACATTAACACTCGCCAGCGGCAAAGCACATGTGATTGAAGATCGTGTGCTATTGCAATTGAATAGCCCAGCCCGTGCGCAATTTTTAATCCAATCGCCTGAGCATATCCCACAAATCAATAAAATGCTGGCCTTTGATATTGGCTACACGCAGCAGGCGAATAGCAATCGCTTGTTTTTAGGGTTTATTGAAAAAGTAACACCTTTAGCGAGCAATCAATATCAATTGTTCTGCAGGGAGTTATCATCCGTTTTAAATAAC
>ENA-ORXI01002161-ORXI01002161.1-sediment-metagenome-genome-assembly--contig:-NODE-2161-length-14485-cov-24.606122_pt1 | contig 14485 bp, 9 predicted proteins | sample MGYA00237861_ERZ511468 | MGnify/ENA primary metagenome ERZ511468 (study PRJEB26299, sample SAMN06266213) | sediment metagenome | isolation source: Hudson Canyon methane seep mesocosm | place... | reverse complement strand
GTTATTTCTAATGCTTCTTGTACTACTAACTGTTTAGCTCCATTAATCCAACCTTTGAAAGACGTTATCGGCGTTGAACAAGGATTAATGACAACTATTCACGCATACACAAACGATCAAGTATTAACTGACGTATATCACCCAGATTTATTACGCGCTCGTTCTGCTACACAATCTATGATCCCAACTAAAACTGGTGCAGCTGCAGCAGTAGGCTTAGTACTTCCAGATTTAGTCGGTAAATTGGATGGTTTCGCAATGCGCGTACCAACAATCAACGTATCTGTTGTTGATTTAACATTCACAGCTAGCCGTGATACTACAGTTGACGAAGTTAATGAAATCTTAACTAAAGCTTCTGAAGGTCCTTTAAAAGGCATTTTGAACATCAACACACTTCCATTAGTGTCTATTGATTTCAACCACGATCCTGCATCATCTACTTACGATAAATCATTAACTAAAGTAAACGGTCGTTTAGTTAAAGTTCTATCTTGGTACGATAACGAATGGGGCTTCTCTAACCGTATGCTTGATACGACGGTTGCTTTAATGAATGCTAAATAACGGAACAACATGCTAAGAAGAACTAAAATTCTGGCAACTCTAGGCCCGGCTTCAGATAAGCCGGGCGTATTGGAAGCCTTATTCGAAGCGGGCATTGATGTTGTCCGAATGAACTTCTCTCACGGTGTCGCTCAAGATCATATTGACAGAGCTGCCGCTGTTCGTGCTTTAAGCAAAAAAACGGGTCGTTTAGTCGGTATTCTTTGTGATCTTCAAGGTCCAAAAATTCGTATTGCTAAATTTAAAGACACTAAAGTTTGGCTAGACGAAGGCCAGGCATTTGCTTTAGATATTAACCTTGGTACTGATGCAGGTAACACTGAAGAAGTCGGCATCATATACGAACCTCTTGCAAAAGAAGTTGTAAAAGGTAGCCGTTTATTATTAGATGATGGTCGTATTGTGCTTGATGTTGTTTCATCTGACGGCGCCCGTATTGAATGTAAGGTTCATGTCGGCGGTTACTTATCTAACAATAAAGGTATCAATCTACAAGGTGGCGGCTTATCTGCTGCTGCGCTAACAGACAAAGACAAAGAAGATATCAAAACAATCGGTATTATTGATGCTGATTTTGTTGCGGTCTCTTTTCCTCGTTGTGCTGATGATTTACACGAAGCCAGAAAACTATTAGAAGCTGAAAACTGCTATGCAGGCATCGTTTCTAAAGTTGAACGTGCTGAAGCAATTGAAGCGATGGATGAAATTATCCTAGCGTCCGATGTAGTGATGGTTGCTCGTGGTGATTTAGGTGTTGAAATTGGTGACGCTAATTTACCAGCGGTACAGAAACAATTAATTCAACGATCTAGAGACCTTAACCGTGCGGTCATTACAGCAACACAAATGATGGAATCAATGATCGAAAACCCGATTCCAACACGTGCTGAAGTTTTTGATATTGCTAATGCAGTTCATGATGGTACTGATGCGGTGATGCTTTCAGCTGAAACAGCATCGGGCAACTACCCAGTACAAGCGGTTAAAGCCATGGCTCAAATCTGTGAAACGACAGAAAAACAAGCCAGCGTACGCAGATCTGCACACCGAATGGATCGTCAATTTTCACACACTGATGAAGCTATCGCCATGTCAGCGATGTATTTAGCTAACCACGCTAATATTACAGGCCTTGTTACCTTAACGGAGTCTGGCTCAACTGCTTTGTCAATGTCTAGAATAAGCTCAGGCTTACCTATCCATGCATTTAGTAGCCATAAAAAAACCTTAGGTAAAGTAACTATCTATCGTGGTGTTTTTCCTGTTTATTTTACTCATGAATCTATGGATCATGCTGATGTAAACAAAGAAATTCTTGCAAAACTAAAAAAACGTGGACTTGCAAAACAAGGCGAAACTTTCATTATCACTAAAGGTGACTTGACGGGTGAGCAAGGTGGAACCAATGCAATTAAAGTTGTTACTTTAGGTGAAGGCTTAACACCCTAAACGCTTGTAACACTTAAAAATACTCTAGGGATGAGTGCTTTAACCTTGCATAAGCAGGGCTAAAGCCTCACTTCCTAGTTTCTTTTCCCTTATCACAGACACTTCATCTTTCACTCTCCGTGAATTCTTCCAGCAAAAACACACCACCTATCGTCAGCTTGTCGCTAAACCCGGCAATCGACCTGACTTATGAAATCCCCGATTTAAAGCACGACCAGAAGACACGAGCAACAAAAACCTATTACGACCCTGGCGGCACAGGTATTAATGTCGGCAGAGCCCTGGAAAAACTTCAGGCAAACTCATACACCTGCTGTATTACCGCCGGAAAAATGGGTGAATTTCTGCACAGCATGCTGGCACAAGAACTTAATAATGTTTCCACCTTACAAGTCACAGGTGAAACAAGAATTAACACCACACTAATACAGCAACAGCCTCAACATCAATACGGCATAAATGCGGCTGGCCCAACGGTTACCCCGAAGCAGCTAGATCAAATCATCAAGCAATTTTTAACACTTTGTCAGCAAGGTATAGGCGTATTAACAGGCTCTCTACCACCAGGCATTACAGACAACAGCTATCAAATCATTAACAGTGCATTAAAGCATCAAGGTGGCCGCTGTATAATTGACGCGCCCGTTGCGGTTATGAAAAAAGCACTGCAAAGCCAACCGTTCCTGATCAAACCCAATCATCACGAACTAGAAGCATTATGCAACAAAACATTAAGCAGTATTGAACAGGTCGCTGCCGAAGCTCGAGATATAGTAAATCAAGGAACAAGCTATGTCTGTGTTTCATTAGCTGAAAACGGTGCTATACTCACCGGACCCAACAAAACTTATTACTGCAACTCTCCTAAAATTAACATTCATTCTACTGTAGGTGCTGGCGACTCACTAGTTGCAGGCCTGGCTTATGCTTTTTCTCAAAACCAGGCACCGGAACAGGCCTTAAAATTTGCTGTAGCTTGCGGTGCGGGAACTGCAATGCAAGCAGGAACCCAATTATTTAATGTGAATGACTTAGACAATCTATCCGAACAGATCACCATCAAATCACTCGATATTTAACATGCTTCTTTTTAATTCCCACCCTCTAATAGCTCATCACCCAGATGATTTAACCGTCAATTGGGCTCAACAAGTCATTAAACAACACTCAGCCAACACGATTGTGGAGCAAGTTAAAGTCACCTCTATAGATATAGGTACAACTACACGCATTCGACTCAAGATAAAGCACACCGGACCCACCTCACTCCCCAGCCTATGGTTTATCAAGATCCCCTCACTGAGTTGGCGAGCTAGAGCTATTACAGCCTTACCTAGGCTATTGCATACTGAAACACGCTTTTACAATGAACTGGCTGACAACACCCCAACAATAAAACCCAAAGTTTTAGCGGCTAAAAGTATTTTTGCTCGGGGCTCCACATTGGTCCTCAACGACATTTCTGAACTAGGTGCTAGCCCTGGCTCTCCCTGCGACACCTTAACAGTCGAACAAGCCCTGCTGATGATTGAGCAATTAGCTTGTTTACACGCCAGGTTCTGGAATAAAACCCACAATAATGCAAAGTACAATTGGCTTGCTGGCCCTGTCAGAAAACTAGAAGATCACTTAGGCACAGCACTTGCGGTGCCATTAATGAAACGGGGCTTAAACAAAGCAGGCAAGCTGACACCTAAATCATTACACACTCCGGCAATTCATTATGCACGCCAACGTCGCAAGGCCATGCACTTTTTAACCCAGGGCACCCAAACCATTGTTCATCACGACTGCCACCCTGGCAACCTGTTCTGGCATAACAATAAACCAGGCTTACTCGACTGGCAAATGGTGAGAATGGGGGAAGGGATCGGTGATATTGCTTATTTTCTGGCGACCTCATTAGAGCCAGCCACAAGAAAGGCCAATGAAAAAAAACTGGTACATCACTACACTGAAACTCTTGCTAGCAAAGGTATTAAAAATATAAACACAGACTATCTACAGCAAAAATACCGCGCACACCTTGTCTACCCTTTTGAAGCGATGTTAATTACTTTAGCAATCGGCGACATGATGGAGCTGAAAGCAAACCATCTACTGATCAAGCGTACAGCTGCAGCCGTTAATGATAATAATACATTTGCAGCACTGCCCTTATAAAAACCCTACATAGAAGGAATCAAACCTCCATGTCGCTAAACTAACGAATAAGCTCTTTGGGGCGCAGTGCTTTAGCCTGCTATTTTCGACTATGAAAGCAGGCTAAAGCACTGCGCCCCATTCTGGTATTGCTCTTAACTTAATAGCAGTGATGCTCCCGCTGGGAATGAGAACCCCCCCTTCCTTAGAAAGATTCAAACCCTTTTTCGATACCCTGTTCATATTGTCTAAAAAACTCGCTCATTTCTTCAATCATTTTACCTAGCTCACTCAAGCCTTGCTGTGCAGTTACAGTCTCCTCCTGTTGGTATTGTTCCTTCAGAACATTAGCAAATATATGCATAGAAAGATGAGTCTGATCAACCTTATCCAGCCACTTGCTATCAACCCCCTGCTCTTGCTTTATTTGCTTTACCCAAGCACCATAATGACATTTTTTAGCATCTATTATGGGCCAGCTTGCACTACTATCTTTCACCGCCAACATTTTATTTTCGAATTTTTCCAGCCAACGAGCAGTGGTCAGTTCAAGCAACATAATTTTCTTCTGTTGCTCAGTGTATGTTTTGCTAGCATAAACTATCCATTCTTTATTTGGGCTGTAGTTATTTAACCAGGAGGGGAATTCAGCAGCGGGCATTGGTCTCGAAATACCGTAGCCTTGAGCCAGATCACAACCCATTATAAGCAGTATTAACCCATGCGCTGATGTCTCAACACCTTCAGCAATCAGCTGACGATTAAAAGCATTTGCCAAGCCAATAACACCCTCAATAATGGCATAGTCCTCTGGATCATCCAGCACATCCCGCACAAAGCTCTGGTCAATTTTAAGCGTACTCGCTTGCAGATTTCTTAAATGAGTCAGTGATGAGTAGCCTGTACCAAAATCATCAAGCGCAATATGAGTACCCAAGGCATGATGACAAGTTTTAATAATCGCACTGATGGTATTTAAATCACCCAAAGCACTACTTTCTAATATCTCAAGCTGTAGATGTTTAGAGTCAATACTTGGGTGCCTTGCCAAGGCGGCATCAAGTTCAGCAATAAAACCAGCTGACTGCAGGTGATAAGAAGAAATATTGACACTCACCTCTAGCACTATGCCTTGATCTTGCCATAAATCAAGTTGCTTCAAGGCCGATTCAATCACCCAGCTACCTAATTGAACTTCTAACTCTGTATCACTAATAATGGGTAGAAAATCCAATGGTGGAATCAGCCCTTTTTCTGGATGCTGCCAGCGAATCAGTGCCTCGACACCAAATGCCTCACCTGTTTTCATATTCACTTTAGGCTGATAATACAGGCACATTTCATCGTTCAATAAAGCAGACTGAATCTCTTTTAGGCGATGCTGCTGAGCTATCACTTGCTGATCTTGATCGGCATTAAATAACTGAAAACAGCTTCGTCCCGTCAATTTTGCCTGATACATAGCCTGATCAGCATGTCGAATCAGAGTATCCAGATCAGCTGCATCTGAGGGATATAAGGTAAATCCACTGGAAGCACTGATGGTGATTGAGTTGCCTTCAATACTATAGGGTTTTGCTAAAGCATCATGCAGCCGTTCTAATAATATTTCACACTGAAACAAGCCATCAATACTGCCTAACAATAAAACAAATTCATCCCCCCCCATGCGAGAAACCGTATCTTCTTCACGAACACAGCTTTTAATCCGCTCAGCGACCTCAATCAATAATTGATCACCGACAAGATGGCCATAATTATCATTCACTGGCTTAAAATTATCTAAATCAAGGAAACACACAGCAACTAAGGTTTTAGCTCGCTTACTATGCGCAATCGCCTGAGTATAACGATCAACCAGTAGAGTACGGTTAGGAAGTCCCGTTAGCACATCATAATGCGCCATAAGCTCCAGGGTCTGCTGCTGGTTTTTAGTTTGAGTAATATCAGAAAACAAGCCAATATAGTTTTGCGCCTTTCCCTGATCATCTAATATGGATGAAATAGTCAGTTGTTCAGCGTAAAGCTCACCTTGTTTTTTACGATTCCACACTTCACCGTGCCAATAGCCTTGCTCGGCTATGACGTTCCACATATCAGCATAAAATTCGGGCGTTTGCTTGCCTGAATTAAGTATATTTGGATTCTTCCCTATTACCTCTTCACGACTATAGCCCGTGATTTCACAAAAAGTAGGGTTTACGTCAACAATTAATGAGTTAGCATCGGTAATGGTAATGCCTTCATGCGCATCCTTAAAGACACGGGCCGATAATCGAAGCTTTTCATCAGCTTTAAAGCGCTCAATTGCCACTGTCGCCAGTTGAGCCGCAAACTCTATTAACTTGATATCTTGCTCATCGGGTTGCTTTGCTTGATGATGATAAATTGCAAAAGTCCCCAGCAAACTATCGTTTGAGCCCATAATAGGTTCGGACCAACAAGACCCTAAGTTTGCTTTAGCAGCAAGGTCTTTATAGGCCACCCAATAAGGATGAGTCTGAATATCGTCTACTACCACCCTTTTACGCAAAAAAGCAGCCGTGCCACAGCTACCTGTATTATCACCAATTTCGAGGCCATCAATAGCTTCATTATAGAAAGCGGGTAAACTAGGTGCCGCCCCCGCTAATAAATGCTTAGCTTTATCATCCAGTAGCAAGATACTACAAAGCACAGAAGAATCATCATGCTCTATAGTTTGCACAATTGATTGAAGAATGACCGACAATTGCACACCTTGAACTAATTGCTCTAATACCACACTGCGATAGTTATCACGTAACTCCATCATTTTACGTTTCGAAATATCTTGATGAATACCAATCATTCGCAAAGGACGTTGCTTTTCATCTCTATCAACAACTTCACCAATAGAGTTTAACCATATCCACTTTCCCGATTTTGCCAACCGCCTATATTCCATGGATTTTGACTGCCCCGTTTCCAGACACTGCTGAAATGCCTTTAAAACAGAATATTTATCTTCTGGATGTATATTTTGCTGCCATTCTTGCAGATTAGAATGAAATTCAGAGGGAGTAAAACCTAATATCCGAGGATATTCATCACTAACAACGATATCGCCTGTTTGCAGATTGAGGTCAAACCAGGCTTGATTAGAAACAATCATGGCCAGATTTAAACGCTCTTCATTTTGTAGTAGCTCTGCTGTTTGTTGCTTAACTTTGTGCTTTAAACCTGCCGCTATTTGCTTGACTCTATAAGTAGCAGCCAGATAGATAGGGTAAACAAACAGTAAAAACAAAAAGGATATCATTAAGGTTTGATAAAAGTGCTGCTTCAGAATGGCTTTAATTTGATCAATAGCAATATCTGCTCCAGTAACAAAATAACTGCCATCTTCTGCCTGCAAGGGGATAAAGACACTACGAAAGGTGCCCCATTGATCGGTATATTCAAGAAATGCTGTTTCATTATTCTCAAACACCTTATAAACGAGGGGATCAGCATCATCATAATGATCGAAAAATAAAGATAAACCTTCGCCCGATTCACGCTCTTGTTCTGTTGCACTAGACGAGGTGAAGCGTATCTTATGTTCTCGTAAAATCAGTGTATAAATATAAACAATATCATGGGTGTCGGTAAATTTTGACAGTTTAGCTATGTTTGCAAGATGAGACTCTTTAGTTAGATCACTCTCAGATATTTTTTTACCATGAAGTCCCTCAGGCAATAAAAGCGGGGTAATATGCGCTGCATCTAAAAGCTGCTGATCTATAACCGTATACAGATGTTTCTTTTCTTGAGTAAAGCTAAAGTAAGCAAATCCAATGACCCAAAATACATAAAGTAACAAAGCAAAAAATGTAAATTTATTTTCTGGATGGTATAACTTAAACATACATACAGCCTAGGCCTTGAGGTTAGTTGTTTATATCAGTATAGACAATCATACAAACAAGTATCCATTAGCTATCATCATCTCCGATTAAAACAATAGAGAATTAACTCTACTTTAAACTTTACTGCCAGCAAGCAAGCTATCCTTATTAGGGTGAGGTGATATTGTTTCTCCTGTACAAGAATCAAAACAGCCACTTTCTCTGGTTCCATTTATTGCAGCAATAAACAACTTTTTCATTTCCTGACAATCATTAAAAACGGTCATCCACACACTAAAAAAACCTGTTGCCTCCATATTCTGGACGATTAATTTTTTAACTGACGGTATATTCAAGTTGTTCAAATAGTCATCAAGGCAGCTTTCAGCAATTCCCCATACCTGCATACGCTGACCCGCCCTATCTTGAGCAATTAGATTCCCCCTATCATCATAGCTTTCACGTAATTCTTTATCTAGCCCCAATAAAGATAAAGTCGTATTTGCTATCATTTCTTGTTGTGAATTCAGAGAATGTGCAGCAACAATCCTTCCATCAGCTAAATATTCAAATGCAAAAAAGGTATTGTCTCTATCAGGAAAAAATAATTTATCAAAAACAACCTGCTTATCTCCTTTAGTAGAATTACAATTGACACAGGCTAATAAGAAATTGGTCCAGATACCTTTTAATTCAGGCCTCCCATATACGCCTTTTTTAGGCTCAATATGCTCTACCGCTAAATTTGTACTTATCTTTCGCTCGCAGTAACTACAATAAAACCCAATACGGCTTATAAGCTCAGTTTTTGCATCAGTATAATCGCTATAATTATCAATTCGCGGCGAATCACCTCGTCTAACAGGCCTCATATTTAGCCCTCAGTTTTCACAGCATATTTCAATTCCAAAAAAGCTTGATAAGCAGGATTATCAGCATAGGGGGCAATAAGTTTTGCCAGTTGCTTTTTATACTCAGCTTGTTTCTCTTCTGGACTTAACTGTAGTTCATCCAGTAATTGAAGATAGGTTTTTGCAGCATCTTTCATTTCTTCATAACGCTGACTAACATCAGGTCGCTCCACCCCCATATTCTTCGCAATTTCTTCAATTCCTTTACTATCATACCCAGATAATGGCTCACCATCTAACATAATTAGCTCTTCACTAGAGCGTAATGATTGAATTAAAAAAGGCGAATGTGTAGTACAAATAAATTGAATATTGGGGAAAACATGACGTAAATCCTCGACTACCCGACGTTGCCATTTTGGATGCAAATGCAAATCGAGCTCATCAATTAAAACAACACCTTTGGTTTTAGAACTGGCATCACCTTTAAGGTGAGGATTCAAAATAGCAGCTCTTCGGGCAATATCACAAAACAAACCTAAAATTGTACGTTGTCCATCACTTAAATGCTCAAAAGGAACACTTACATCACCTTCAAACTCGACCATTACACGACTTTGTTCAAAATCAAACTTAAATCCTGTACAGTTTTCTAATGCGCCTATAGCAGCATTTTTAATTGATTGTAAAACTGGGGTTTCTTGTTTTTGCTGTATTGAAGCCAGCTCATGTTTTAACAACCATTCACCTATTGCCTGGTGATCAGCTCCAGTATGAAAACAATCAACATAGGGATCAAAGCGAGAATATTTCGCTTTTGCAGAAGCCTCTACATTAAGTTCATTTTTAGCAAGCCATAATCGATCACACTCATAAAATGCAATTAGGGGTAAATCAAATGAATTTCCTTGTTCAATATAATCTAAAATATCTTGAGCTAGACTATGAAATTTGAGCGGATATGACAAAGTATAGCCAACCGACAAATTATCTTCGTAATTTATAGCCACACTTGTTTCAGTCTTTTCATCTCCTTCCTTCTTAACTCGCTCCCAGCGAACCATAGTCTCCTGTTTATTTTTCTCCTTACCAACTACTATAGCTGAACCCATAGCCTGTATAACTGTCTTTTTACTTTTATCAAAGCGATTATCTAGCTGAACCTCCCTAATCTCTTCTTCTAAAATAGGCCTAAGGTTATTTTTATCCTTAATATAAGCATGGGCCCAGCCACCTAATGCAACAGCGATAGCTCTTAACAAGGATGTTTTCCCACTGCCATTAATACCAACAACTAAATTAAACTTTGAATTAAAAGTAAATTCATTTTTTGAAAATAATTTAAAATTTTCAATTTCAAGCTTATTTATTTCCATCAATCACATCTCTTACACGTATATAGCTATTAGACTAAAGCTAATCATGAGAATACTATCTTACAACACATCCAACTTAGCATAAGATAACATCAGCCACTTTAATCCCACACCCTGAAAATTAATCTGCACTCGCTCCTGGGCACCCTCACCTTCCATTTGTAACACCACGCCTTCCCCGAACTTCACATGTCTAACTCGCTGACCCATTTTATAGGTACCCACTTGCTGAATAGATGAAGGTTTTTTCTTGACCGCTGTAACGGGACGACTAACATTTGCGCGAATTCTAACTTCCTGAATAAATTCAGCAGGGATTTCCTTTAAAAAACGCGATGGCCTTGGATAGGTTTCTTTACCATATAAGCGTCTGGATTCAGCATGGGTAATATAAAGCTGTTTCATAGCCCTTGTTATCCCCACATAACAAAGCCTTCGCTCTTCTTCTAAGCGCCCCACATCATCAACTGATTGCTGAGAAGGAAATAAGCCTTCCTCCAATCCCACCAGAAAAACCAGCTTGAACTCTAAACCTTTAGCAGAATGCAAGGTCATTAACTGTACACAATCCTCATAATCATCACCCTGCATATCCCCTGATTCCAACGCAGCATGTGCCAGGAACATATCTAATTCAGCGAGATTTTCTTCATTCTCTTCATCAAAATCAAATAACTTGGCTGCATTCACCAATTCTTCCAGATTTTCTATTCTAGCCTCACCTTTCTCGCCTTTTTCCTTTTTATAAAGCTCTACCAGGCCGCTTTGTTCAACGATCAGCTTAACCTTTTCAAACAACTCCTTGCCTTCAGCTTCAGCTTCCAATCGTTTGATTAACTCTAAAAAACCTTTTAGTGCATTAGATGCCCGCGCGGTTAAACGATTTTGATTGATTAATTCAACCGCTGCCTGCCACAGGGATAATTCATTTGCTCTGGCTAAAAAACGAATTTCTTCAATTAGCTTTGCCCCTATGCCTCGCGTCGGTGTATTGATGACTCGCTCAAAAGAGGCATCATCATGATGGTTGGACATAATGCGCAAATAGGCCAGCGCATTTTTTATCTCCATCCGTTCAAAGAAACGCAATCCACCATAAACCCGGTATGGCGTTCCAGTTGCCATCAGCTTTTCTTCAAACTGCCTTGATTGTGCATTTGAACGATACAAAATAGCGACATCCTGACGAGATCCTCCCTCATTCACCCAGGCTCTGATTTTTTCCACCACAAAATAGGCTTCATCCTGTTCATTAAAGGCCGAATACACAGAGATTAAGTCTCCATCGCCTGAATCAGTCCATAACTCCTTACCCATACGCGCATCATTTTTAGCAATCAGGGCATTGGCTGATTTAAGGATATTGCCTGTAGAGCGGTAATTCTGTTCCAGCTTAATTACTTGATGATTAGGGTAATGCTTTTGAAAATCGTATAAATTTTCTATTTTGGCTCCACGCCAGCCATAAATAGATTGATCATCATCACCCACCACAAACAGATTGTCCTTACCTTCTGTTAATAACCGTAACCAGGCGTATTGAATGGTATTGGTATCTTGAAACTCATCCACATGGACTTGTTTAAACCTATCCTGATAAAACTCTAAAAGATCATCATTATCGCGTAACAGCTCATGAGCTCTAAGCAATAACTCGGCAAAATCCACCAAACCTGAGCGATTACAAATTTCTTCATAGGCTTTATACAATTGCAGCATAGTGCGCTGGTAAACATCGCCTGTATCAACCATATGCCTGGCACGGATACCTTCATCTTTTTGCGCGTTTATAAACCACATCACCTGTTTAGGCGGCCATTTTGACTCATCAATATTAAGACTTTTTACCAGCCGCTTAATCACTCTTAACTGATCATCAGAATCCATCACCTGAAAGGTATCGGGCAATTTGGCCTGCTTGGCATGTCGCCTTAATAAACGATGTGCCAAACCATGAAAGGTACCAATCCACATGGCATGGGCAGATATATCAAGCAAATCCTCAATACGCCCGCGCATTTCCTTGGCCGCCTTATTGGTAAAAGTCACGGCCAGGATATTATGAATAGACAAACCTTCCACCTGAATTTGCCAGCCTATTCTATGCACCAAAACCCGGGTTTTACCACTACCCGCTCCCGCTAGAATTAGCATAGACTGGCTAGGCGCAGAGACAGCCAAGCGCTGTGCATCATTTAAAGAATCAATTAGTGAACTGTGTTTTTCCATGGTTTAGCACTTGCAGATATTTGCAAGCTGTGTATATTAGGTGAGTTAAATAGACCCCATAATGGGCATTATCAAAAAAATAGAGGTGAATACGATGAGTTTTGATTATAAACGTTTAATTGAAGGTAAAGTTAATGTCGGTGATAAAGACAAAAAAATGCGTTTGACTGCCGGTTCAATCCTATTATTTATCTCATTATTCACTGCAAAAATCATCCTTCTTGTTGCTGGTCTGGTTTTAATTGCAACCGGTTATACCCGTGTCTGCCCAGCTTATTCCGCAATGGACAAAAATACTTTAGAAGAATCATAATGATGATAAATACAGGGACGTATTTACATTTTACAAAATTCAGCTGTTTATTATGACTGGCTAGACCCAACTAGTCTATAGACAGCTTTGCTGTACATCCAAACAAATCACAGCTAAACGTGACAATTTTATTCCCCATCCCCGAAAATCACGCGCAACGCTTTAGTTTACATAATGAAGTGCATGCTCGCGCACCTATTACCTTACCACTGCCCGTAACCAGTACTTTCATTGCCTTATCTCTCAGCAATGAAGAAAAGAAACAGGAACGCATTCATCTGGCTAAATTATGTGATCGATACGGCATTACCGGCCCTAAAGAAGATGCCTCTCATTTTAGCGCTACATTCGACTCATTTAAAATGAGTTGGGAATACCATGCTGAATTCAGTACTTATTGTTTTTACGTGCAAAACAATGCTGCCGAACCGTTTTCAAAGTTAGCGCTGGAGCAAGTGCCTATAGACTGGCTATCCCAACTACCGGGAAAAATTGTTGTTGCTGCCCATGCCTCCATCATAGAAGCATCAACCCCTTCGGTGGCAAGCAGTGAATCAATCTCAGGCTTTTTTGAGGGCAATTGTATTGTAGGAGCAGAAGTGACGGGAGGGGCGGCTCGCGCTTTTACCGACTTTAAAATACACGCCGACGGGTTTAGTCGATTTTTAATCTTAAACTATCATTTAAAACCAGGACAAGCAGGCCGCTTACTACAACGTTTATTTGAAATTGAAGTCTATCGAGTCATGGCATTACTCGCCTTCCCCATTGCCAGAGAACTCACACCAGAACTCAACGAAGCAGACAATCAATTACTCACAATCACCTCCTCCATGGCACAATCCAGAGCTAATGACAGTGATTTACTGGATGAATTAACCACCTTGGCTGCCAAAGTTGAAAACAATATATCCACTCATCAATATCGTTTTGCCGCTGCCAGCGCCTATTACAATTTAGTTGAACAACGCATATCGGACCTTAGAGAAGTCCGTATTCAGGGTATACAAACTATTGGCGAGTTTATGAAAAGGCGTTTAGAACCAGCCATCAATACCTGCAAATCAACCTCTAAACGCTTTAATTCATTATCAAAACGGATTAACAATGCGGGACAGTTATTGCGTACCCGCGTTGATATGACCATAGAACGACAAAACCAGGCCTTGCTGACCTCTATGGATTTAAGGGCAAAAATGCAATTACGGCTACAGGAAACAGTAGAAGGTCTGTCCATAGTGGCAATTACCAGCTATATAGTCAGCCTGATAGGGCTAATAACCAAAGCGGCCAACACTTCAGAAAAAATCGATCTCAATCCCACGTTAACAACAGGTTTATCTATCCCTATCGTACTAGTACTAGTCGCTCTTGGGGTAAGACGTATACACAAAAAAATCCATACCTGGAATGATGATTAAATATCTTTTGTAGGGTGGATGAGCGCTAGCGTTATCCACCGTTTTTAAAGGATTTTGTTGGGGGTCAGGGTTGCTGGGGTCAGGTCTTTGACTTATGATTTCAACTAATATCTTCATCTAAAGCCACATGCAAACGGTGGGCAGAAAAGCCTTGCCCACCCTACCTCGCTCTCTTGATGTGGAGGGCTTAAGAGCAAACTCGGAACGCTCTTCCTTTAGCCTTTAGCCTTTAGCCTTTAGCCTTTAGCCTTTAGCCTTTAGCCTTTAGCCTTTAGCCTTTAGCCTTTAG
>ENA-ORXI01002159-ORXI01002159.1-sediment-metagenome-genome-assembly--contig:-NODE-2159-length-14493-cov-5.960877_pt1 | contig 14493 bp, 18 predicted proteins | sample MGYA00237861_ERZ511468 | MGnify/ENA primary metagenome ERZ511468 (study PRJEB26299, sample SAMN06266213) | sediment metagenome | isolation source: Hudson Canyon methane seep mesocosm | place... | reverse complement strand
AATAATGCAAATGCTAAGAATCCAGATACCTTCATTTTCATTTTGAATCGTGATTCACAGTATTTATATTTTCAATCAAATTAAAATTGACTAATTTATGGTCAAATTTCCCTTCTTTTAATAAAATATGCTTAAACATTAAAAATCAAATAATTTTCAAAAGAGAAATTTATTAAAATTACTACCAAAACATCAATTTTCTCAAAAACCTGTAATACAACATCAAATAATTCATAATAATGGAAATATTTGCTCAAAGAACCAAAGTTTTACAAATTTCTTTATTTGCAATTTTCTCAGCTTTTATAGTAGAATTAATCTTTGGTTTAATTTCCAATAGTCTTGCACTAATCACAGATAGTATCCATGCATTGTTGGATAGTGTCGTAACACTGGTTCTACTTTTAGCAGCAAGATTAGCAATGAAACCACCAGATGCTGAACATACCTATGGACATGGAAAAATCGAATCATTAGGAGGACTAATTGGAGGAATAGCAATTTTCCTAATTGCCTGTTTTTTTATTTATGAATCAATCAATAGATTACAGAGTCCACCTCCAAGTGTTTTACCAGGACTATTTGCAATAATGGGAGGATTATACACAATAGGAGTTGATTTTTTCAGAATTATATTACTTAGAAAAAGTATCAAAGCAATTGGAGGAACAACCCTCAAAGCAGATTTCTATCATGCATTCATGGATCTTGGTTCTACATCTGTTGCAATCATAGGAATTATTCTAGTTACATATGGAATTTATTTTGGAGATTTCATTGCAGCCTTGATTCTAGGAGGATTATTAGCAATACTTAGCATAAAACTGGTATACAAAACAGCACTAGATTTGACAGATGTAATATCACCAGAACTTGTAAAAAAGGTTAGAGAAATTTCAAATTCAACAAATGGAGTTATAGAAACAGGATCAATACTAATGAGAAGATCAGGAGATACAATTTTTGCAGATATAACCATATCATTAAGGGGAGATACAAGTTTTGAAAAAGCTCATGAAATTAGCAATAGTGTTGAAAAAAACATTAAAAAGAAAATATCAAATGCAGGAATAACAATTCATTTTGAACCCAATTGGAAAAATGTTCCACTAGATGGAAAAATTTTAGAAATTGCAAAAAGTGTCAAAGGAGTTAAAGAAGTTCATAATGTAATTACACATAAAACAAAAGGAAAAACATATTGTAATTTACACGTAATGGTAGATAGGGAAATCAATTTAGTTTCAGCACATAAAATTTCTGAAATTATTGAAGAAAAAATACAAAAAGAGATACCAGAAGTAACACATGCAACAATACATTTAGAACCGTTCATAACAGTTCCAAAAAATTTCAATATTGAGGATATAGAAACTGAAGAAAGAATTAAAAAAATTGTAGAAAATTACCCAGATGTAAAAAAAGTTGGTAGAATTTTATCATTAAAATTTGAAAATATTCTCAAAATTGATATTGATTGTTCTTTTGATAAAGAATTATCAATTGAAAAAGTTCATGATCTTACATCAGAAATTGAACATGTGATTAGATTAGAAATTAAAAATTCAGTAATTACAATACATCCAGAACCAAACTAAACCAAAATACTTGTCAGGTACATTACCAACATACCAATAGCAACACCTGCAACTACTGAAGAACCAGAAAGATTTTTGTCACCCTCTTCCCTGATTAATCGTAAAATTACGACAATAACTTGGAATATGGCACCAGCCCCGATTGCCAAAAAGATAACTGATGAAAATGGAGAATATGAAAATCCACCAATCCAGGCACCAAATATTGCAGGAGAGCCTGCAATTAGTCCAAAACCAATGAGTTTTGTAATTAATGATTTTTTTGACAAAGTTTTATCTTTAGATAATGGTCCTGCAATAGCAATTCCTTCAGTTGTATTGTGCAAAGCAAATCCAACAATCAAAAATGTACTAAATGCAATAGATCCTAAACCTACGGCTGCACCAATTGCAAGTCCTTCTCCAAAGTTGTGTAATCCAATTCCTATTGCAATCATTAATGCAATTGCCACAGGTTTTGTAAGTTTAGAAGAGTCTGCACGGTCTATTAATTTTTGACCTGCATAATACAGACCAATAAACGATATTACCACAACAGTAGCAGTTAACAAAATACCATTGAAACTACCAGCTAAATTTTCATTAGATACCTCAATTGCTTCTTCAATTGCATCAATTCCTAAAAATAATAATAATCCAACAGTTAATGCTAAAAAGAAATGATATTTACTTTTACTAATTCTTCGAATAAACGGAAGCCAAAGTAATCCAATCATTACAGGAATAATTCCAACATATGTTCCAATTATTGCAAAAAATATTACAAGGTCTGGTGTAAACTCTAATGCAAAAGCAGCAGATTCAATTTCTTTTTCAAAACGAGTTCCATCATCAATGGTAATTCCTATTCTGTAAGGTTCAGATTCATTCCATTCAAATGGAATTCTAACAAGTGCAGTTTCATATCGATCTAGAAATCCATCAGGCTCTACAGCAGCTGGTTGAATTCGGTCATTTACATCAGCGATTGCGATTTGAACTGGTATGGGGCCTGTGTTTCTTACAGTAGCTTGAATTTCTGAATCAATGAAATCTACTTTTTCAATTGTTACTTCAGGAATAGCAACTCCAAAATCTAACAAATCGGCACCAGGGCCAAAAATATACAGCATCATTACAACAACAAAAGCAAATGGAATAACACCACTTGCTACAACTTTAAATTTTGAAGTCTCACTAACTGCCATATTCCATATCACTCTCATCAGATTCAGAATTATCATTTACAAGAAATATTCCAACCCAACCTTTTTCTGAAAATTCCACTTTATGGGCATGGAAAAGATATTTTCCAGGATAGTCATACACAAATTCCATAATTCCACGCTCAGTTTGAGACAAAGTTATCATGTCAGTGTAAAATGAGGGGACCAAATCAGTACCGGTAGGATAATAGTTGTACAAATTACCATGGAGATGGAAATTGTTTATTGGATCAAATTCCACCATATTCACAACATAAATTCGAATCAATTCATTGGTGTTAATTTGAATTGGATGATGTTGATAATAAAACGGAATAGTGTTTGCAGCATAGAAATTATTTTCAGTATCAAAGTCAGTATCCAATCCATTTAAGACCATAACCATTTCATCAGCAGGTTCACGTCCTTCTTTAGGATCAACTATGAAAACACCATAAAGACCATGAATGATATGTTCCTCCAATGGCATTACATGGCAATGATAAGGATGAACTCCAACAGGACCAGCTTCAAACTCATACACAAATTTTCCACCACCAGGTCCTACTGCTTCAAAAACACCATCCATCTCAGCTGGATGAATTCCATGGAAATGGATTGTATGTTCTTTTGAGCCATTGTTGATAAAATTAATTTTAAGTAAATCTCCTTCAGTAGCTCTAATTGTAGGTCCTGGAACTGTTCCATTGTAAGTCCAAACATTATAAAAAACACCAGGAGAGACTTCCATCACTTTGTCATCCTCAGCAATAATGGTGTATTCTCTAACAGTTGTTCCGTCAGCGAGTTTTGAAACTTTTCCATAATTGAATTCACGTAAATATTCCATAGGATCAAATTCTACAGTAGATACAGTGTAAAGAGGATCAATAATTTCCCCAGTTGTTCGAATAACTTCACCTGAATGAGTTACAAATGTTTTAAGTTCAGATTGAGCTTCAGAAAAATTTGGAAACACCACAATGACAGAAAGACCAATTGTTACAGAAAGTAATAAAATCATTAAAGTGGATCGAGTAATTTTCAATATATCTAAAAAATTCAAAATTCTGTATTTAAAGTTACCCTAAGCTAACTTTTTTAGCCTAGTCTAATTTTTTATCAAAGACTCAAAAGTAAAAAAATTAGGTTTAAAATAAAGAAAACAAAACAAATTCTGTGCAAAAAACAGGATTATTGATAGTAATTTTTGGAATATTGATAGTTGCAGGTCTAGGAATGTCTGTAATTGAGAATCAAATCACATTAGAAGGAATTGTACAAGGCAATGGAAAAGTGAATTCAGCACAGATAGTTACAATTTTAGTAGATTTCGACAAAGAGGAAACACCAGTTGGAATTTTTGCAGTTCAGATAATGGATTTTAAAGAAAATACGTTTTCCACCAAAATATTAGATCCTTCAAGAAGTGAGATAATCTCAGAAAAAATAGATGAAGATACTATAGAACAAGAATTCAAAATACTTGATTCTGGAAAATATGAATTAATTATTCAAAGTTCTGATAATAAAGAAAGTTATGTGGCAGGTGCAATTGGTCCACTTCCAGATGCAAATAAAAAACTCATAATTACAAGCAGTTCAACATTATGTATAATTATTGGAATGAGTGGGTTAGGAATTGTGGCAATATATGAAATTAGAAATAAAAGAAAATCAGTTTAGATAACTATCCATTTTTTCCAAACCATTAATAGCACCATCAAAAGCATCACTATCTTCAAGTAGAGAACCAAGTTTTTCAGTATTTGCAGATATTGAATACTGATCATTTTCAACTGTTTTAGTTAGAAACTCACATTCTATCAAATAATCAAGTCTTTTCAAAAGATCAGATTCAGACATAGAAAATTGCTGAGCCAAAATGGAACATTCTTTTTCTCCATCTTCCAATTCTGCCAATATTTCAGATGTTATAGGATCAAACATACAATCAATAACTTTTTCTCTATCAAATGATTCACTCATTATCTAAATGCAAGAAATTAGAAAGTTATAACTTTTTGAATAGTTCAAAACAATAGAATAATTAAGAAATTATACATAACAAAAGTATGCAAAAACTCTGCAGTCAAGATCCATCAGGCAAAGGAGAGCACTGTTTTTGTATAGATATAGACACTCAAAGAGGAGTTAAAAAATGCTGCAAATGCAATCAGTGGAATGTTCAAGGTAATGATTGGACAAATGATGAAGACTTTAGATAATTTCAAGTCAAAATACATTAAAACTAAGCATACAGTAGTTCTGATCTCTCAAAAATCAATATCAGATAAATCAAAAGACTGACGCCTAGTATGGTTTTTATCGGGGTTTCTTAGAATTTTGGAATACTTGAGTAGCCAAGAATATAGACATATTGTAAGAATCGTAGGTAACGATATTCCAGGAGAAAGAAAACTTCTCGTAGGATTAACTCAAATCAAAGGTATAGGATATAATTTTGCAACAGCAATCTCATCAACTTTAAAAATTAATACAAATTCCAATATTGGTAATCTTACAGAGGCAAATGTTCAAGCAATTGAAAAATTAATTTTAAATCCAATAGAAGCAAAATTTCCATTATGGTTCCTCAATAGACAAAGAGATATTGAAACTGGAAAAGATTTGCATTTGTTAACATCAGATATTCCATTTACATTAAGAAATGATATTGAAAGAGAAAGAATAACTGCCAGTTGGAGAGGTTATCGTCATCTAAGTGGTCTAAAAGTTAGAGGACAAAGAACCAGAACATCTGGCAGAAAAGGTGGAGCAGTTGGTGTAGCAAAAGGTGGATTAGCAGCTCCAGTTAAGAAAGGTGGAGCAGGTGCACCAGCAGCAGAGGCAGCTCCAGCAGCAGCAGGTGATGCACCAGCAGCAGAGGCAGCTCCAGCAGCAGCACCTCCAGCGGAGAAAAAAGAATAGGTGTTTTGAATGGGAGATCCAAAATATCCACGTAAAGTTTGGCGTAAACCAAAACGACCTCTTAATTATGAATTAAAAATGGAGGAGTTACAAACTCTAGGTACATTTGGATTAAGAACTAAAAGAGAATTGTGGAAAGCACATACAGAATTATCACGTGTAAGACAACAAGCAAGATCATTACTTGCATTAACACAAAAAGTTAGAGATGAAAAAGAACCAATATTATTAAAATCACTTGCAAGAATTGGTCTAATACCAAACGATGCAACATTGGATGATGTACTTAATCTAAAACCTACAGATTTACTTGCACGAAGATTACAAACTATTGTTTCAAACAAATTAGGATTTAAAACACCATATCAAGCAAGACAAGCAGTAATTCATGGTCACATCATGGTGGGAGATAGAAAGATTGACATTCCATCATATACAGTTACAGTAGCAGAAGAAGATAGCGTTCAATTTACTCCAAAATCTAAAATTCCAGAAATGTTAGAAAAAAATAAAGTTAAAGAACCAAAAGTTGAAGCACCTACTGAAGGCGAAGAAGTAAAGGCTGAAGCAGCACCTACTGAAGGCGAAGAAGTAAAGGCTGAAGCAGCAAAAGAAGACAAGCCTTCAACAGACTAATCAAAGTATCATTATCAGTAAATACCCCTAATTATCAAATAGAATTACAATGTGTTCAATTATAGGTTATTCTGGAAATGAAATTGCAGCTCCAATTATTGTAAAGGGGCTCAAACGAATGGAGTATCGAGGATACGACAGTGTAGGAATTGCAACAGAATCAGAAAATCAAATTAAATTAAAAAAAGGAATTGGAAAAGTAAACGAAGTAAATTCAAAAATTCAACTCGATAGTTTACCAGGTAAAATAGGCATAGGTCATACAAGATGGGCAACTCATGGAAAAGTTACAGAACTTAATGCACATCCACATCCAAGTAATTCTGGAAAAATTGCAATAGTACACAATGGAATAATAGAAAATTTTGAAGAATTAAAAAAACAATTAGAAGACGAAGGATATAATTTCAAAAGTGAAACAGATAGTGAAATAATTGCAAATTTACTTCAAAAAAATTATGAAGTTACAAAAAATGTAAAGGAGACAATAATGAAAACAGTTTCAGAAATTAAAGGTCATTATGCGTTTGTTGCAATGTTTGAAAATGGTCAACTAGCAGCAGCTAGATTTCATGAACCATTAATTATTGGAGTTGGACAAGAAAATATTTTCTTGTCAAGTGATGTTTTAGGATTCATTGAATATACAGATAATGCAATATACATGAAAAGTGGAAATTTCATAATTTTAGAGAATAAAGAATTTCAAATTTTAGATTTTAATGGTGAAAAAGTTAAACATGAAATTACAAAAGTTTCAAAAGAATTTGGAGATGCATACAAAGGTGATTATGCACATTTTACATTAAAAGAAATTTATGAACAACCAGATGTAATCTTAAAAGCAGGAGAAACAACATTAGAAGGAATAGAAAAAGCAGTAGAATACATCAAAAATGCAAAAAATATCTACATTACAGGTAGCGGAACAAGTTATAATTCAGCATTAATTGCAAAGCAAATCTTATCAAAATATGTCAAAATCAAAGCAGAGTCAATAATATCAAGTGAGCTTCAATTTACACCAGAAACTATTGAAGAAAATTCAATATTTATTGCAATTTCTCAAAGTGGAGAAAGTGCAGATGTTTTAGAAGCAGTAAGAATTGCAAAAAAATTAAACTGTAAAATTATTTCCATTGTTAATTTACTCACATCATCACTTACACGTAAAGGAGATGTCGTATTAGGAATGAATTGTGGACCAGAAATAGGAGTAGCTGCAACAAAAAGCTTCACGGCACAACTAATAATATTATACAAAATTGTACAAAAATTAAGTGAAAACATTACAATTAATTTTGAAGAATTTTCAGAATCAATTTCAAAAATGATAGAAAATCCAATAAAAATTCAAAAGATTGCAAAAGAATTGAAAAATGTATCAGATATTTACATTTTAGGTAGAGGAATAAATTATCCAATTGCAATTGAATCAGCATTAAAATTAAAAGAATTAACATACATTCATGCAGAAGGAATTCCTGGAGGAGAACTAAAACATGGTCCCCTTGCATTAATGGATACAGATGTTTTTGTAATTATCATTAATCCAAATGATTCAACATATACTGACACATTAACAAGTGCACGAGAGATTAAAGTACGGGGAGCAAAAATTATCGGTGTTTCAGATATTGAAAGTGATGTTTATGATTATTGGATTGAAATTCCAAAAATTAATGAAATACTATATCCAATTTCAGAAATCATTCCAATACAACTACTAGCATATTATTCAGCATTAGAAAAGGATACAGATCCAGATTATCCTAGAAATTTAGCAAAATCAGTCACTGTAAAGTAACATTATTCTCATATTGCTAACTGGAAGTAGTTCCAGAATGATCATGAATTTTTACTTCATTGATTATTTTATCCATGATCCGTTGTTGTCCTCCTGCATTATCTATTGTTACCAATAGTAAATTTCCACTAGGTAATGGAATTGTTGCACGTCTTAATTTTTCGTAAACTGCCAAAGTGTATACTCCCTCTCCAATTTTTGGATAGTGTTTTTCTCTAGATTTCCATGCAGTTATTGCATGATGTATAGTTTCTTGTGTCTCCTCAGGAGACAAAAATAGACGAGTGTCAGGTTTTGAACCTTTAGCAAGGATTTCACCAGATTTGTTTGCCACTGCAACAAATCTAATATTTTTATCTAAATTGAAGAGTCTATTTACAAGACTCCCATATTCTATAACTTGACTCATGAGAAATTAATCTTAGAGATGAAGATAACTATATTGAATAAAATTTTAAAAAAATGTTTAATTTTTCTAGATTATCTAAAAATTTGTTTGATTTCTTATTAATTATATTAATTTTAAAAAATGGTTTTACTTCTATGAAAACTTACTTTTTACTAAAGTAACTTTTTTTATAATCTTCTAGCTATCTTTAGCTGAACGATAGTAACTAAACCGATTATTATCAAGATACTGCCAATCGCTAAAGAATACTCAAATGCGGGATATGCAAAATAAATAATTAATACAGCAATACCCATTAGGAAAAAACCAGCTATTCCACCTACTGCTAAATTAGTCATAAAATAATGTAATTTTTGATTCGTATTAAATTAGATGAAAGACAGTTAAGATTTGTGAGATCGTTGAGCAGATAATCTATCATATTCCTGTTCTGCAAGATTCAAAAATTTTGCAGAATCATTTCCAGTTTTGAGCATAGATGAGATGATGGTACCTCCAGCACCTACGCCTTCTTTTGCAAATCCTTCTGAAAATGCCTTTAATCCAGAATATTTTGAATTGTTTAATCCAGGATTTACAGAAATTGCAGGTATGTCTGCAATCTGTTCAACTAGATTTGTAAAATTTGCATTTTGATCATTTGTGATATAAGAAGTAGTTCCAATTGCAGTATTTTTTTCATTAAATCCAATTTTAGATGCAAATGCTAAAACGGCAGTCATTTGAGTTCCACCAGCTAACATTACTTTAGAAACAACCGATGCAGAACTTAACATTCCTGCAACAAAAGCAATCATAGGATCACCAACTTTTGCAAGTATACTATACGGATGATCAGAATCAATTCGTTTAAGTGCAGAATCAACAATTTCATTTTTTAATTTTGTAGGATTAGTAGGAATACTGGAACTTACTTTTGCATCAAAATCAAAAGCTCGTAAAACAGCTAAAGCAGTTGTTGTTCCAGCAGGAATACTTTCACCAATTACTAAACAATCAGTTAATGATGCCATATTTCTTCCAACAATTCTACCATATTCAACTGCAGCAGAAACTTCAGAATCAGTCATTGCAGATTCAACAGAAATATTTTTTCCAAAAGATAAACCAGTTTCAATAAAAGGTAATTGAGGAGTAAGTTTACTTCCAGCATTAATTGTTAAATGAGGAATACTTGCAGATTCTAAAGCAGTTTTAGTTAAAAGACCAGGAGTAGGTTTTCCATCAGGAGTCATTGGAATATTATCAATAGTTTTACAATATCCATAGTGAAGATATTCTGCATCAGCTGGAGGAGTATATTGCATCGAATTAATGTCAGCACCGGCAATAGTAATTCCAGGAATTTCACAAGTTTCAGTATATGACATTACAAAAGAAAAAAGAAATCTTCCAGATTTTACAGATTCAAGGAAATTTTGAGCCTGTTCAACATTACCAAATAATTCAAAATCTTCCAAAAATATCACTAACCCATCATGTCTAGAAACTGTTGTTCAGTTCGTTTTTGCATTATCATATTAGTCATTTTTTCTTTTCCTATAGTAGATACTTCAGTTGAACCATAATTATGACCGGGATATAATACTAAATCATCATCTAAAGAATGAAGTACATCAAAAAGACTATGATAAAGTTTAGATGCACTACCTCCGGGCAAATCAATCCTACCACAATTACCAACAAATAATGTATCACCTGAAAAAATATTTCCGTCACCTACTAAGCAAATACTATCATTAGAATGTCCAGGAGTATGAAGAACTTTTAATTTTGAATTACCAAATTCAATAAAATCACCATCTTTTACAATAATATCATTTTTCAATGTTGAAGATTCATGTTGAATGATAGGGGCTTTGGTAGAATCTACCATTTCTTGATTTCCTCTGGTATGATCATCATGATAATGGGTGTTAACAATATATTTTATTTTTAAATTATTATTTTTAATTATTAATTCTAATTCCATTAAATTCCAAGAAGGATCAATAATTATAGATTCACTAGTATCTTCATCAACTACAATGTAAGAAAAATTCTGCATTGGTCCTACTGGAATTTGATGTACTATCATAGAATTCCTTCTTCAGCTTCGACAGGAATTCCAATTTTTTCTGCATAGAGTTCACCAGTTAAGTCCTTTCTTTTTGGAATACCTTCTTTCATTTTATGAAATGTAACTGTCATGTCACATGTGGTAAAAATATTGGCAGTATTTCCTGTTTGAGGATCTAATCCAGATGGAACGTCTACTGCAAATTTGTAACAATCAGTTGTATTGATATAATTAATTGCAGATGCATATGGTTCTCTAATTTCACCAGTAATTCCAGTACCCAAAATTCCATCTATAATGATGTCAGGTTTAAAATTAAAATCCAAAGAATTTCCAGACATTAATTTTATGGATGGCATTTTTTTTAAAATTAACCAATTCCAATTACTTTCATCAGTTTTAATTTTTTCAGGATCACCAAGTAACATAACAGTAACATTTGAGCCATAGCCAGCTAAATGTCTAGCCATTACCAAACCATCTCCACCATTATTTCCCAAACCTACAAAAACTAAAACATTTTTTGAGGCTATATTTTCGAATTTAGTAATTAAACGTCTTACTGCTGCAGCGCCAGCATTTTCCATCATGAATTTTTTTAAAAAACCCATATCATGACCTTTATTTTCAATTTGATACATTTGATCTACAGTTATTTCCATATTTTACATGAAAATGATTACCAAAATAAAAGTTTAGCAAACGGCTTTATCCTAGTTTTAGAATATTGTAACATGACGTTAAAAAATGTTAAACCATCATTAACCAAAATTACAAAATCTTTAGCTGCAACTCAGGATTCAAGAGAATTTTTACTAAAAAATACTAGAGAAATAATTATTCTATGTAGTAAATCAATTATTGCAGTTCATAAAGGAGACTTAGTAACTGCAAAAAATAATTTAAAACGAGCTGATACATTATTAAAAAAATATAAAAAAAAGGCAACAGGTCAGTTAAGAAGATATTTGATTACACCAGAACAAGAATTTGTTGAAGCAGCATGTCTAATTGCAGTTGTTGAAAAAAAAGACATTCCATCAGATAAAAAATTAGCAGTAATGCCAGAATCATATGTTTTAGGATTATTAGATTGCGTAGGAGAATTGAAAAGAAGAGTTTTTGATGAAATGCGAACAGGTGATATTGATGAAGCAGTAAGATTTTTTGAAATTATGGAAGGCCTATATCTTCAGCTTTATACTTTCTCATTATATGATAAAGTTGTAAAAGAAGCAAGACGAAAAATTGACGTAAATAGAATTCTAGTAGATGATGTTAGATCTGCAATTACAGAAGAAAAAAGAAGAACAGAATTAATTAAAGCATTAGAAAAACTAGAAAAATAATTTTAAAAAAATGGTGCGGATGATGGGATTTGAACCCACGTACTCCTAAGAGACTAGCCCCTCAAGCTAGCGCCTTTGGCCAGGCTGGGCGACATCCGCAACAGAATAACCTTGTATGGTTTTTATAATCCTTGGCGACTTTTTTCATCGTGTTAGTTCCAGTTAGATGTTTTACGTGCGGAAATTTAATTGCAGATAAATATGATAATTATCAAACTAAACTCAAAATAGGTGAGGATCCTGAAAAAATTCTAAATGAGTTAAAAATTAACAGGTATTGTTGTAGAAGAATGCTTGTAACTACTGCTGAAACAATTCAACAAGTAATCCCATTCTATGAATCAATTCATAAAAGAAAACAAGAAGTTCTATCTGAATTAGATTAACTTGTCTAAAATCACTTCAATTGAAGGACGTGTATTATTCAATAGTCGAGGTAGTAAAACAATTGAAGTTGACATAAAATCAGATAATAAATTTCTAGGAAGAGTATGTGCACCTTCTGGTGCAAGTGTAGGAAAATATGAAGCAGTTAGTTTTCCAAATGGAGGTCCAGAAGAAAGTCTAAAAATACTAACACAAAATTCTCAAAAATTCATAGGACTAGATTCATCAGATTTAAAAACAATTCATGATACTTTGAAAAGTTTAGACAGTACCAATAATTATTCAGTAATTGGCGGTGCACTAGCATTTGCCGTAACAATTGCATCAATGGAATCAGCATCAAAATCACTAGACCAACCATTATTCAAAACACTATCAACTGAATCGAATGTTAAATGTCCATTTCCAATAGGAAATATTTTAGGTGGCGGTGCACATGCAGGACCTGGAACCCCAGATATTCAAGAAATTTTAATTTGTGCAACAGGTTCAAAAACTATTGAAGATGCAATTGAAACAAATTTAGCAGTTCATAAAGAATTACGTAAAGTTTTAGAAAAAGAAGATCCTAACTTTACAAACGGAAGAGGAGATGAAGGTGGATGGGCACCCAAATTAGAAAATCAAAAAGCATTAGAAGTATCAGTAAAAGCTTGTGAAAATTTAGGATTTACTTTGGGTAAAGAAGTTTCGTTAGGAGTAGATTTTGCATCTTCAACACAGTGGAATGAAGAGAAAGGAAAATACTTGTACGATAGAGCTGGATTTGAAAATTCAACAGGAGAACAAATTGATTTTGCAGCAGATATCATTGATAAATTTAAATTAATTTATGCAGAAGATGCAGTTCATGAAGAAGCATTTGAAGATATGGCAGAGTTAACTGCAAAATTTCCAAATACATTTGTCACGGGAGATGATTTGACAGTTACAAGTAAAGATATTCTAAGAAAAGCAATTAATGTAAAAGCATGTAATGCTGCAATTTTAAAAGTCAATCAAGCAGGCAGTCTATATGATGCTCTTGAATTTGCAAATGTTGCAAATCAAAACAATATCAAATTAATTACATCACATAGATCTGGTGAATCTATAGACTCTCAAATTTCACACATAGGCATAGCAACAAAGTCAAAAATGCTCAAAGTAGGCGTAGTAGGAGGTGAAAGAGTAGCAAAATTAAATGAATTATTACGTTTATCAGGGCATGATTTTATATGTGGCATGGCGGAGATTTAAAATCGTCATGAGTGAACAAACTGAAGCAATAGATATCAAGAAGAAAGTTATTTCAACTGGGATCAGAGTTGGAACACAAGTTAAGACAAAATTCATGAAACAATTTATCGAAAAAGCAAGTCCTGAAGGACTTTACATGTTAAATATCGATATGACACTAGACAAAATTAACACATCTGCTAAATTTATCAATAGAATAGGAGCAGAAAATATCATAGTATGTTCAGGTAGACAATATGCTGGAATACCTATTGAAAAATTCTGTGAAATGACAGGAGCTAAACAACTTCTTGGAAGATTTATGCCAGGAACTTTAACAAATCCATCACTACCATATTACATTGAACCAAAAATAGTTCTTATTTCAGATCCTGAAGTAGATGAACAAGCACTAATTGAAGCAACTAATGCAGGAATTCCAGTTATTGGAATTGCAAATACAGATAACATTACCTCAAAATTAGATATCATCATTCCAGCAAACAACAGAGGAAGAAAAGCATTAGCAACAATCTACTGGTTACTAGTTCGTCAAATTCTCATTGAAAAAGGAGAATTAAAAGAAAATGAATCAATGAAATATGAAATTGATGATTTTGAAGCAAAAATGATTGAAGAGGAAATCGAATAACCAATTTCAAGTGTTTAATTGAAATCTAAAGCATCAGCTCCAGGAAAAGTCATTCTGTTTGGAGAACATTTTGTAGTATATGGTGTAAAAGCAATTTTATGTTCTATTAATAAAAGAGTAACAGTTACTGCAGAAAAAATTAGTGATAAAAAAATAGTCATTAATTCAGAAATAGGTAATCTAATCTTAGAACCCAACAAATCAATTTCAGAAATTAATTCACCATTAAAACCATTTTATTATTTAGGGAACAAAGTAATTAA
>ENA-ORXI01002158-ORXI01002158.1-sediment-metagenome-genome-assembly--contig:-NODE-2158-length-14496-cov-3.529163_pt1 | contig 14496 bp, 9 predicted proteins | sample MGYA00237861_ERZ511468 | MGnify/ENA primary metagenome ERZ511468 (study PRJEB26299, sample SAMN06266213) | sediment metagenome | isolation source: Hudson Canyon methane seep mesocosm | place: USA:Hudson... | reverse complement strand
GGTGGCCCGACCTGGAATCGAACCAGGGACACAGGGATTTTCAATCCCTTGCTCTACCGACTGAGCTATCGGGCCATCAAGGTCGCGTATTAAACCTTTTGGTGGCGATGATGTCAAGTACCAATCTTGAAATATCTGTGTTGTAAGCTTGTTTGGTGTCTATTTGCATGGTCTAATACTTGGCTTGTTTTATTGTTGATATGAATGGATGTGTGATGATGTTACGCGGTAGGTTCGGTTTCTGGCTGGTAATGGCGGTTTTGGTGGCGGTGCTGTTGTTTGTTGTGCCTGTGGCATCAAAAACATCTTTTACTGATTATATGGATGAGTGGTTCGGTAAATATAATGATGCGGTCGAAAGTGCGCAAGAAAATGACGAGGAAACTACAGGTGATGATGAGGATGAAGAGCCTATAGGAAAAATGATGGTGCGTATTGATGATGAGATTGGTGACTATGCAGGTGTTGAGGTTCAGACATTGCTGAAAACTAATTATTTCCCTGAGTCGAAGGCGTTGGCAAAGGTGGTTGATTTACGTCCGATGCTGGCTTTGCGTGCCCGATATAATCAGGCTTTAGCTTCTTTGAATGTCGCAAAGGTGATGAAGGTCTCGGCGGTTCAGGAACTGACACGATTAAAACAGCTATCAAAGGATGCGGGTAGTGTTGCTGCTAAAAAGGTTAATTATGCTCAAACGAAAGTAAATGAGGCCCATGCTAAGTTGCAAGGTGTAAGTTTTAATGTTCAAGCTGTTCATGATGAGGCTTTGCAGACCTGGGGTGAGACGGTTTCTTCATGGATTTTAGAGAAAGATTCAAAAGAATGGCAGCGTTTACTCTCTCATCAAGATAGTTTGTTATTAGTCACTTTACCTGCGGATATTTCTTTAGCGGCGGAAGTCAGTTTTATCCGTATTGCACGGGATGGCTCACGACAGCAGGCTCGAAAGGCGTATTTTGTTTCTCCTGCATTGATTACGGACAAGGTGATTCAAGGTGAAACTTATTTCTTTAAAACGGCAACGGGTAAGTTGCGTTCGGGAATGAGTTTAGATGCGTGGGTACCGAAGGGAAGTAAGAGTTTAGAGGGCGTGTTTATTTCTGAGCAAGCGATTGTTTGGAGCGATGGTCAGGCTTGGGCTTATGTGCAAGTTGATGATGAGATGTATCAACGACGATCATTATTATCGGGTTTAGCAGCCGCAGGTGGCGTGTTTATACAAGATGAGATGCTTGCCGGCGATAAGTTGGTAATGCGTGGTGCACAGATGTTGCTGTCGGAAGAGTTTAAGTGGCAAATTGCTGATGAGGATGATGATTAATTATGCTTTCTCATGTTGTTGCTTTTTCAGTCCGTTTCCGAGGTGTAGTGGTTGCTTTAGCATTGTTATTGTTGGGCTATGGCGTTTATAAACTCTCTAGTTCTAGTTTAGATATTTTTCCTGAGTTTGCACCTAAGCAAGTCATTATTCAAACAGAGGCTCAAGGTCTGACAGCTGAACAGGTTGAGGTGCTCATCACACAGCCTTTGGAAAATGCATTAGGTGGTTTGGTGGGGACGGAGTCTATTCGTTCGCAGTCAATTCCTAGCTTGTCGGTGGTTATTCTTACTTTTTACGATAGTACTGATATTTATTTAGACCGGCAGTTAGTTTCTGAGCGGTTATTAGGTTTGCAAAATGCGTTGCCAGCCAATGTTGGGCCACCTTTGATGGTGCCGCTGGAATCATCATCTGGCACCATTATGACTATTGGTTTGAGTTCCGATAAGCATGACTTGATGGCCTTGCGCGCTTTGGTTGATTGGACTTTATCTCCACGATTACTCAGTGTGGAGGGTGTGGCAGATATTAATGTATTTGGTGGAGAAGAGAAGCAGTTACAAATCCAGTTAGATACCGATAAATTGACGCGCTATGGTATTGCTATTGATGAGGTTACGGAAGCGGCCAGACTTGCCACGGGTATTATGGCGAGTGGCTATATCGAAAATAGTAACCAACGAATGATGCTGAAAGTGACGGGACAGCCAAGCACTGTTGAAGCCTTGACTAAAATCGTGTTGCGGAAAACAGATAATGGCACTTTATTATTAGGAGATGTCGCGACTATTGTTGCTGGCCCTGCACCTGCAATTGGTGGTGCGGCGATTGGTGGTAAGCCTGGTGTCGTATTAATGGTGATTGGTCAATATAAAGCCAATACGCTGGCGGTTACTCATGGTATTGAAGCGGCATTAGCTGAGTTTAAAGGCGGTTTTGCAGCAGATGGAATTACCTTGCACGATGATTTATTTCGTCCTGCAAATTACATTGAATCATCACTGCATAATATTCGTGAGCATTTGATGGTTGGTGGTGGCTTGGTGATGCTGGTGTTGATCTTGTTTTTGTTTAATCTGCGTACCGCATTAATTTCGATTACTGCTATTCCTTTATCGCTCTTTGCTGCATTGATTGTGCTGTTAGAAATGGGTGTCAACATCAATATCATGGTGTTAGGTGGATTGGCGATTGCCTTAGGCGAGGTGATTGATGATGCGATTATTGATACCGAAAATATTTTTCGTCGCTTGCGTGAAAATGCGGCTTTAGCACAGCCTAAGTCGACGGCAACAGTGGTGTTTGATGCCTCAATGGAGGTGCGAAGTTCCGTTGTCTATGCCAGCTTTATCGTGATGTTGGTATTTGTACCACTTTTGACTTTAAGTGGTGTCGCGGGGCGAATGTTTCAGCCTTTAGGTGAAGCGTATATTTTGGCAATATTTGCCTCATTAGCGGTGGCGCTGACAGTGACTCCTGCGTTATGTCATATATTGCTAACTCGTTGGGGAAAGCTCAGTGATAAAGAGCCGCCTTTAGTTCGTTTTCTTAATCCTATCTATGGCTGGCTGTTAGGCTTAGTCAGTCGCTTTCCAAAAATAACTTTTTCGGGTGTAGTGGTCTTTTGCTTGGCTGGATTAGCTATTCTACCGTTGCTAGGAGGTAGCTTTTTACCTGAGCTACGCGAAGGACATTACATTATTCATACTGCCAGTGTGCCAGGCACATCGATTGCTGAATCGCTACGTATTGGTGGACAAATTGAGAAGCGAGTTGCTGAAATTGAAGGTGTGCGCTCAACATCACAATGGGCGGGACGAGCAGAGCGAGGGGCTGATACCTTTGGTACCCACTATAGTGAATATGAAATTGATTTAGTGCCGATGGATGGACCTGAACAACAAGCTGTTTTAGATGAAATTCGGGAAGTTTTAGAAGCCTTTCCGGGGATAAACTCGGAAGTAAATACCTTCTTAACCGAGCGGATAGATGAAACGATTTCAGGTTACACCTCACCGGTCGTGGTGAATGTTTATGGTAAAAACTTAGTTGAACTGGATCATAAGGCGCAAGAAATTGCAGCTGTAATGCGTGATATTGAAGTGGCAACGGATGTACAGTTACGGGCACCACCAGGTGAGCCGCAATTAGAAGTACGTTTAAAGTTAGATGAGCTGGCTTATTGGGGCTTAAAACCTATTGAGGTGATGCGTACCATCCAAACTGGATTTGAAGGGGCTGTCGTGGGGCAGGTTCAAGAGGGAAATCAGGTGTTTGATGTTGTGGTCGTATTGCCGGAAGCACAGCGACAACAGCCTGACGATGTACGCAACTTACCTATTCAAACCCCAACAGGTGTGATCTTACGTTTGCATGATGTGGCAGAGATTCAGCAAGTGTCAGGACGATATATGATTCTGCATTCCGGCGCTCAGCGTTTACAGACGGTAACCTGTAATGTTGCTGGACGAGACTTGACTTCTTTCTTCGCAGAGCTAAAACAACGAGTGCGAGACGAGGTCAGCTTTTCTGCCGATATTTATCCTGAATTTACAGGTGCTGCGGTTGCACAAGCTCAGTCGCGTGAAGACTTGATTGTGCACTCAAGTTTAGCGGGAATTGCAGTTTTATTATTACTCTATGTCGCGTTAAATAGCGTGCGAAATATGTCGTTAGTCTTAGTCAACTTACCCTTTTCTTTAGTGGGGGGCGTTATCGCTGTTTTATTTACTAATGGCGTATTGTCTATCGGATCTTTAGTCGGCTTTATTACTTTATTTGGCATTACACTACGAAACTCGATTATGTTGGTGTCACATTTCCAATATTTGGTTGTGGAAGAAGGTTTGCCATGGAATGCTGACACGGCAATTCGTGGTGCAAAAGAGCGATTGCCTTCGATATTGATTACGGCTTTAGTAACGGCATTAGCGATGTTACCGATTGCTATGAACTCTGACAGCCCAGGTCGAGAAGTGATGGGACCAATGGCGAGCATTATTATTGGTGGTCTGATCTCTTCTACAGTATTAAACCTGTTGGTATTACCAAGTATTATGTTGCGTTATGGGCGCTTTAAAGCCTGATCTTAATATCAACAGCTCTGGCTAGCTACTGTTTTTATTCAGTAGGAGCTGCTTCAGCTGCGAAAGGGACTCATTATGCCTTGGGTGTGAGCGTGGCAGCTCATTCGCGGCTAAAGACCGCTCCCACATATTTTATTGAAACACTAGTTCATGTGAGAACGAAAGATTTATTGGCTTGTATCTGCTTGTTGGAATAAATTCCAATCTACACGGTGAGTCGGGTTTTAAGCCGACAGAGTCAGCGAGTAACTAAACGCTTTTCTGGTAGATAGCTTATCGTTTAGCCACGATAAATGCGGCAGCGATGATAATAGCGACGAAGAGTAATAAAATTAAATCTAGCATTAGTCTGTGATGGCGAAGGTTTCAATTCCTTGGTTTCGCTTGTCTGAGAAGAATTGATAAATCTGGGACAGTTCGCTTGCTGAGAATTGAATTAATATTAGTTGTTGGCCTGGGTAAATAAGATTGGCATCTCGCCCCATGCTGTCGGTATGGAAATTATAGATATAACTGGTATCCGTTTTACTGCTTAAGATCTTGCCTAAAAAAGAGCTGAATCCAGAAGATAATTTTTCATCGGCATCTGCAGGAATAACAGCTTGAATTAACTCTTTATTTTGGCTAATTCCTTCAATATGTAGACCTTGTCTAAATTTATCAATTAAGCCCGTTTGAATTATTCCCCAGAGTCCTTGGGCATCTTGGTCGGTAACACGGTGTAAATAAAATAAAGCATCTATCGTGTCAGAGTTAGTCGGAATAAGGTCTTTAATTAATATTTCTTGTTGACCTAAAGTGAGCTCAGCAAAGAGTGACTGGCTTGGGTCAATATCCAGACTAGCTAGTTCAGATAGGGTTGTTTTGATGAGGTGCTGCTGGGTTTGAGCTAGTGTGATTTTGTCATCAAGGTCGATAGTGTGTTGATTGATAATATCTATTAATGGCTTGCTGAGCGATTTGTTATCTGAGGAAATAATGGTAATGGTCGCTGTATGATCTTCAAGCGTATTACGAAGTTCTGCGAGTGTTGTTTCTGTGTGCTTTTCTGTAGAAAACCGTAGAGTGAGAGGCGTCTCTTTGGCTAATGACTTATCTGCTAATAATTCTTTTATTGTTGTTGTTCGACGTTCTATTTTAGGCAATGTTAGAAGACCATCATGACGAACAAATTGATCTTTATGCTCGTTGATAGCAATAGGCTCATTGCTTGTCGGACTTAAGTTTTCAACAAATAACACGGCTTCTTGTTGAATGATTTCTTCATTATTAATTATCTGTTCATCAATAACGGTTAATGGCAGTTGTTCTGGTGTAGTAATGATTTCAATCGGGGGGGTAACAATATGTTCTGTCCGGGTTGATTCGAGATCGGTAAAGATTAAATAGCCAAAGATGATGATAATGAATAAGGCGAGAAAGGCAGGGATTAGCGATGGCTTTCCTGATAATTTTTTTTTCATACCTTATCACTTCATCTATTTTAGTCGGGCTTTGAGAATAGTCTATTAAGGTGTTGTTGATCAAGTGGTGTACACCAATCAGTTTGAATTGGTAGCTCATTAAGCTGAATTACTAATTGCTTGGCGTGTTCTAGGTTGTTTATCGAGATTAGCGGAAGGTATTCGAGTAAGAATTGCTCTAGTTGGTTTTTATTGCCGTTATTAGCAAGTGATGCCAGTATATCGCTAATGAATTGTTTAATCTCAACTTGAGCGAATAAACTCGGGATCCGTTTAATTATTAAATATTCAGGTGTGGTCTGCAGTTCTATACCAAAGCTCTCTAGTAACTCTGACTTGTGTTGTGCAATAGTGATTAATTCGCTCTCAAGCTGAAGTTTAATCGGGACCAGTATCGGACGTGATCGTAATGTTTTCGTTTTTATGGCCTGCAGTAATTGTAGACGACGTAATTGCCGTTCAGCGTGCTGTAAGTCTAATAAAATAGTACCTTGTTCCGATTGGGTAATAGCATAGCGTTGGTGTAATAAACTGATTATTGGACCAAAGGATGAGGGTGTTAACGTTGTTTTTGTATCAATGTTTTCTGTTGGGTAATTCTGTGCTTGTTCTGCAATATTAAGAACTATTTCTGCTTGCTTGGTTTGATGGCTTTTCGGTTCACTTTCAATGCGTTCATCATGGCTAGATTGAGATAAGGCTTCTTGAAGTGCCGTGGTGATTAAGCCATGAATTAAACGCGCATCGCGAAAGCGTACTTCGTGTTTTGTTGGATGTACATTAATATCAACACGATCGAGAGGCAGGGTTAAATATAAAACATAAGCCGTCTGTCTACCTGCGGGGATGCTATCGCCATAAGCTTGTCTAATGGCATGATTAATCACTTTGTCACGAATGACTCGACCATTGATAAAGAAATGTTGAACATCTGTTTGGGCTCGATGGGCTTCAGTTTTAATTATCCAGCCCTGCAGTGAAACGTCATTATAATCTTGTTGTAAAAAAATACTGTGTTCAATAAATTGCTTTCCACATACTTTAGCGAGCCGCTGTTGGCGTTGAATTTCTGTTTTTGCTGAGGGTAATTTTAGCTGTTGATTGTCAGATAGCTTGCAGTTAAATCCAACCTCAAACTGACTCAATGCAAGGCGCTGTAATGTAGTGAGAATATGATGCTGTTCTGTTTTATTGCTACGAAGGAAGTGTCGTCTAGCGGGTAAGTTAAAAAACAAATCTCGCACTTCGATGGTGGTGCCTTCAGGATGAGATGCCGGTGATATGGCGTTGTTGAGACCATTTATTTGCCACCCATATTCGCTGTCCGTTTGACGAGAGGTGATAGTTAACTGTGAGATTGAAGTAATACTTGGTAATGCTTCACCACGAAACCCTAAGCTAGAAATATGACTGAGCTGCTCACTGGAGTGTAATTTGCTGGTGGCATGTCGACTAAGTGCTAGAGGTAGATCATCTTGATGAATACCAAAGCCATTATCTCTAATACGGATCAAATGACTGCCAGCTCCTTCAATATCAATCGTGATTTGAGTGGCTCCAGCATCAAGACTATTTTCAACTAGCTCTTTAACAACAGATGCTGGGCGCTCTATAACTTCCCCAGCTGCGATTTGATTAGCAAGATGGAGTGGGAGGGCATGGATACGTTTATTAACAGGCATGAACTTGTTTTAAGAGGCCAGTATATTTAAGGAATAAGTAATATCTCACCCACTTTAAGTACCGAGCTAGATAAATTATTGTTGGCTTTAAGTTGAGCGAGGGTGATTCGATAGCGTTGAGCAATCGTACTTAATGTATCTCCACGGCTAACGGTATGCTGCTGTGGAATATTGCTACCTGGTAATGGATTGCGTTGAAAATAACTACGGATCCCCGACATCATTGCGCGTGCTAATTTATTTTGATGACTGGCACTTTTAAGTTTACGCTCTTCTTCAGGGTTGGATATGAATGCAGTTTCAACTAATACTGAGGGAATATCGGGTGATTTTAGTACGACAAAAGCGGCTGATTCAACATGTTTCTTGTGTACGTTGCCAACGCGTTTTAGCCCTGCAAGGACGGTGTTAGCAACTTCTAGACTGCCTTCTAAACTGGCAGTTTGAGATAAGTCGAGTAAGACAGAAGCCAATAAATCATCTTTATCTTCTAAGCTGATCCCGCCGGCTAAATCGGCAGCATTTTCTTTATCGGCAAGTAACTGTGCGGCTTCACTACTGGCACCACGTTCAGAGAGTACAAATACCGATGCTCCGCGTGCTTTCGTGTTTTTAAAGGCATCAGCGTGGATCGATATAAACATATCGGCATTGTTAGCGCGTGCTTTCTTTATGCGGTGTCGGAGCGGTATAAATATATCTCTATCTCGGGTTAAATAGGAGCGCATTCCCGGTTCTGCATCCACCAGTTTAGCTAAGCGTTTGGCAATGGCGAGAACAACGTCTTTTTCTTTCGTACGATGCTTTCCTAGGGCGCCAGAGTCTTGACCACCATGTCCGGGGTCAATCGCAATAATAATATCGCGTTTGATCATTGTTTTTGTAGACTTGATAACCGTTATGATGGGCTTAGGTTTTGCTTGATTGATAGTGATTTCAGCTGGTTTTGGCGTTATCTGAGGCGGTGTAATTGTTGCTGTAGCGGCAGGTTTTTCAACTTCTTTTTCGCGTACCTTTGTTGTAACTGTTTTGGGGGGCTGCGTTGCCTTGTCTAAATGTAAGTCTAAGACTAAGCGATGAGGATGATTTTTAGATGGCTTTAATAGTTGGCTTTCATATTTTAAAGATTGTTTTAGGTCGAGCACAACACGGAGCGTGTTTTTATCCCATGCGGCATGACGCAGCCCTTTAATATCGGAACCTGTTAATTCGGGCAGTTTTAATGATTGAGATGCGGAGGTATGAACGAGGTCAATAACAAGGCGATCAGGATTGCTCAGTGTAAATGTTTTATATTTTACTTGTTGGCTGAGGTCAAAAACAAGGCGGTAGTTATTATCAGAGTGTGAAAAACGTACGCCATCTAGTGTTATTGCGGCCGATAAAGTGCTGGTAATTAATAATAGTAAGCTCAACAATATACGGAGCATATGTTTCATCCTGTGAACCGGTAGGCGAATGCAAGCAGTCTTAAAATAGAAATTAAGCATAGTGATGCTTTTGAATTTAAAAACTTAAAGTGTAATTTTCTCACACATAGCGTGTGCTTGTGGAGAAATTGCTTCTAATTTTGCGTTACGCGAATGATTTTGATAACTCAATGTAATGATTAGGTCGGGTTTAGGTAGGTAATCTCCACCTTGACTCGCCCATTCAATAATACAGAGTGCATTATGATTGAGGTAGTCATCAAGACCAAGGTAATCAATTTCTTCGGGGTCACTTAGGCGATAAAGGTCAAAGTGAAAAACAGGCCTATCAGCTAATGTATATTGCTCAACTAAGGTATATGTTGGGCTTTTAACATTACCAGTGTGACCTAGTTTATGGAGTAAGCCCCGAGTTAATGTTGTTTTCCCTGCGCCCAGCTCACCTTCAAGATGAAGAGTAAATTGTTGCTTGGGACAATGCTGGGCGATAAGCTCGCCTAATTTTAGTGTGGCAGCTTCATCTGCTAGATAAACAGGCATTGATTATTAGTAGATAAGGTTCGCTAAATGCCTGAGGTGAGGAATAAGATCCATGGCTAACATGCCGCGCTCACCATCTTGCTCTGCCGCCTTGTCCCCTGCCATTCCATGTAATGTCACACCAACACAGGCGGCATCCATCAATGGGAACCCTTGTGCTAATAATCCACCAATAATGCCGGCAAGTACATCGCCCATACCGCCGCTACCCATCCCAGGATTTCCCCATGTAGATAAACGTGTTGGCGATGTGCCATCGTAAATTAATGTACCAGAGCCTTTTAAGACAGCGACACCACCATAACGTTTTTGCAGCTCTTGAACGGCTTTAAAACGATCGGCCTGAATTTCAGCTGAGGAACAGTTTAGTAAGCGTGCTGCTTCACCCGGGTGAGGCGTTAAAATCCAGTTGTCGTAATGTTGTGGCTTTTTGCTCAACATATTCAGTGCATCAGCATCAACAACCATTGGCAAGTTACTATCGATTGCTTTTTGAAATAATATTTCTCCCCAGTCACACTGTCCAAGACCGGGTCCTACAGTGAGTGAGTTGGCACGTTCGATTAAAGGACCAATATCATTAGGATCTTCAACTCCATAACACATCAACTCAGGACGAGCTTGGTTCAAAATCGGACTATGAACTTCGCGAGTACCTATGCTGACTAAACCTGCTCCAACACGTGCGCCTGCTTCGGCGGCAACGCGTGCGGCACCTGGCATACCATGATCACCACCGATAATGAGTAAGTGACCATACAAGCCTTTATGACCTGTTCGTTCTCTAGGCGCTAGTAATTCCCCATCATTTTCTAAACTAACTCGGCGAGCAATAGGTGAAAATTGTTTATATAGAGCGGAAGGGACGTCCAATGAATCAAAACAAACAGTACCACTGTAATTTGGACCTTCACCAATAAAAAGACCTTTATTCAAACCAATAAAGCTTAAGCAAATAGTTGCTTTAACGGCTATATCCATAGCACTACCCGTATCAGCTTGTAAGCCTGATGGAATATCTAACGATAAAACAGGGGCTCGCGTATTGTCATTAATCGCTTTGATGGCCGCTTTATAATCACCCTCAACAGGTCGATTGATGCCTGTACCTAATAAGGCGTCAATAATGACATCGGTGGAAGGGAGTGATTCTTCAAATTGCTGAATTTCCGTACCGGATGTTAATAATGCCTCTCGGGCCGCAATAGATTCATCACTTTGTTCGTCATTGCCTACTTGGAATACAACAACACGATAACCTGCATCGACGGCTTGTCGAGCTAGTTCAAAACCATCACCGCCGTTATTTCCTGTTCCACTTACGATAAGTAAACGTTCTGCTTGAGGCCAATGATTCTTTATTGATGATAAGGCGGCAGCTCCAGCTCTAGCCATGAGTTTAGCCGTTGATATATTGTGTTGTTCTGTCACTAATGTATCAAGTTCACGAGTTTGTTTCGCTGTGTAGAGATCATGAGGCAAATTAAGCATGTTTTTTCCACCGTAAAGAACTTTGTGTCGCCTATAATAGCCTGCATGAGTGAAATAAATACAGCTTTAGCAATGAAAAACTTGTATGAAAAAATGCAAGATTGGGCACAATCGTTTGGTTTTCAGCAGCTTGGCGTAAGTGATATTGATTTATCGAAAACAGAGCAACGGCTCTCATCATGGTTAGCCGCTGGTTTTCACGGTGAAATGGACTACATGTCTAGACATGGGACAAAGCGAACTCGCCCACAAGAATTAATTCCTGATACGGTTCGAGTTATTTCAGTACGTATGGATTATTGGCCTGAACCAGCGGCTGAACCATGGTCGGTGTTAAATAATGATCAGCAAGGCTTTGTATCACGTTATGCCCTTGGACGAGATTATCATAAATTAATGCGGCAACGACTGGCTAAACTCGCCGATAAGATAAGGTGTGAAGTCGGGGAGATGGGATTTCGTGTTTTTAGTGATAGTGCGCCAGTGATGGAAAAAGCATTAGCTGAAAAATCGGGTCTTGGTTGGGTAGGAAAACACAGTAATATTTTAAATCGTGACCATGGGTCATATTTCTTTTTAGGTGAGATTTATACCGATCTTCCTTTACCAACGACAGAGCCAACCTCAGATCATTGTGGTGCTTGTACATCCTGTATTGACTTGTGTCCAACTCAGGCCATCGTGGCGCCGTATCAAGTGGATGCTCGTCGATGTATTTCATATTTAACAATTGAATTACGTGATGCGATCCCGATTGAATTTAGAAAGATGATAGGTAATCGTATTTATGGCTGTGATGATTGCCAACTAGTCTGCCCTTGGAATAAGTTTGCCCAAAATACACAGGAATCTGATTATTTACCCCGTCAAGGTTTGGATTCGCCCCAGTTATTAGAGCTTTTTAGCTGGAGTGAAGAGGATTTCCTAAAAAAACTTGAAGGCAGTCCTATCCGGCGAATAGGTTATGAATGTTGGTTGCGAAATATTGCGGTGGCATTGGGCAATGCTAAAACAACAGAGCAGATTGTTTCCGCACTAAGAGCTCGATTAGTAACTGAATCAGAACTAGTTAAGGAACATGTTCAATGGGCGTTAGAACAACATATAGAAGTTAAGGACTGAATTTTAATGGCAAAGGATATACATAGCTTAATTGATGCGAGATTATCTCGGCGGCAGTTGATGCAATACGGTATAGGTGCATTATTTAGTACAGCATTACCACGTGCTTTTTCTGAAACGGAAGTGAGTCAAGGTATCAAGCAAGGAATACAGTCTCTACTTGGATTTAAATCTATTCCTATTGCTCATTTGTTAGATAAAGTCGTGGTTCCCGAAGGCTATCGTGCTGAGGTTTTTTATCGTTGGGGAGATCCTATTTCCGATGGGGCTACTTTTAAAATGGATGCATCGAATACTGCTGAAGAACAATTGCAGCAAGCGGGTATGCATCATGATGCTTTGCAGTTTTATCCATTAAAAAACCCAAATGAACAGGGTTTATTAGTGATGAACCATGAATATATTGATGCCCAAATTCTACATGCTGATGGCGGTACTTTTGATGCACCTGATAATTACACGCTGAAAAAGACCTTAAAAGAGCAGTATGCCCACGGTGTTTCTGTTATTGAGGTGTTAAAAAAAGAAGGGCAATGGCAGATAGTTCGTCCATCAAATTATGCACGACGACTGACTGCGGTAACACCGATGTCTATTTCAGGACCTGTGGCAGGGACAAAATATATTCAAACCCAAGCGGATCCGGAAGGCAAAGAGATTTTAGGTACGTTTAATAATTGCTCTAATGGTAAAACCCCATGGGGAACTTACTTAACTTGTGAAGAGAATTTTAATGATTATTTTGATTTAGCGTCGACAGAAGGTTTAACAGCAAAACAAAAGCAGGCATTTAAGCGCTATAACATTAAACATAGCTATTATGGTTGGCATAAAAATGATGAACGGTTTAATGCCAGTCTTCATCCCAATGAGCCCAATCGTTTCGGCTGGATTGTAGAGTTTGACCCTTATGACCCTAAGAGCAAACCAGCAAAACGAACAGCATTAGGCCGGTTTTCACATGAAAATGTGGCTCATAAGTTGAGCAAAAGTGGGCGTATCGCTTTTTATTCTGGCGATGATGCTAAGTTTGAATATGTCTATAAGTTTGTCACTGAAAAAGCATGGGATGGCAGTCAAGGGCCGCATCATGGTCATTTATTAAATGAAGGCGTGTTATATGTTGCTCGTTTCAATGAAGATGGAACAGGGCAATGGTTAGCATTAGAGTTTGGTCAGCATGGCTTGACGGTTGATATGGGGTTTGAAAATCAAGCCGATGTCTTGGTGCATGCTAGAAAGGCGGCTGATGTCGTGGGTGCAACACCGATGGATCGACCTGAATGGATTACAACGCACCCTGATTCGGGAGATATTTATGTTTCGATGACCAATAATTCGAAGCGAGGTAAGGAGGGGCAAGCTGATAGTGATGCTGCTAACCCAAGAGATAACAACAAGTTTGGGCATATTATAAAAATTGTTGAAGAGGATGCGGTGAGCACATCATTTACTTGGGATGTATCTGTACTTGCAGGTGACGAACTACACCAAGGCACAATCAAAGGTGATGCTTATGCGAACCCTGATGGGCTAATGATCGATTCTCGTGGTGTGATGTGGGTACAAACAGATGTGAGTTCGAGTAAGCTAAATAGTGGTGATTATGCTCAATTTGGCAACAATCAAATGCTAGCTGTTGACCCTGTTAATGGAGAAACACGACGATTTCTAACTGGCCCCGTTGGCTGTGAAGTGACAGGTATAGCTCTGACGCCGGATTTAAAAACTATGTGGGTGAATATTCAACATCCTGGTGAACTAAGTGAATTGCCTTCATCCAAAGGAAGGCAAAAATCACCACAAGATCCAAATGCGACCAGTAATTGGCCTGATCACAAAGCTAATGGTCGCCCCCGATCGGCAACAGTATTGATTACTAAGAATGATGGTGGATTTATAGGTACTTAAATAAACGATTAGGGTGGTATAATTTTAAGTATTGAACATCTATATTGCAATGAATACTTACCAAGAAAAGTATTAACTAACTACAGCGTCTTAGTTGCCATTTATTTAAGTAAGCTGAAGTTAATGATTTACTTTTTATTCAAGGGATGAATGCTGATGGCTAAAATAAAACGTTATGACGTTGGTAATGATGTTCATTATAAAAAGTTAGTTTCTACCGTCGGCCAGAAGAAAACAATCACAACAAATAATGATATTTACACTGAGACTGGTCAAAAGCTCGTTGCTAAAGGTGTAAAAATTGATAATAAGGTTTCTGCCAGTTTAGCGAAGCATAAATTGCAGGCTCCGTTAGATGATTTCATAGAAATTGAAAACCCAATAACAGCGATGACTGTTGTGGATGATATCAAAAGGATAATTGCCGGAAGTCATACATTAAAAATATT
>ENA-ORXI01002156-ORXI01002156.1-sediment-metagenome-genome-assembly--contig:-NODE-2156-length-14526-cov-4.668697_pt1 | contig 14526 bp, 15 predicted proteins | sample MGYA00237861_ERZ511468 | MGnify/ENA primary metagenome ERZ511468 (study PRJEB26299, sample SAMN06266213) | sediment metagenome | isolation source: Hudson Canyon methane seep mesocosm | place... | reverse complement strand
TATTTATGAGTCATTTATTGATCCGTCTGAAGTGGATGAAGCGCTTGAAGGTTTCAATGATTTTCACCCTATTGGTCGTGTGGGGCAAGCGAATGAAATCGCTGAAACAATTACATTTTTATTATCTGATAAGGCAAGCTGGGTAACGGGTGCTATTTGGGATGTTGATGGCGGTGTGATGGCTGGACGGAACTAACTGCTTTTAGCGGAAGTCATATGACTGGAATGAAATAAAGTTTCTGAGCGGAGATTACATGTTGAATTTAGATTTTACCAAGCGAGTGACAATTAACACAGAGCAAATGGACTGGATTGCTAGTCCATCTGCAGGTGTTTTTCGAAAGCCGCTTGCCCGCTCAGAAGAAGAGGTCGGGCATATCACAAGTATTGTGAAGTATGAGAAAGGTGCAAACTTTACTGCACATACGCACCCTAAGGGTGAAGAGATATTTGTACTGGAGGGCGTTTTTTCTGACGAAGCAGGGGATTACGGCGCAGGAACGTATATTCGTAATCCACCTGGTAGTCAGCACACACCCTTTAGTGAAGAAGGCTGTACGATATTTGTAAAGCTCAACCAATTTAGCGAGCAAGATGATCAGTCAGTTCGTATAGATACAACTGCGGTTCAATGGTTACAAGGGGTAGGCGGTTTACAGGTGATGCCGCTTCATGACTTTGAGCATGAACATGTTGCATTGGTGAAGTGGCCAGCCAACGAAGTTTTTCAAGCTCATCGGCATTTTGGTGGTGAGGAAATTTTGGTGTTGTCGGGTGAGTTTCGAGATGAACGTGGACAGTATCCTGTGAATACCTGGATGAGAAGCCCTCATATGAGTGAGCATCATCCGTTTGTGAGCGAAGAAACGGTTATTTTGGTAAAGACAGGACATTTACCCTTAAAGTGTATTTATTGAATGAGCCTAAGCTTTGTGATTCCGGTTGTCGAGGGTTCAAATCCCTTTAGCCACCCCAACCTTTTCTTCCCGCGAAAAATTATTAAACTATCCATCAGTTCAATAACCTTGCGGTTTTTAAAGAATTTTTCTTTATTTTATTCTACTCCTGTGCGTATCCTGTGTCCGCGGAAAGTAATTTAAAACCATCGAGAGTTAATAATAGTAATGGCTTTAATGCTTTCACTAACATTGTTAAATCGAGGTAGAACTTACTGGTTTTCTCGTTTTACTGTCTAGCTCTGAGGCGGTTTGTGCTAATAACTCATTAGCACTTTTATGAGAAGTTTAAATCGATATTTATACTGTTAGAGTGATCTTACCAACAGCTTGACCTGATGATAATAGATCGTGAGCCTTAGCGACTTCCCAAATTGAGTAATCGCTTTCGTCGATGATTGGGGTGATCTTGCCTGCATCAACCAGTGCTGCAATCTCAGTAAGAATGCGTCCATGTGATTCATGGTTAATACCGTGACATAATGGGATTAGCATAAGAACACCATGGAATGACAAGCTTTTTAGAGCAGTTTGCAGCGGATTTTCAATCGGTAAAATTGTTGACACATGACCATAGTACTTAGCCGCTTCAAATGATTTTTGAATATTATCACCAGCAATAGTATCAAAGACTTTGTCAAAGCCTACTCCGCCAGTATATGCCGCCACATAATCAGCTACTTCTTCTATTGTGTAATCAACTAAATTATCCGCACCTAGCGTTTTTGCTAGTGCTTTGTTAGCAGGTGAATAAGTTGAGGTTACGTTGGCACCAAGCACCTTTGCTAGTTGAACAGCAATATGACCAACGCCACCAGTAGCACCATGAATAAGAACATTGTCGCCTGCTTTCACATTCATTTTTTGCACAAGTGCTTCATAAGCAGTAATTGAAACTAACGGAAGTGCTGCGGCTTGCTTCATGGTTAGTGTTTTAGGCTTTTTAGCCATTAAACGTGCATCAACCAACATAAATTCAGCTAAGGCCCCATCAACACCATTAATGCCTCCAGCCATACCGTAAACTTCATCGCCAACGTTAAAATTGGTAACGTCTGCAGCAACTTCAATAACAACGCCAGCAACATCACCGTGTAGTATTTCTGGTAGATTGGCGGACCACGGCAATTCAATTGAGCGCAGCATGGTATCAAGTGGGTTGACACTTGTTGCTTTCACTTCTACTACCATATGGCCCGACTTAGCTTCTGGCTTTGCTTTTTCTGCAAGTTGGAAAACTTCAGTGCTGCCGATCTCTTTAATGATCATTGCTTTCATATTATTTACTCGATTTGTTTGTTCGTTTAAGTGAGGCCATTCTAGTCATTGCCAACAGAGCAAACCATTACCTAATTGACAAAACACCTTTGCCTTTTAAGCAACTCGACGTTAAAGTAATAAGAAATAATAAGAAGCATTTTATAGGTAGGAGCAGTTATGAGTTCGCTGAATCGGTTATTGTATTTTAACAGTGTAGTTGAAACTGGGAGTATCTCAGAAGCCAGTCGAATATTTGATGTACAGCCTTCTTCTATTTCAAGGCAATTAGCCGTTCTTGAACAAGAACTAGGCGTTCGCCTTTTAAATAAAACCACCAGAAATACTGGTTTAACCGAAGCTGGACGTAAGTACTATGAGTTTTCTCAGCGGATTGTATCGGAGTTTGATGAAGGCAAAAGAGCGGTAAATGACTTGCAAGAAAAGCCAAAAGGTAAGCTCAAAATAAGTATGACAGTGGGTTTTGGCGAAAGCGTTGTACTGCCACTGATCCCGAAGTTTATGTTGTTATATCCAGATATTGATATAAAACTTGAGTTGACAGAGCGGGTTGTTGATCTTGTAGAAGAAAACATCGATGTAGCCATTCGAAGCGGGCGCTTATCAGATTCGACAATGTTTGCTAAACGGTTAGCATTCAATAATTTTTTATTATGCGCTAGCCCCCAATATTTAGCTAATAACGGAACGCCTCATAATCCCGAAGATTTAGCCGAGCATCAATGTATTAGATACAGCTATGCTCGCTGGCAAGATTGGTTTTTAATGGCAGAAACAAGAACAAAATTAACCATTAATAATGCGATTTCAGTGAATTCAGTAAACGGTCAAAAACAACTAGTGTTAAATGATGCAGGGCTAACCTTAATGCCGCTATGGGCGGTTAAAAATGAGTTGGCAGAGGGCTCTCTGATCTCAGTTATGCAGGAATATATTTTCAGTCCTTATGAAGAACTAAGTGCCACCTATGCAATTTACTTAAAACGAGACATGGTTTCACCAAAGACGCGTGTTTTCTTAGATTTTTTAATAGAGAATATAGTAGGCGCGGGAATAATTTAACCCGACAAGCACAAGCAGCTTAATGATCACCATTGGGTAGTGACATAGGGCAGTGAATGGTTCAGTACGCTCAGCTCTTTTTGCTTCGGCCTCTTCCAGTGTAGGTGGCTTAGGTGTTGGCATATTCAATAATCCATTATTTCATTATGAAAACGGGTTATCAGCTTCCATGGCTTGTATTTGCATACGCTTTTCACTTTGAACCAATTGAATAGTATGTCTCGGGCGATATATCTTGATACCAATGGTGATATCCTTAAATTCAATATAACTAACTGTCCAATCATATAAGTCATACTTCATATCAATGATTTTTCCGTAAAGGCAAGCTTCTTTAATGGCTTTTTCGTATGCACCAAAGGCCGCTCTGTAGCTTTCCAGCTTAACTTCTTCCATATAATAGTTGTGTTGATTAATGACAAAACTAGATTGTCGGGAAAATGCGCCGTATTTTAACCATTTCATACTTTTTCGGTTAAACAACCAAAACAAACTCGCGATAAAAATAGTAAAGCTAATTAAGAGCAACATAGGTAAACGTTAGGTCTCGGCCAGTTTATTTATCCACTGGCAAATATCATCTTCCACTAACAAAGTGTTCGCTTTGAGTTTACCTTGTGGCCTAGTGTCATCTTTATTTAATCTAATTAAATGAGTATGAGAAAATTGCTGGCTAAATAACTTTTGAGCGTAGGGCTGTAACGCTGTTAATAATTGCTTAGTAATATATTGAGCTGTATGTTGATACATAGAATATACCTTCAAACATTATTATTTGTTAACTAAGCGCTTTCCTTTACGTGGTAATTAACACTGTGCACAAGCAAGAAATCCTCTTGAGAAAAACCAGGAAAAGCGGCTATTAATCTATCCATCGCACCTTGCTGAGTGTTTTCAGATTCAGTTATCTTAAGGAACTGCTGCAAATAGCCTTTCATATTTGTTACTAATGTTTGGTCTCCGCTCTGACCGTGACCAGCATAAAAGGTCCACTTATCAACATCTTTCAGTTCTAATATTTCGTTTAAAATGTCAATCCACTGATGTATTTCTTGCCTGTCAGTGCCTGGGCCGCACCAAGCGTGCACCTTGTCGTATAATAAATCGGAAGCAAGGAATGCTTTTTGCTCGGGTATTGTCAATGTTGTCATATGCCCACATTCATTCCCAGAGTAGTCGGCATGAACATGAATGAGATTTGTCTCCAAAGGAAGTTTTAAAAATGGCTCATCAATAACACTCACTAAATTGGCGTAGTCAAATCCCGCAGGATTTTCGGTTGTTTTTACTTTCATCTGAGGCTCATCTTCCAGCCAACCGACAGATTCCATCCATTGTGAGAATCCAATAAGGTCATCTTTAATGGCTGTCGTTGCTACCTTAATTGGTGCATTAGGAAAACGGCGATGTAAAACCCCCAGCCCCATATAGTGATCAGCATGTCCATGTGTAATAAAAATGTAATTTAGCTTTTTACCGTCTTTCTCAATATGATCGGCAAGACTTTCAGCTTCTGCACTGTTTCGAAGCACATCAATAACAATAGTATTTTCATCATCGGACAGTAAATAACTGTTTACATTGGCTTCGGTGCCTTCATAGCGTTCAATATTAATCATTCGAATTATCCTTACATTTATTGTAGATTTTATTGATTAACTACTTGGCTTTTACTTAAAAGCACAAGTAGTGTTCAAAGATTATCTTGTTGGTCATTACTTCATATGATTATCAACACTATATTTCAGTAAGAAGTCAGCTTCTTTATACTCTGGGTATAAAGCTTCCATTTTCTTCATGGCTTTTTCTTTAGACTTAGCTGTTGAAGTAATGTGGTTAAAGTCATCAATATATTCCACCAAGGTGTCGAACAAGCTGATATCAGCAGGTTTACCATGACCGGGGTATACTTTTGGGTTACGCTTGCTGTATTCAGACTTAAATGCCTTTAACTGCGCTCTCCAATTTGCCACATGTTTTTTTGTTACGCCTTGGCCCATCCATAAATGTACCTTGTTATAAGTTAGATCAGATGTGAAAAATCCATTCAAATCATCTACAAACACTGTTGTTACATGTTCTGCTTCTGCTGCAGAATAATGGGTATTAAGTTTTAGCTCACCACCACCATTCATCGATAGCTTATTTGTAGGAAGAATACTGATGTTTTTCAGGTAATCAAAGCCATTAGGGTTCTTTGCAGATTTTGGTTTAAGCAAAGGTTCGGCATCTAACCAACCGACACTTTCCATCCAGGTAGAAAAACCAAGAATATCTTTTTTAATATCTTCATTTGCAACCACGATTGTTGCTTTTGGAAAGGTTTTTGACAGCCAACTCATACCTGTATAGTGATCTGGGTGACCGTGAGAAATAAGAATATGGCTTAAAGGAAGCCCCTTATCCTTAATAACCTTAGCCAGTTTTTTCGCTTCAGCTGTTGAACGCTGAACGTCCATAACAACTAACGACTGACCGTTTGAAAAAATATAGGAATTGACTGTTGCTGTTTCACCTTCAAAAATATCGACAGTAACTGCCGCGGATGCATGAGATATCGAAGGGATAGCTAACAATAAAGTTATGGTTGCAAAGATAATGTGTGTAGTAATTTTTTTCATCGTACTCTCCGTAAAATTAAGTTGTTTTTGTTTAATCGGCCTATTTAATTTAGTTACCAGCAAACGCCTTAAAGGTTTGCCCTGTTTCTACTCCTAATACTGAGCGAACATAATATTTCGCTAAATCTTCGGCATTAATTGAATTGAATTGAATCCTGTTGCGTTAATATTTGAATCATATATGGTTACTATTTTGTTAAAAACAGCATAAAATAAACGCATTGTTTACATTTTGGAGTTAATTGGTGAATCTTAGCTATTTACAGACTTTTTTAGTCGTTGCAGAAGAAGGCAGCTTCACAAAGGCAGCGGACGTACTTGAGGTATCCAAAGGATTAGTTTCTCGTCATGTAAGTCATCTTGAAAAAGCGTTAAATGCCAAATTGTTTCATCGAACGACTAGGCATATAGCGCTATCAGAAGTTGGAGAAGCGTTATTTAGCAAAGCCAAACAAATACAGCTTCTGGCTTCTGAAGCGGAAATACGGGTAAAAGACATTACTCAAGAGTTCTCTGGGGATTTAAAAGTCAGTGCGCCGTTTGAGTTTGGCCGAGCACTTTGTCGTCATGTGATTCCGTCATTTATTCGTCAGCATCCGCAAATAAACCTTATTCTAGACTTTGGGCCGATTAAAAAGGACATTGTATCTGGTGATTTCGATGTCGCTTTTCGGGCATATGAAGAGTTACCGAATGATGTCGTTGGTAAAGAGTTAGGCTTTATTAGAAATGTACTGATTTGCAGCAAAAATTTTGCCCAACATAATACTGTTCATTCAATTAAAGACTTGCATGATTGTACTTTTATCTTAAATGGACAGAATAAACGTTGGAACCAACTTGAGCTGATAAATGGTGATAAAAAGTATCAAATTGAAGTAGCTGGAAACCTAAGTTCAAATACATATAGTTCTATCTTATCGCTGGCTAAGCAAGATTTAGGGATCGCCAGCCTACCTTACTATCAAGTAGAGGAGCTGATAAAAAATGGGGAACTGATTCACCTTCTTCCCTACTGGGCAGTAAGAACACATAAGCTAAGTTTGTTATATGCCCAAAGACGAATAACACCGAGAAAGCTGGTAACGTTTAATCTGGCGGTTAAAGAATGGTTGGGATCTAGTCAGTTGTATTTGATATAAAGAATATAGCCTTTTAAAGATTCATGTCCGGTTACGTATTAGAGTTACCAGGCAAGAAGTTGACTAACCGGAATCATTTAACGGCACTGGACAACTCACAAATATAGTACACACTTACCATAAACAATAATGAACTGATCAATAAGGGTGTTGTAGGGTGACGTTAGCTATTTTAGATACCTGCATGCAGGCTTTGGTAAGGAAAGGAAAAAAGAAACACCTTGTTGCATTTGTTCTTCTTCTCGTTTCTAACAACATTTTGTCGCAAGAACTATCAATTGTAGGGGATGATGACGGCCCTCCAAAGTACTATTTAGAAAATGGCCAACCTAAAGGCTTTATTGTGGATCTAACACGATGGGTCTTGGATGATATGGGCCACCATTCTTATAGAATTAAACTATTCCCATAGAAAAGAGCATACCATCACGCTCTTTATGGAAAAGCGGGGATCATTGGGTTGTCGTTGAACTCGGAACGTCTCGATATATTCGATTATTCTGATCCATTGTTCTATGGAGACTTAATGATCATCGTCAAAAAAGGTAAAGAGTTTCCCTATAAAACCATTTCAGATTTGAGAGGAAAACGAGTCGCAGTAGATCTTGGCTCGTCTTATGGAGACTTATATGATAAGGCCGTCAGAGAAGGCGTATTTAAGTTACTTGAGTTCTCAACTCCTTCTCATAGTTTGATAATGCTAAAGAATGGACGTGCGAATGCATTGTTGCTAGGTCCTGGAAAATATGGACTTAAAGAAATTGTGGATGCAGATAGAAAGTTACAAATGAATCAATTTTCAATTCTACCGGTTCCATTCAAAACAGATGCTAAACACTTAGGCTTTCACAAATCGATGAATATGGGCACATTTTTGAAGAAATTCAATATTTCCTTGAAGAACGCTTGGGACACAGGTGTTGTAGATCAACTAGTCAGAGAATATTCCGAAAACCGGCTAGTCATGCCTCCTTGGGGTCATTCGCACTGAAACCCTATTGAACCCACAGCACAAAGCAGACTCCCCTGCGTTTTACTCAATCTCAGCGAATTAGGTGGTGATTACTTTAATACCAATTGTGATCATAGCTCCTCCTAATATACGGTCAACCCAGTGACTGAATTTTCTGAATTTGTTGTTTATTGCAGGGGTAGACAGCAGAAGCACTACTACAGAAAACCATGCAAGATGAATGGTCATTATCCATCCACCATATATAACAATGTCAGAGGCAGGCATGCTTGGTGAAAGGATAAAGGTGAACAACGAAACGTAGTAAATCGGAGCCTTAGGGTTTAACAAATCACATATAAAGCCCGTCCTGAATATCTGACTGTCAGTTACCGACCTGCTTTCGGTAATGGAGTCTGAAGGAGTATGAGATGATCTTGACCGTATCCCATTTATTCCAAGATAGATCAGATACCCACCACCGATCATTTGTATCGCCATGAGAGCGTCAGGTGAGTTCGAAATAACTGCGGCTAATCCAAAAGCTGAATAAAAAATATGTATAGAAAGACCCAGCATAGTTCCAGCCAAAGATATAAATCCCTCCCTGCGCCCTTTTGATAGTGCTTCTTTTGATATAAGTATGAATTCTGGGCCAGGTGAAATGGTAGCGATGAAATGTATTGCTGTTAAAGTCAGCAAGCCGTCTAGTAGATTCATTAGGTCACTCCTGTCGGTGTCGTCTTGAGTAAATCCTCGTATACAAAGTCTATCTTGACCGCCAGAAATAACCTTGCTAAAAATACTAACAATATATTCATGAGTAAAAGGATCTGTTACAAATGACTAAGAATAAGAAAGAATCTACTCATTCATTAACCGATAGAGTAGATCTGCAGATACTCAACAGGCTCCAGTCAGATGGTCGCATCAGCAACAGCTCGTTATCTGAGAAAGTGAATCTCAGTGAAACGCCCTGTTGGAGGCGGTGGAAGAAACTGGAAGAAGAAGGATATATCGAGGAATACCGTACAGTATTGAATCGACGAAAGCTGGGGTTCGGGGTAGTTGTTTTTACTCAAGTATCCTTTGCCAGTCATGATGTTGAACTAACGAACAAATTTGAACAAATTATCAGTGAGTTTGAATGGGTTCAGATGTGTCACTGTATAACGGGTAATGTTGACTACCTTCTGCAACTGGTTGCCCGTGATCTAGATGAGTTCTCAGAACGCATCACCTTGATCAGGCGAATACCAGGCGTGAATGCTATTCAGTCGCATATCTCGGTCAAAGAGATCAAGAATAGTTCGCGCCTTCCTATTGGCTAGTTAATCTGACTGAACTGAAAGAGCAAATAGTTAAGTGTAAATAATGCCCACTTTGGTTCGAATTCTGCTCCGGACCACCAAATGTTGTACTGCACTTAAGTACAGCCTTTACAAATGCGCTGCTTTAGCTCTTCTAAATGCAACTGAGCCCTTGTTTTAATTAAGTCATTTACATGTTTTCGTAACCAGATAAGCCCTTGATCACGTTCTTGCCTTTTGTGCCAAAAGCTTGCTACATGGTTAGGGGATAATTGGAGTGGAGGTTCTATTACTGTAAGCTCTCCACTGAATATTGCTTTCTCAACGGCTGTTGAAGGAACAATTGAAATCAGGTTAGTTTCTTTAAGCAGTTCAGGCACGGCAGAAAAGTGGTTTACTGTCATGGAAACTCTCCGTGACAGGCCATGTTGAGCAAGTACTTCATCAGTAAATCCTGATGCATTACCCGATAATGAAACTAGTAAATGTTCGGCTTCTGCAAATTCTTCTAGCGTTAAGTTTGCTTTTGCAAGGGGGTGGTCAGGGCGCATAACACAGATATAACAAGGGGTGTATAGGTGCTCACTGCGAATGACGTTGCTAGTAGGAACGTTAGCCCCCACGACCATATCAACTTCAGCATCGTGTAAAATACCTTCTGCATTAAGTATGGTGTAGGGCACCGCATGAATATTGATATTAGGGGCTTTTTGTTCAATGAGTTTGCGGAGCGGACGCCATATAGTCTCAATAATTACATCTGCAGCGGCAATTCGAAAGGTGCGTTTAGCGGTTGCGGGGTCAAAACTGTTTGCATCTACCGCTTCTTCAAGTTGCTCAAGGGGGAGTTTTATTTGTGCCCATAAATTTTGGGCGTAAATAGTCGGTTGAATATTTCGCCCGTCTTTTACAAACAATTCGTCTTTCCACGCTGTTCTCATGCGAGATAAAGCGTTTGATACAGCGGGTTGCGTTAGCGACAAGCTGTTTGCAGCCCTTGTGATAGAGCCTTCAGTCATGATGGCATCAAAGATAACAAGTAAATTTAGCTCTTGATTGCGCATGAATCCCACTAATTTTTTCTATTAAATGAAAATCGATAATACATCATTTTAAGTGATGTGTTTTATATTAAAATATAATTATATTTATTTTATTTGTGAATGCATACTTGCAATCAATATAAAATCTATTGGCGGATCATCATGTTTTTACGTAAAAACGTTAAAGTAGGCCTGTTATTAAGCAGCTTAAGTTTACTTGTTGCCTGTGAAAAGGCACCGGAACCTCAAGCTCAACCTCAAATGCAGGCGCCTGTAGTATCTATCGCACCTGTCATTCATGAACGCCTCACTGAATGGGATGAGTTCACTGGGCGTTTAGAGTCGCCTGAAAGTGTTGAGTTACGTCCACGGGTTTCTGGCTATATTGATAGCGTAGCGTTTGAAGAGGGGTCCATTGTTGAAGCGGGCACTCCGCTATTTATTATTGACAGTCGACCTTTCGAAGCAGAAGTGAAGCGATTAAACGCAGAGCTGACCGGTGTAAAAAGTCGTTTAAAACTGGCTGAAATTAGTTACCAACGAGCAGATACCTTAAGTGCTAAGAATACACTGTCTAAAGAGATATTTGATAATCGTTTTGCTGAGTTAGAGCAAGCCAAAGCAGCTGTTCAGTCGGTCATTGCAGCGTTAGATCTAGCAAAGCTGAATCTTAGTTATACCCGTGTCGAAGCACCGATTACTGGACGAGTATCCCGTGCTGAGATAACGGCTGGTAACTATGTATCGGCGGGGCAGGCTTTACTTACAACAATTGTATCTACTGATCGTGTGTACGCCTATTTCAATGCTGATGAACAAACCTATCTGAAGTACGTAAAGCTCGCAAAGGAGGGTTCACGCCCAAGTTCGAGAGATGTTAAAAATCCCGTTTTTATGGCGCTGGCGAATGAGTCAAATTATCCACACGAAGGCTACATCGACTTTATCGATAATCAGGTTAATCCTTCTACAGGAACTATTCGAGGGCGCGCAGTATTTTCAAATGAAGATGGCTCGTTTATTCCAGGTTTATTTGCTCGTATCAAGCTTGTTGGAAGTGCTACGTATGAAGGTATTTTAATTGATGATAAAGCCATCGGCACAGACCTGAATAATAAATTCGTATTGGTGCTCGATGAGAATAATGCGGTTCAATACCGTCCCATTACGATGGGTGAAAAATTGAATGGCATGAGAATAATTAAAACAGGCTTAAATGCGGATGATCAAATTGTTGTGAAAGGCTTGCAGCGCGTTCGCCCGGGTACATCAGTGTCACCTGAATTTGTAGAAATGGCGGGCAAAGAAACGTTAGCTGAACTGCAGGTATTACAACAGAGGGTAGACAGTATTTTGAGCGGAGATAGATTCGCTCAACATAATTCTATTCCCGCAGAGACTGTGAATGCCTTGTAGATGAATAGCTGACCGTTGTTAAGTCGGTAGTTGATAGGTTGATAGGTTAGTCGTTGATTCATTGGTAGGTAATTAGTTTGAATATATCTCAATTCTTTATTCTTCGCCCGATATTTGCGGGCGTAATTTCTTTGATGATTTTTATTGCCGGAGCACTGGCTGTCTGGCAATTGCCCATTACAGAATACCCTGACGTGGCGCCGCCCACTGTTATAGTTAGTGCCTCGTACCCAGGTGCGAACCCTCAAGTTATAGCCGAGACCGTAGCTTCCCCGTTAGAGCAACAAATAAACGGTGTCGAGGACATGATATATATGTCGTCTCAAGCGACATCTGATGGTCTTATGACGCTGACCATTACCTTCGCTATTGGGACTGACCCTGATAAAGCTCAGGTGTTGGTTCAAAATCGGGTAGATCGTGCGATACCTCGTTTGCCACTTGAAGTTCAACGGTTAGGTGTTGTGACTAAAAAGTCTTCACCAAACTTAACCATGGTCGTTCACTTAAACTCGCCAGATAACCGGTATGACATGCTCTATCTTTCAAATTACGCCAATTTGAAAGTAAAAGATGAACTGGCCCGTATTGAAGGTGTGGGTGATGTTGGTTTGTTTGGCGCAGGTGAATTCAGCATGCGCGTGTGGCTTGATCCAGCAAAAGTGGCTGCTTTGAATCTTAACCCAGGAGATATTGTTAATGCGATTCAGGAGCAGAATCAGCAAGCGGCAGCCGGCTCTTTAGGCGCTCAACCCTCAGGGGATAATGATTTTCAGTTGCTGATTAACGTCAAAGGCCGGTTGGCGTCGAACGAAGAGTTTGCAGATATCATTATTAAAGTGGGTGAGGGGGGAGAAATATCTCGCCTTAAGGATGTAGCCAGAATCGAGCTCGGGGCAAATTCATATTCTTTACGCTCATTGCTTGATAATAAACCTGCCGTAGCTATACCTATTTTTCAGGCTCCCGGTTCGAATGCTATCAAGATATCGGATGATGTTCGTTCGACCATGGCTGAACTTAAAAAGACGTTTCCAGAAGGCGTGGATTACGCCATTGTTTATGACCCCACTATATTTGTTCGAGACTCAATTAAGGCGGTTGTAAATACATTGTTTGAAGCCTTGTTATTGGTTGTTTTGGTTGTCGTTTTGTTTCTTCAAAATTGGAGGGCATCAATTATACCCTTGGTAGCCGTGCCCATTTCATTGGTGGGTACATTTGCAGTGATGCATTTGATGGGGTTCTCTTTGAACAACCTGTCCCTTTTTGGACTTGTTCTGGCTATTGGTATCGTGGTCGACGACGCTATAGTAGTTGTTGAGAATGTAGAGAGAAACATTAGTGAAGGCTTATCGCCTGTTGATGCCACTCAGCAGGCAATGAAAGAGGTAACCGGGCCGATAATAGCAACCACGTTGGTATTGGCTGCAGTATTTATTCCCACGGCATTTATGTCAGGTTTGACGGGACAATTCTATAAGCAATTTGCATTAACCATTACCATTTCAACGTTTATCTCTGCCATTAACTCTTTAACATTGAGTCCAGCGCTATCGGCTTTGTTGTTGAAAGGGGAGAGCTCACCAAAAGATAAACCGACTCGTTTGATCAATTTACTATTTGGAAAATGGTTATTTAAACCCTTCAATAAATTATTTGACCGAGGCGCTAAAGGTTACACCGCAGCTATCGGTAAATTAATTCGTCTTAGTGGTGTTGTACTAGTGCTTTATGCCGGGCTAATGGCACTCACTTATCATCAATTTAATACCACGCCTACCGATTACGTACCGGGTCAAGATAAGATGTATTTGGTGTCGTTTGCTCAACTGCCAGATGCAGCTTCGCTAGATAGAACGGAAAAAGTGATTCGAGATATGTCTCAGATTGCTCTTGAACACCCTGGTGTGGAATCGGCGGTTGCCTTCCCTGGATTGAGCATTAATGGTTTCACCAACAGTCCTAACAGCGGGATTGTATTCGTAACATTAAAGCCGTTTGCTGAGCGTACTACGCCAGAGCTAAGCGCTCATAACATAGCTGGACAGCTAAATGGCCAGTTTGGGTCAATACAAGATGCCTTTATTGCTATCTTTCCGCCACCGCCAGTACAAGGCTTAGGAACTATTGGTGGTTTTCGGCTTCAAATTGAAGACCGAGGAGATTTGGGCTACGAAGAACTTTATAAGGTGACGCAGCAGGTTGTTCAGAAAGCATGGGCTGCACCAGAGTTAACGGGTAATTTCACCAGCTTTCAGGTGAACGTACCTCAATTAGATGTGGATCTGGATCGAACAAAAGCAAAGAGTCAGGGTGTTCGGGTGGATGATGCCTTTAAGACGATGCAAGGTTATCTCGGCTCAATCTACGTTAACGATTTTAACCAATTCGGTCGTACCTATCAGGTTAATGTTCAGGCTGAAGACCGGTTTCGGCAAGAGCCAGACCAGATTAATCAGTTAAAAGTAAGAAACCAGAACGGAGACATGATTCCGTTGGGTTCTTTCATTACTGTTAGTCATAGCGCAGGCCCCGATCGCGTGATGCACTATAACGGATTTTCTACGGCAGAAGTAAATGGGTCGGCTGCCCCCGGGTTCAGTTCTGGTCAGGCAAGAGCGGCCATAGAACGTATTCTTGATGAGACCTTACCAGTGGGCATGAGTTATGAGTGGACAGAGTTAACATACCAGCAAATTTTGGCGGGTAATGCGTCGTTGTTTGTTTTCCCGTTAGTGGTTTT
>ENA-ORXI01002155-ORXI01002155.1-sediment-metagenome-genome-assembly--contig:-NODE-2155-length-14529-cov-5.196305_pt1 | contig 14529 bp, 12 predicted proteins | sample MGYA00237861_ERZ511468 | MGnify/ENA primary metagenome ERZ511468 (study PRJEB26299, sample SAMN06266213) | sediment metagenome | isolation source: Hudson Canyon methane seep mesocosm | place... | reverse complement strand
CCCCCTCCATCAAGGGCTTAAGAGCAAGGCAAAGTAACTTAAAATCCCACACTTAACGGTGACTAGCCTTTTATTTTAACTTCCTCATCCTAGCCTTCTCCAGCAGGAGAAGGAATAACAGACGAACTTATTGGGATTGGGTATTAGATAAAACACTTGCAGGGATACCATATCTACACAAGCAAAATGGAGTAATAATTTTTACGACTTTAGTTTAATCAGAATGTGGTCATCATTTAACTCAACGACATGTGCCCATCCATCTAATTTTGATATGTTAAAACTATTTTTAATACGATCAAACCCCATAACAAAAACATAAACATTATCTAAAGCTGGCCAATCGCCATTTTTTAAATGGTTTCTTATTTCAAGGAGATAAATTTCTAACTCTTGAGCTGTAAAGGTTTTACGTGGATTGTCACCTTGAAAGTTTTTTATAACTTGATATTTGTCATTGACGTTTAATGGCTGTTTAGTTAAGTCAGCAAAGGTCATGGGGACAAATTTTGGCCCGTATAGTACAGCATAGGAAGCAATGTGTTTTAAAGGAGGATTCCAGGCAAAACGTCGATCTTCGGTATCGGCTATTAATCTTGTGAATGGTTGTGTTGTTGCATTGAATATTGTTGCACCTTGCTCTGTCCTATCAAATGTTGAAATAATTTCTGATGTTTGTTTATTGAACCTTTCCCATTGATTTGTAATTGCTACTGAAGTAAATATAGCTAATATCAATGCTAGGTAGGCAATTAAACGGTTAATAGAAACTTGCTCAGCTTTAATATCAATAGTTGTAAGCCATAGTAAAGCAATAGCAGGCCCTAATCTAACATATACAAAACTACTTCCCATAAACGAAGAGGGTAACACTATAAAAGCCAGCATTAGCATTAGTAGTGAAAATAGTAATGGTGGGAATATTTTTATTTTTTTAGTAATAACTAAGAAGGCAGTAGTGATTGCTAAGCTAGATAGCGATAAAATATCTAACCAAGTAATACCTGTTAATACACTATATAGAGCACCAAAAGGTTTTGCCCCTAAGTAATTTGGATAATTAAACCCAGTGGTTGAAACTTCTTCAGCTGTTGGCGAAAAATAGATAAATAAGGCAATTGTAATAAAAAAAGGGATAGACGATATAAATAGTTGGGATACGGAACTTTTTAATGAATCTTTTTGTAATCGAATGTAAGCGGTATATATTTCTACAGAGCCAATAATAATGGCATAAATTCCAAAAGCAGAAAAGTGTAAAAGGACAAGAAAAATTGACATTATAAGAGATACAAACAATCTTTTATAACCAGGTTTTTGTATTAACCATAGACTGGCAGCACAGAAAGCGACCCCAATACCAAATATATAGTTTAAAAACCCAAAGCGAAAAATCCCATTAAATAATAGAATAACGGCTAGCAAAGGCCAAGGTGAAAACCTGTTATGGGCGGCTCTGTGTAGTAGCATGGTACCAAATAACATTGATAGTAAACTCAACATAACAAATATACGTGATGCCGTTTCTGCGCTAACACAGTAAGTTAAAGGAATAGCAATCATGTCCATCGCCATATTTGGTAATAAAAAGCTACCTTGTTTATAAAACTCACTATAAACTGGGTTATCCAAGTTTGAGAGAATAATTATACGAGCAAGATGAAATGGATAATCATTAAGAGGAACTAATTGGTTCAGGATAACTGGTGTGATAACTAGTAAACAAATCAATAGGGTAATTAATAGTCCACTGTGTGAAGACCAATGGGGTAACTTTTTTAAAATTGAATTCATTTGTATATTTTGTATTAGGTGCTAACAATATTTATCAGTTGCAAAAACACATAAGATAATTGCTATTGATTTTTTTCGACTAAAAAACTCAAGATAAAACCTTTTGTATATGATCTGCTAACTTTAAAGATAAAGCTACAATAGTTAATGTAGGGTTAGCATATCCTGATGTTGGAAAAACAGCACTTCCAGCCACATATAAATTTTCTATAGAATGGACTCGACAGTTTTTATCAACTACTCCTTTTTTTGGATCCGAAGCCATACGAGCACCTCCCATATGATGGTTGCTACTTGTAATTAATGGCGGCCAGTTTTGAGTATTTCCTTCTAATGAGATATGAACTCTACCAGCATTTATTCTACCAAATTCTTGCGCGGCAGTATTTAAGGCAGTTGTTGCTGTGAGCCAATCTGTTTCTGTTAATCGCCAGTCAAGTTTTATGCTACGTTGGCCTAATGTATCAACAGAGGTGTCAAGTAATAAACGGCTATCAGGGTTTGGGCGCTGTTCAATATTCAGATCAATAAATGCACCAAGATAGGGAGCGTTAGGTTTCGGTGTTTGTTCGAAAGGGGACTTTCTAGACTTGAAAATTGACTTATAAGCGACATCGGCAAGGCTGCCAGCATCATCATATATGTTAGTAATATGGTTAGCTAAATTATTAGGGATATCTCCCCGCTTTAAGTTATTGATAATTGTGTGTGCAGAATCAACACCTGCAGTAGATATTGTAGACGGCTGTAGCCAAAGACGAAAACCACCGATATGTGTGGTTTGCTTTAAAGCAGGGGAGGGAGTAAGTGTTCCAAAAATACGGGTATTTGCAACTTTAGTTTTATCAAAATAAAGAGGCCAATTAGTATTAGGCTTATTAAAACGAAGGTAGCTAATAGACCTTAGCCATGGATGGTCCATAAAATAACGACCAACCAAATCATTTTCATTACCAGCTCCATCTGGATGTACATTGGTTGAAAGCAATAAAAGCCGAGAAGTTTCAATACCACCTACAGCCATTATAATAATTCGCGCATTAACAGTAAACTGTAAATTATCAGGAGTAGTTGCACGTACTCCTGATAATTTTTTTGTAGACGTATTTATTGCGCTTTCATCAGATTTTAATAGTTCTAATACTGTAGCGTTTAAGATAACACGTATATTACTAGCTTGTTCTAGCTCCTGCTGATAAGTTTCTCCAAACCGTGTAGGTGGACTAATTTGAAAGATACTCGTTAATAAACGACTTTCATTTAAACTCAATTTATTAAGGTGAGAGCCACCAGGTTGGGATTTCCAGTATGCTAAGTCATCAAATGATTTTCTAGGTAATTGGCAAACAGTAGTTGCATCATCATAATATTGTTTAAGATCATTGAATGAAATAGGCCAACCACTTTCTGGCCAGTCATCTCTTTTTTCAAAGTCCTCTATTTCAAGTGGTCTACACCACCCAGCCCAATGGTTAGATGTCCCACCAAACAAACGAAGGCGAGATGCATCCAAAGGTTCAGCAGGAATGCCGGTGATAATTCCTTGATTAAGGTCTTGTGCATCGTAATTATAACTTGCCCCCCCGCTTTCTAATACAGTGACACGAATAGAAGAGCCAGCAAATTTTTTGGCAATTGTAATACCAGCAGGACCAGAACCAATGATTAAAAGATCAGTCTCTAGAGGCAGGGATAGATCTAGTGTACTTGCATCAATAATCATGAAAAGTATTGTAATGAATTAAGCAAGATAAAAAAGTTTGAATAATATATCATAATTGAGTGATTTTACCGTTGTATACTTAAATGGACTAAGTTTTTAATCAGTTAGATAAAATAATTAGAAAAAATGTATAAAACACTCTACCAAAAGCTAAGTAATGTGCTGGAATTAACGCATAGTCATGAAAATAGAAGTAATATTTCATCTATGGAGGGTATACGGGGGATAGCTGCATTTTTAGTTTTTATTGAGCATTATGTAGTCGCTTTAGAAGCTAAAATAGGAATTAATCAGCAATATTGGATATATGATCTTTTTTTATGGCTAAAAAATATTGGTAATGTAGGTGTTGAACTTTTTTTTGTCCTGAGTGGATATTTAATATATGGAAGTATTATTAGTAAGAAAAAACCTTTTATACCTTATTTATGTAGAAGAGCTAACCGTATATATCCTACTTTTCTCTCTGTATTTTTTTTATATATTGTATTGGCATTTTTAATTCCTGAATACAATAAAATACCTACAGATATGTCTACAGCTGTAAGCTATATTTTGCAAAATATTTTTTTTATGGCTCCATTATTTTCAGATATAGAACCCTTAATAAGGGTTAGTTGGTCACTAAATTATGAAGTTTTTTTCTATTTACTGATGCCAGCAATCGTTAGCTTGTTTAGATTAAGAACATGGCATACGAATAGAAGAATACAGTTTTTTCTTCTTCTTTCTGTATTAGGGTTTGTTTATAGTTATTATTGTAATGGACCTATTAGAATGCTTATGTTTGTAGCAGGTATTCTTTTATTTGAAATAATTAGTAACGGCGTTGATAAAAAAACAACACCTTATTTAGGATTGTTATTTTTTGTATTTTCTTTAGTAAGTATAGTGCTTCTTATGATTTATAACATACCCCATGGCAGTTGGTGGCGTACTATTATTATTTACCTGGGATTTTTTATGCTCTGTTATGAATGTTTTAGTTGGCAAAGCCCAAGTGCAAGAATATTTAGTTTTACGCCACTGCGTTGGTTGGGTAATATGAGTTATTCTTACTATTTGATTCACGGCCTAGCGGTAAAGTCTATAGTTATTCTTTCTGCTCAGTTTTATTTTACTAATGAAATAAATGATGTATTTGTATTTTTAATTTTTGGCGCTTTTGTTTGTATACTGACATTAATTCCTGCATTATTGTTGTTTGTTTATATCGAGAAGCCATTTTCTTTAGCAAACAAAAGGAAGTAGCATGATAAAAGACAGTTAATTAAAAGGCTACCTGATTACGTATAAGTCTCAGCCAACACCTAATCTACAAAAAGCCCGTCTCCAGCAAGGGAGGGCTAAGATAAAGGCCGTGTACCCTCTGGATATAGCTAAAACTCATGGGTAACCAGGAAAGGCTATGTCACCGTTTAAAAAATATTAAACCTAAGTAAAGACTGGTAAAAGTTTTTATACTAAAATTATGTAAAAAAATAATATGATTGAAACTTTAATGTTTGGAATGCAATTACTATGTATTACCTATATTTGCTATTGGGCCAATAAAGAAGAGCTAAAAGATGAACAAAATGAAGATGAAGAATAGAAATTATGCGTGATCTTCTACTTGTTAGCCTTTTACCTTTATTTGTTTATTTTTCATTTAAACGTCCTTTTATTGCTGCTGGGTTATGGTTATGGACATCTGCATTCAATATTAACCACCTAGTTTATGGTTTTGCTTCTTCAATTACATATAACCGATTATTTGCAATTACAGCAATGTTGTCGTACTTTATAAGTAAAAACAAACCAAAATTCACCCTAGATAAATTATCGATCTTAATTTTGTTTTTCTTTTTTTGGACAACATTAACCTCATATATGGGAGGAGCTAGCGAAAATACAATGTGGACGCGTTGGAGTGAATTTATGCGTATCATATTGTTTTATTGTTTTGCAATTGCTATTTTAGAACGTAAACGGCATTTAGATTTCATTATGTGGTTACTCGTTTTATCTATTGGTGCATTAGCTGCTGGTGAAGGCCTTAAATTTCTTGTTTCCGGTGGAGGGCATAGAATAGGAGGGCTAAGAGGAATAACGGGGGATAATAATTTTTTTGCAGTGATGATTTTATCAATGTTACCTATGGGCTTTTACCTAGTGACTCAAACAAAACATAAATTAATTAAACAGGGTTTATTTATAGTTATGTTTTTGGATATTTTGGGGTTAATTAGTACATACTCACGTTCTGGTTTTATAGGACTAGCTGTACTTATTGTATTTGCAATTAAGAGTAGTAAAAACAAGTTTATTTGGATAGTTACTTTAGCCATAATTATTTTTCTAGGAATGAACTTCTTACCAGACGAATGGTTCGGGAGGATGGATACTGTGGAAAATGCAGAAGATGATGGTTCTTTTATGCATAGGGTAGTGGTTTGGAAAATGTGTATAGTAATAGCTCTAAATAACCCATTATTTGGTGAAGGGTTTAAAGCTATTGAAAACTTATCTCTTTGGCAACACTATTACTCTGATTTTCATTTGGTAAGTTTTATTCCGTCACCAGAACCTCTATTTTATGAACCTATTCGTGCTGCACATAGTATTTATTTTCAAGTATTAAGTAGTCATGGATTTGTTGGATTGTTTTTATTTCTACTTATTTTATTTTCTGCATATATGAAAATAGGAAGCATTACAAGAAGAGCTAAGAAGTATAAAATGGATGATTGGGTGTTTACTCTATTAGCAATGCTAAGAATATCAATTATTGCATATTCCCTTTCTGGAGGAACAGTAAGTGTTGCATATTTCGATTTTCTTTATGCGATATTTGCTATTATTTATGTGTTAGATAATAGGATAGTGATAGACACTAATAACAAAGCAGAAGAAGTACGATATGGAGTCTAACCAAAAAATAATTGATATTTATGTCGATTTAGATGGCACATTGATAAATACAGATATTTTATATGAATCTGTTTTATTGCTAATAAAAAAAAATTTTTTTTATATTTTCCTACTTCCTATTTGGATATTAAAAGGTAAAAGTAAACTTAAATATAATATTTCAAATCGGGTGGACATTAACCCACAATTATTGCCCTATAATAAAACCTTCCTACAGTATTTAAAACAACAAAAAAAGCTAGGAAGACGATTAATATTAGCAACGGCAACGACAGAAAAGTATGCCAACACTATAGCAAGCCATTTGGGTATTTTTGACCAGGTAATAGCAAGTTCAATTAAAAAAAATGTTTCGGGCAATATCAAGTTAAAATATATTCAAGAGCAAAACATGCAATTCTCATACGCAGGAAATGCAGTAATTGATATGTTGATTTTTCCTTTTGCTCAACAATCAATAATTGTTAATCCAACAAAAGGTCTTAAAAGAAAGCTTTCAGGTCTAGACAATGTAATACAAGTATTTGAACAAAAAGATAAAGGCATATTGCCTGCATTTAAAGCAATAAGAATGTACCAATGGGTGAAAAATATTTTATTGTTCGTCCCATTATTAATGTCGCAACAGTTTTATAATATAGACACAGTACTGAATGTACTGATGGCATTTTTCTCTTTTAGCTTACTTGCATCAGCAACGTATATTATCAATGATCTTATTGATATTCCAAATGATAGAGAACATATAAGAAAGAAAAAAAGGCCTTTAGCTTCGGGGGATTTATCAATACCCTCAGCAATTTTAATATCATTAATACTATTTATTAGTTCTATTTTTATAGCAATTAATGTAAATAGTGAGTTTATTTATGGGCTTGTGTTTTATTTGTTACTAACATTATTGTATTCATTTAAACTTAAAAGTTATATATTAATGGACACAATTTCATTATCCCTTCTTTATACAACTCGTATATTTGTTGGGGCTTTAGTGATAGGTATTATGCCTTCTGTCTGGTTAATTTCCTTCTCAATGTTTATGTTTTTAAGTTTGGCATTGATTAAACGGTGTAGTGAATTACAAACGCTAGATAAAGTCCGAAATGAACGTACTCCAGGGCGTGATTACATGGTGTCAGATGTTCATATTTTAGCAAACATGGGGGTTGCAAGTGGCTTTGTAAGTGTTTTAGTTGTGGCGCTATATTTAAATGATACACAAAGCATTAGTCAATATACCTACCCAGAAATATTATGGTTAGTATGTCCTTTGCTATTATATTGGATTGGAAGAATGTGGATTAAAACATTTAGAGATGAAATGCATGATGACCCTATTGTTTTTAGTATAAAAGATAAGGGAAGCTTATTATGTATTAGTTGTATATTAACTATAATGTTAACAGCAATTTTATTATGACAATAAAAATTTTTTTATTCATAATAACCAGTGTTTTTTTATCAGCTTTGGCCCAAATTACATTAAAACTGGGGATGATGAAGTATAAAATACTAGCTATAGAAGCAGAAACCTTAATACAAAAAGTATGGCTAATAGTTACAAACTTCTATGTTTGGGGTGGGTTAAGCCTTTATGTCTTAGGTATGGTTGTTTGGCTAGCGGTATTGATTCATATTGATGTTAGTAAGGCTTACCCCTTTGTTGGAGTAGGCTTTATTTTTACTATGATACTTGCCTATTTTATTTTAGGTGAACAAATAACACTGATTCGATTGATAGGTGTGGTACAAATAATAATTGGTGTAATACTTATTAGCAGGACTTAATATGAAAGGCTATAAGTTTTTAGCTGTTAATGTAGATGTACTCGCAACTTTAATCATATTTCTGGCCAGTTTTGTTTTTTATTATCTCGGTTGTAAAGAGCTTTTAGCTTCAGGCTTTTACCAACAGATAAATATAGCCTTTGACCTTGACCAAAGTCATTTTTTTTACTCAGTAGGGCATGATGTCGATACTGCTAGAGTTTTACTTATAAAACATCCTTTTATTTATCTTTATAACTATATAATCTTGCCGCTAAATTATATAGGGTTATCTGATAATATCTCAATTATTTTATTATCCCAGCTCTTTCATTCAGGCAGCTTAGTTATAAGCTATTACATTTTTCGAACAGTGGGACGAACTACGTTAGAGTCAAGTTTATTGACTTGTGGTTTAGCTGGTACCTCAACCTATATTTCTTCTGGTTTTGTTTTAGATGTATATAGCTTATCAATGTTCTGGATAGCGGCTATTTTTTTAATTGTCAGTCGAGCCGGGTATCAAAATCATATAAGTTTAGTGTGGTTGCGTATGATTATTTCTGTTATGGCAATTGGTACAACATCATACCTAATTGTTCTTGTTATTTTAATGGAGCTTTTTCTAGCAAATACATTTGAGGAAAAAATCTTTAACACCTTTAAGAGTAAACTGTTATATAAGCAAATTTTAAGGGTTTTTACTTTAGGAGCAATCTTATTTGTCATGATTTATTTCCAGGTTATCATTGAAATTATTCAAGACCCTATAGCAGTGCTTAAGCGTGTTTTTTGGACTGTTAATAGGCCAGGAGATAAAGAAGGGATTTTTCAAGTTATAACAGTATTTGCATTATTCTCAATATTATCACCCAAGGTTTCAATTATTCTGTTGCCTGAGGGTATAACCATGATAGACCTTCGAGCCATGGATTTTAATGTTTTAGGATGGTTTATTATAATTATTTTAATGGTATCCCTTTTTTTAAAATTCAATAATAAAAAACATTTTTATTTATTATTGTTTTGTTTACTTTGGCTAGCATTTAACATTATTTTTCATACTATTTATCAATATAGAGGAAGTTTGTTCCTTTATAGTGGGCATATGGTTTTATCTGTTTGGATAATCTATTTTTCATCGATAGAAAATTCAACATATAAGCTCAACTGGTTTCAGGGAGTGTATAATAAATTGGATAAAATATTAATCTATATAATGCCAATTCTTATTTGGAATAATAATCTGTATTTATATCAAGAAATAAATACACTATCTTGGTAGGTATTTTATTTAAAGGTTAGGTTTATTTTTTATTCATAATGGTTAAAACCTTCGCCTTTCAGGCGAACAGATTTATCTCAAATATTGCAATCATATTTAGGTGTATCCATTGTAAAAACGGCAAAAAATCAGATGCAAATTAAGAACGAGGTTCCTTACGAAATAGAGGTTTGTTGTTGGGGCGCAGTGCTTTAGAGACGGTGAAACTATTCTGTTTTTGACCTCCCCTTTTGGAAAAGGGGGATAGAGGGGGATTTTATAAGAAGGCAGCATATTGATATTAAACGCCTTGTTTTTATAATAAAATCTCCTCCAGCTCATCTTTTCCAAAGAGGGGAGCTAAAAGCTAATACTTTCACAGTCCCTTTAGCCTGCTTTCATACAAAGTATTGCAGGCTAAAGCACTGCGCCCCAAAATAACAGGGCTACTTGCCCTGTATCCTGACTTTCAGTTACCAAGCTCTCTAACCCACCTATCCTTTAGCTGGTGGTTATTTAGTTTCGAGTTTTCTTAAATAAATAAAGATATAAATTATGGCTGAATACTCAGTAGCAACTAAAATACTAAAAAGCTCAATTTGGCAATACCTTGGTAGTTGGTTAAATAAAATCATAGGCTTTGTTTCGACAATTATATTAGCCCGTATTTTAGTGCCTGATGATTTTGGAATAGTGGCAGCTGCAAGTATAGTAACGGGCGTTTTTCATGTTGTTGCAACGGTGGGTACAGAGCAATACCTAATTAGAAAAAAAGAGATTTCAGATTCAGAACTAAATACAGGGTGGACAATTAATGTCATTATGAACTCAATGGCAGCGATTGGAATCTTTTTGTTAGCAAGTCCAATAGCTAATTATATGGCTGACGATAGACTAATCCTTGTATTACAAATAATTTCCATATCCTCCTTATTAGCTGGGTTTAATAATATTGGATTAGTGCTGTATCAAAAGGAGTTTAACTATCAGCCTAATTTTTATATTAGTGTTATTAGTAGGGTTGTTGGTTTTGTTGTAAAAATTATTTTAGCCCTATATTTTCAAAATTATTGGGCTTTTATAATCGCTGAAATTCTTGAAGTTACAATTTTTATGATAGGTTCTTTTATCGCCCATCCTTATCGGCCACAGTTTTCATTAGCTAATTGGAAGCAGCAATGGTTATTTTCACAATGGATCTTGTTAAAAAGTATTTTTGTTTTTTTACGTTTTAGAATTGACAATATATTAATAAGTCACTATTTACCTATAGAAGCACTTGGTAAATATACTATTGCCAAAGACCTAGCAATATTACCTGCCGAACAAATTATCAGTCCCATAATGCAGCCTTTGTATGTAGGTTTGTCAGAGGGGCAGGATAATGAATTATTATTTGCTGCAAGAGTACACAAATGCATAGCCCTATTATTTATAGTTATAATACCTATTTCATTTGGAATTTATGCAACAGCTGATAATCTGGTTTATGTGTTATTAGGTGAAAAGTGGTTGGATACGGTTCCTTTAGTAATGGTCATTTCCTGGACTTTAATACCGAGTGTTTTAGGTGATCTTTTTACTAGAATAATGACGGTAAAAGGTAAGGTGAAACTTATCTTTAAAATTGAATTTTTCTTAGGGTTGTTAACTATTTGTACGTTTTTGTTTTTTGCAGAGAACATGACATTGTTAGACTTTGCAAAATTAAGAGTGATTACAATCATGATCAATACATTTATTGTTCTTGTGACTGTAATACAGATTTCTAAACTATCTTTAATACGCATTATTGGGCTAATCCTCCCTCCCTTTATAGCATCTGCAGCTATGCTTTATTTATTGGTAAGCATTGGCCCTGTTTTGAGCCGTTACGATAATGAAATTCAATTTGTTGTTCAAGTTTTTATAGGTATAACTATTTATATTTGTTTGATATCATCCTTTGTTTATTTGCTACGAAATAGTGTAAAAGAATATCTATTTGTTTGGGAAATATTTAATCTTTCTAGTTTTCTACGATGATGTAAGTGGAGTTGAGTAGTGGTTGATGTGTAAGCATAACAAATGATCCAAGACTCCCATCAGTTAGTTATTTTAGTTTTACATAGCTATGACACAAACTAAGGTTAAAACAAGATAAGAGTATATAATACTGTAGAGCGGACTTCAGTCCGCCATCATTTAACACAACGACCTTATGGCTACATACAAACTACAGGTTTCTACTAATTCTTGGTAAAAAACCAAACTTTTATAAGTAGGAGGGGCCTCTGGCCGCGACCAAAGAAAGACCAAGGCAAACGCGGCTAGAAAGCCCCTCCCACATTCTATTAAGCATTTTTAAAGATTTGAAAAAAACCTTGATTTTCTTCAAACGGTAGTTTGTGAAGAACCAAGATAGTTTTTATAATTCATTAGACAAATAAATTATAGTTACAAAATATATTTAAATGAACTATCTTTCATAGTGAGATACAAAATATTTTTTGTTTAAAGTAACATGTCCAAATTATTTGTGTTTAGAGTTCAGTTTTAAAAAATTAGGAGTCGGTGAGAGTGATCACTATCTGTAAAAATATATATCAATATAGAGAATTAATTCAAGCCTTGGCATGGAAAAATATAATTGTCCGCTATAAGCAAGCCTATCTAGGTATTTTATGGGCAGTTTTAAAGCCTGTTATGTTAATGACTATATTTACCGTCGTAAGAAGTTTTGTGGGAATTGAAACAGGGGATATTCCATACCCAGTCCTTACTTTTGCAGCTTTATTACCTTGGATATTTTTTCAGGAATCTGCTTCTGAGGGGGTTAATAGTGTTACATCGAATACGGCATTAATTAAAAAAATATACTTTCCTCGTGAAGTCTTCCCATTAACAGCAATGATGACAAAAACAGTTGAATTAACAATTAGTTTTTTTATATTAGCTGTTTTGATGTGGCATTATCAGATAGTACCAAATATATATATATTGTGGGTGCCAGTAATTATTTTTTATACTATGTTAGTTGCTTTGACTATTAGTTTTTTTGGTGCCGCACTGAATGTGTATTATCGTGATGTAGCGCAAGCCTTGCCTGTAGCCTTATCATTAATGATGTATGGATCCCCCGTTATGTACCCTCTCAGTTTAGTACATAAAACATTGATCGAAGAACAAGCGGCAGGTGAATGGTCTAATACTTTATATACTTTATATACACTGAACCCACTTGCTGGGATTATTGAAAGTTTTCAATCGGTAGTATTAAAAGGAATTCCTCCAGATTTCGAAGTGATGTACCCAGGAATGATTTTAGTCGCTATCTTTTTGCCTATAAGTTATTTGTTTTTTAAACGAGCAGAAAATTGGTTTGCAGATGTTATTTAATTTAATTACAAAACTATCATAATTTTATGTCAATTATAGAAGTTAAGCACCTTACCAAAGAATATCAACTTGGTCATAGAGGTAGTTTAAAAGAAACAGCTTTAAATGCATTAAGGCGAATGAGCTTTCAAAAAGTTAAAGTACGAGAACGCTTTAAAGCTTTAGATGATGTCTCTTTTACTATAGAGGAAGGTGAAGTTGTTGGTATTATTGGTCATAATGGTGCGGGTAAAAGCACCTTATTAAAGCATCTAGCGAATATTAGCAAGCCAACAAAAGGACGTGTAAGTGTTAATGGTTCTGTTGCACCCTTAATTGAAGTGGGAGCAGGAGTTAACCCTGAATTAACAGGACGTGAGAATATTTTTTTAAATGGAGCTATTCTAGGAATCCCTAAAAAAATTATAAATCGTCAATTAGATGAAATTATTGAGTTTTCAGAGTTGGAGCAGTTTATTGATACGCCTGTTAAACGCTATAGTTCAGGTATGACTGTGAAATTAGGGTTTTCAATTGCAACAAGTATGGATGCTGATATTTTAATTATTGATGAAGTACTTGCTGTTGGGGACTTAGCTTTTCAACGAAAATGTTTTGATAGAATGGCTTCATTAATTGATAAACAAAATAAAACGGTATTGTTAGTTAGTCATAATATAAGGCAAGTAGCTCGAATGTGTACACGTACTCTTTTATTCGATCATGGAAAAATCTTAATGGATGGGAAGTCTGTTGATGTGTGCAACAAGTTCTATGAAATAGAAAATCAACTAATATCTGAAAATATTAATAAGAAAAGCGTAGCTGAAATTGAATCAGATACTGTAAAAATTAATGATATAACGATTGTATCTGAATCAGGTGCCCCAATTGATACAATAACAACGGGTGAACCATTAAGGATAAATATAAATATAAATATTTTAAAGCCCATTAATAAACCAGAAATTGTAATTGGAACTCATACAACAGATTTTGTTTATTTAACTGCCTCATCAACTGATGCATGCAACTATAAATTAGGGGATTTAAATAAGGGGGGGTATAAAATAAACTTTGAACATTTATACTACCCTCTAAAACCAGGTGTTTACGCCGTGCGTATTGCATTTTTTGATCAGAATAGGAATGTTTTATTTTCAGGAGAAAATTTAATTTTTTTTACTGTAGAAAATAAAGCCCTAGAATCAAAGGAGCCACCATCAAGAATTATTAACATCCCATCGAAATGGGATGTTAATGGATAGGATTTTATGTAAAAACCATGAGTATATTTAATAACTTAATAAAAAAAAATGATAGTTTTTCAGGCTGGATTCCAGGTTTTGATAAGACGAAAACTATTTATACACATATTCCAAAGTGTGCTGGGACGAGTATTTCTTTAGCTATGTATAAAGAGGATCCATGGCACTATAAAATGGAGGATTATAAGAAGAATATAAGTAAAATAAAATTTAATAGGTATTTTAAGTTTGCTTTTGTACGGAACCCTTTTGATCGATTATTATCTTCTTATTTATATAGTTTTGCACAAATAAAAAAATACCCTAATACTTCAGTTGCATTCGCAACAAAATATCCAACATTTAAAGATTTTGTTCATGATTGGGTCAATGTTAGCAATGTAAATAGTCATTATTTTTTTTGTCCACAAATAATGACATAACGTTATTTGCTTTACATCGAT
>ENA-ORXI01002151-ORXI01002151.1-sediment-metagenome-genome-assembly--contig:-NODE-2151-length-14553-cov-3.706134_pt1 | contig 14553 bp, 14 predicted proteins | sample MGYA00237861_ERZ511468 | MGnify/ENA primary metagenome ERZ511468 (study PRJEB26299, sample SAMN06266213) | sediment metagenome | isolation source: Hudson Canyon methane seep mesocosm | place... | reverse complement strand
GCCGCCTCCAGTAACGTATAGGTGCCAATGATGTTGGTTTCTATAAATTCAGCCGGCCCATCAATAGAGCGGTCAACGTGGGATTCGGCAGCAAGATGCATAATGACATCGGGTTGATAATGGGTTAACAATCTGTCGATGCCATTTCGGTTACAAATATCAACCGGTTCAAAATGATAGCGTGTGCTGCTTGCTACATCATCAAGAGAATCAAGGTTGCCTGCATAGGTGAGCTTATCAACATTAATGACAGAATGTTCAGTATGATTAATGAGTTGACGGATCAGTGCAGAGCCAATAAAGCCCGCGCCACCGGTAATAAGTATTTTCATACAGTTCTTAGGAAGAATTATCTTTTTTAATATTAAAAAAGACTTTAGAAAATATTTAGTACTTTACAAGTGGGTTTGTTAAAAAATAGTAATTAACGGTATTGGTCAAATCCAGATTTAGCTTGAATGAAATTAGGTTGAGATAGCCTGTCTAGTAGGCGTTGGTAGTTTTCATCGTGTTGACTACGGTCATTTTCTTTGTGCCATAAATGCAGTACAGGAACGGCAAAGCGTCCTTCTTTACGTTTTATTTGGTTATGAATTAAGCGGATAACTAGGTCCGAATCTTCATACCCCCAGCCCTGAAATTGTTCATCAAAACCATTAACAGCTATAAAGTCTTTCTTCCACATGGCCAAGTTGCAAGTCATCGCCTTTTGCCATTTTTTAGGGGTCAGGCAGCGTAGTGGTCCAAGGGGTAAATGTAGAAAAGGGATATATCGGTTTAGTTTTTGGGTGGCCCATAAATAGAGAAAAAAGGGTAACGACTTTTTATGGAGAGGGTCTTTTGTACTTAAAACTTGTGGGCTATATTTCTTTGAAAGTAGAACACGGTTGCCGGGGACAAAAAAATTAGGCTCAGCTAATTGCTGATGGCGATGAATAAAGCTGGGAAGTGTGATGCAGTCGCCATCGACAAAGATAAGATAGTCTCCGTCGCTAGCGGCAACGGCTTTGTTACGAATAGTGCCTGCTCTAAACCCCTGGTCGTCATGAAAAACATGTTTAATGGAAATGGTGCTGTTTGCTTGAAACTTTTTAATGAGTGTTTTCGTCGGGGTAGTCGAGCCGTCGTCGGCGATGATGATTTCAAAATTTTTTTGGTTTTGGTCAAGTAAGCTTGTTAAGGAAGCTTCAAGCGCCTCTGGCCAGTTGTAAGTGGTGATGATAATGGAGGTAAAGGGCATCAGGGCGTCTTGTTTTGGAGGTCTAGTAATTTTAAATATTTATAATAAGTTCCCTCTGCATTAGAGACCGACAACATAAAGCCTTGCCGGCCATCCAGAAAGGCTGTTTTTAAAATATAGGTCCGAAAGAATGTCCAAAAGGTTTTGGCTAAAATAAGTGGAAAGGAAGTTTGTTTACCTTTTGATAAAAGTTTTTCAGCCCCTAATGAGGAGTACTGATTGATTTTATGTAGAACTTCAGAGGTATCTACAAAAGCGTCATGTTTAAGGTGATGTTGTAGGTTGTTAATGGTGCCGTTGACTATGATTCTTTCGTGAACGACATCATCGGTAAATTGGCCATGGGGGCGTTGAAATAATCGTAAGACATGATCAGGCCACCAGCCACCGTGTTTCATTTCACGGCCACAATATTGAGAAAGTCTTGGAATGTTGTAACCTTGCGTATCAGTAGATTTTACGACGGTCAGAATTTCTTCTTTAAGTTCAGAGGTAACCCATTCATCGGCATCAATGGAAAGTACCCAATCATATTGAGCTTTATCTAAAGCACGTTGTTTTTGAGGGCCGAATCCTGGCCAGTCAGTTTCAAAGACTAAGTCAGTGAATTTTGTACACAGCGCCACAGTGTTATCCGTACTGCCAGAGTCCAGAACTATAATTTCATCAGCCCAAGAAACCGATTGAAGACACCTTGCAATATGAGTGGCTTCATTCTTTGTGATGATGATGACGCTTAGCATAATTTCTAATTAGTAAGGTATTGAATTAATTTATAGCTGATATTTATAGTTTAATTTTGAAGCAGTATAGCATCAATAGCTTGAATAACTTTGCTTGCGGGAAGGGTATCTAAACAGTCGCTTCGGCTTTGGCGATGTCGGTCGCATCCTTCAAGGTAACAGGGTACGCACGAGGCTTCACCTTGTATCAGGTGAACATTATTGATGATTTGGCTGCCCGTTTTTTTAAAAGGATTTTTTTCTGAAATATAGTCCTGGGGCCAAGGTGCCCATTTAACCGGATTAGTTGGTCCGTAGATGGCAATAATTGGGGTTCCAGTTGCGGAGGCTAAATGTGTCGTTCCCGTATCGGGGCCAATAAATAGTTGAGCATCTTTAATGATATCGGCTAACTCAGCAAGTGATGTTTTGCCGGCTAAATTGATAGTGGATCCAGGCAATGATTGTTGAAATTGGGTAACGTAATTTATTTCATCTAAATCTGGACCGCCGGTTAAAACAATATTGATTCCTTTATCGAGTAAGTAAGTTGCAATCTGTTGCCAGCCATTAAGGGTCCATTGTTTGTATGTCCAAAGCGGGTATAAGTGTAAAATAGCGTACTGTTGGATTTTTGGCGGCAGTAATGTGCAGGTTGTATCAGTATTGTTGGTGGGGGGCGTTAAATGGAAAACTTTTTTTTGATTAATAGTGTCCATCAACTTTAAAAGCTGTAAAACAGTATGGGTTTTTTCATCATCAAATTCAACCCAACCGCGGAAAAAGTAGCGTTTCCAATTCCCTTTTTGGTTTTGTTCAGGAACAACGGAGATTCTTGTTTTAGAGGAAAATAAGGAATAAATTAAAGGCCTATCTCCTGTCTGAGTAACAACGGCTAGGTCATATTGGCGGAATAACTTTTTTAAAAGAATCTTGTATTCATGGAAGGATGGCTTTTTCTTAACGGTAATAATTCGGTTAATAGCTGGGTTGTTTTTAAGTATAGGTGCTGTATTGGTATAAACTAAAATATCGATGCAGGCGTTTGGGTAGGCATGGTGCAGTGATGATATAAGAGGCGTCGTTAAAATTACGTCACCTAGATGGCGTAAAGTAATAACGAGTATTTTTTGTGGAATTGATTTTAATGTGGTGGTAATCATAGTTAATTTGTTGAAGATGGTTTTACCATTTTTTCTTGAGCTTTCTTACCTGACGGGATAAAAAGCTGCGTTGTTTCTTTTGGTAGTCTAAATCTTCATCCCAGTTTGACTGTTTAACAATACCAAGGTAATTTTTTGATAGGACTTCTTCGGTTTCACCTAGGTGTAGACTTTCTTCATACTGTGACTGAAACCCCCAAACTTTAAATAAAGGTTCGCGAGGAATTAAACGAATAATGGGGTTTGATAAAAGGAACTCCCCATACCATTGTGTTTCGCAAGGAAATTCAATAATCTGATCATAAAAACTTTTTCCTTGCGGTTTTGCATAAGTTTCATAAAGTGCTTGCCAGACCTTACTGGAGTGAATGCAGGGTGTTGGAGCGAAGTCAAAATTAATGGTTTTTCTAGAAAATAGTTTTCGAGACTTGTCGCGTAATTCGGTGTATTGGCGTAAAAATTTGCTGTGCCCAACTCTAGCCGCCCACTCTCTTTGATGGCGACCTTCATTAATTATGGTGTACGGAGTTTCTTCATCCCAAAGAAAGTCATAAATAAAGAAGTCTCGAATAAAAAAAGAATCTGAATCAATCATCACGAAATTCTTACATAAGCCTAGGCGCCAAAACTCAGATTTTGTAACTTGTTGTAATATGTTTCCGGGCAAGGTAATTTCTTTTTCTTGGCTGCAAGCCATTGTTAAATTTAAAATATCCTCATCAAAAATAACATGAATGTGGTGTTCTTTAATGATGGGATCAAAAAGAGATTTATCTGTCTGCGGGATACAAAGATAAAATGGAATTTGGTCTCGGTTGAAACGGGTAATACTTGTTGCCAGATTAGCAAAGCGATTAACATCATTTTTGTAAGATTTACAAAGAATTACAATGTCGTGCATTCGATGGTTCCTAATAATGACGAAGTATTAACAGAGTAAGAAAGAAAAAGAGATAAGTGTTGTTGATTTAGATTTTACGATATAGTGGCGTGCAATGATATGTTTAAATTTTACTTAAATATTTGTGCGTAAAATGAGTGCAATGTAATAGAAAAAGAGGAAAGTTAAAATAATGACATTAGGAAAAATAAAGCCAAAATTGCGGTTAGATTTTAGTGATTTTGGGTGCATTAATAAAGTCGATAACTGGTTTACGAATATACTTCAGCGGGAATTTACCGTGGAGATTAATGATCGCCCAGATTTACTAATTTTCCAAGAGGGAGGGCACCTTAACCGTTTATATACTTGCCGTAAGTTATTTTGGACTGGGGAGTCTATTATGCCTGATTGGCGAAAAACTGATTATGCGATGACTTGTCATTATCTAGATGACTCAAGAAACCTACGTTTCCCTTATTATGTCTGGGGTAGTGAGTGTACGCCAATAGAGTTGATCAAAGGTCCTGATTATGTAGAGAATGTTTTTAATAAGAAAAATAAGTTTTGTTCAACTGTTTTTTCTAATGGTAATAAACGGCGGGCAGGAGCGCGAATTGATTTTTTCTTAAAGCTCAATGATAAGAAGACGATTGATTCTGGAGGTAGGTTTATGAATAACATTGGTGGTTCACTGCCTATTGGGGGGCGGCCAAAGAGGGCCTTTAACGAAGCTTATAAATTCCACATGTGTTTTGAAAATAAAGAAATGGACGGCTATACCACGGAGAAAATAGTTGATGCAATGTGGCCTCAGTGCATACCCATTTATTGGGGTAACAGACGAGTAAATGAGGAGTTCAATACCAAGAGTATGCTTTGTCGTTATGATTATTCTAGCGATGATGATTTTATTAACAGAATACTTGAGGTTGATAACGATGATGATTTATATCGTTCAATCCTTAAAGAACCTTTTTTTCATAATAATAAACCCAATGAGTTTTATAGTGAAGATCGTATCCTCGAGTTTTTGATAAAAGTTATTGAGGATAAAACATCACCCATTAGTCACAAGCGTAAATTCTGGCATCCAGGGCGATGGAAGTTGGCAAAGCGAATGCATTTGTAATTGTTGTACAGGAGGGGATTAAATGAAGTTTTTGAAAGAAGTGGAGAAGTCAGCCAAGCTTTGGCTTCGTGAAAGGAATATTTACTTCGGTAAAAAAACTAAGGTCAGTGAGCTTGATGAATTTTTGCTAAGAGTACGCCCTAAAGCTACAAGCTTTGACCTTATTAGAATTGGAGAGGATTCTGATGGTGGATATTTACTGTCTGATGATTTTGAGGGTATTGATGCCTACTTCTCGCCTGGTGTATCTGTGGAAACTCATTTTGAGTCGGCATTGTCAAGTAAAGGTATTATGAGTCACTTAGCTGATTTTTCAGTTGATCAACCAGAAATGGAAGGAGATTCTTTTAGTTTTGAAAAGAAATTTCTTGGTATTGAGAATGATACGATTCACATGACTCTTGAGAGCTGGGTAAATAGAAAGGCTCAAAATGATTCAGAAAATATGATTCTTCAAATGGACATAGAGGGCGATGAATATGATGTTATTTTTGATACGTCTAATGACATATTAAAGCGCTTCAGGATAATAGTTATTGAGTTTCATCGCTTAGATACATTATTAGATAGATATGGCTATCAAATAATTAATACAGCATTTCGAAAATTATTAAAAAATTTTAGTGTTGTTCATATTCATCCAAATAATTGTTCAGAACCTGTACGGTTTAAAGGGTATGATTTTCCACCTGTGATGGAGTTTATCTTTTTAAGGAATGATAGGATTTCTGAAGCTGCTTTTGTATAGTCTTTTTCGCACGAGTTGGATAGAATGAATATCTCAGGAAATAATGATTTTACTTGACCCAAATGTTGGCATCAATCTGCTTATAAAATGTAATTCCTCACAGTCATGAGGTTTGTGTTAATTGAATGCCGTTAATACGTTATAAGTATCAGGAAGTCTTTCTTGTCATTAAGTTATTGTGGATTTCAGTGCTAATAATTTTACTAAATGTTTTGGAATCAAATTTGGAAGCCTGGTCGCTTTCTAGAAACCTTTTTATATTATCTTGATAGGTTTGATGCTGATGTTCTGTTATTGAACAAAGATAATCATGTAATTCTTCAATGTTTTTAAAGTCACGGCGGTCAATAAAGCAGCTACTAGGGATATGCTCTTTTACATTGTTAGCCCCCCAATAAATGGGTACGCAACCAGCTAGAAGGCTGTCAAATATTTTTTCGGTAATATAATTTGGTAGATCTCTGACATTCTCATAGCAAAAAGAGAACTTACAGTTGCCTAATATTTCAGATTTTTTCTTAACCTCGCCCTTGTAACTGGGAAAGGGTTTGAAAGAAGATAATTGGCTACGTAAACGGCCAATCCTGCGTAAAATCTTATCTGTAGTAGTGAATGCGGGTGGGGGTTTATGCCACCCCATTCCATAAAGATGGAATAGTTCGGGCGCATTGTCTTCGTACCAACGAATTGTTGATATTCGTTCTTGGTACAGGTCCCTTTCTAAGGGTTCTTTAAAAGCTTTATTCGCATTGATTAGGCAAGAAAAAATAGACCTGTCTTTAAATTCAGGGGACGGTTCCCATTTTATTTCGTTAGGTACAAAGATCGGTGTTACATTCGGAAGGTCAAAAAATGCTTTGTTCCAGGTAAATACTTTTTGGAAGTTCGAGTAATAATCGGTACTCATATTAAGCTTATTAATATAAGGGTTTTCTGAGGCAATGAGGTATTTAGGTAGATTGTTTTTTTCCAGTGCTCGACCTTCAGCATGTAATTCAAAACTGATAATATTTTTAGCATTGATGTCGGGGGTGTTTATTTCAATACCAAGGTTAAGAAATTCTTTTCTTAATAATCGAGGTGTATGGGTTGGGTTATAAAGGTGAACACTGTCTTCTGTGCCAAACATCGAATTGTTTGTGTGACCATCTTGAATGATATTGCCGTAGATCATATTTTTTGTAGGTTGTATTTTTTTAACATGGCTAGATACTCCTGAAGGCGAAAAACTCTGCATACTCTGTAGACTAGCATAAAGGTTTTTATTTTCTTCATCCGCTGAGGCTGCGTCAAATTTTTTTTTGAAGTGAGGACTTTTTTGTATATAAAAAAACGATAGTCTGAAGTGAGTCGTTTACTGGTAAAAGAAGGGTTTTGTTTTAAGAACCCTAGAAATTTTAATCGATCCTTTAATGATTCTTGTAAGCCAAGATTATCACCGTGTAGGTTGTATATTAATAGCGGTTGGTTGACCCATATAATTGGGTTCTTTTTAACTAGTTGGAGAAGCCAAATAACATCAGAATGTTTTCCTCCTAAGTTAGAAAACGCTAAAGAACCTAGGTTGCTTTTTTTATATATATAGCTAGGGTATGGAGCGATTCCTGTTTGATGCCTGCCAAAATAAGTATTGAGTAGTTCTTGAGGGCTTTGAATTGATTTATAGGGTAAATTGGTTATGAAAGATGGTTTTTTTTGTGTTTTTTTGTTGTGAGCAATGCGCGCGTTAGCACCCAAAGCGATAGCGTTTGGGTATTGCAAAATAGCTTGGCTCATCACTTGAGTATATTCAGGAAGCATGACGTCATCGTCATGAAATAGACAAAAATAGTCTTCTGTTATTTCTGAGAGACATTGATTGAAATGATCAAGGGAAGGAACCGAGGGGGCTCTACGGATATAGTTTATCGTAGGGAAATTCTTTTTCACCATTAAATTCACATCATCGTGAGTGGAATTATCAGATATTGTGAGCTTGAAGTTTTTGTTTTTTTGGGCTAAGACTGAATGAATTGCTTCTTTGGCTTGTTCTGGTCTGTTGTGACATAAAATGAAGACTTCAAGTGAGTTCATTGATTTGAGTTAAGGAAGTCATCATAGGCCTTTTTAAGGCCATGTTTTAGCGGGGTCGTAGCTTGCCAGCCTAAGTCGGTTATCAGAGAAGAGTCCATTAGTTTTTTCGGAGGTCCGTCAGGCTTATGTAGGTCAAATTCTATTGTACCTTGAAACCCCGTAATTCCTTTAATAAGTTTTGCCAGTTCTGAAATGGTTATATCACTATTGTAGCCAATATTAATATGGTTTTGCATGGGTGAGACTTTGGAGTGGTAATCCTTTTTGTCTAATTCCATAACAAATAAGCAGGCCTTGGCGAGGTCTTCAACGTAAAGGAATTCGCGTTTTGGGCTTCCTGTACCCCATATCTTAACGGCCGAGGCATTGCTCATTTTAGCCTCATGGAAGCGCCGGATTAGACCGGGAATAACATGACTGTTTTCAGGGTGATAATTATCACCAGGACCATATAGGTTAGTAGGCATGACGCTTCGAAAGTCTGTGTCATGTTGACGATTGTAGCTTTCACAGAGTTTAATGCCAGCAATTTTAGCTATAGCGTAAGACTCATTAGTTGGCTCAAGCGGGCCTGACAGTAGTGCGTTTTCTGTCATGGGTTGTGCGGCTAGTTTGGGATAAATGCAACTAGAACCTAGAAATAGTAATTTATCAATGCCTGCGAGGTAGGATTGATGAATTAGGTTGCTTTCAATCATCAGGTTGGTGTAGATGAAGTCAGCAGGGTAGGTCTTGTTGGCGTGAATTCCACCCACTTTAGCGGCGGCAATATAGACTTGGTCAATCTTTTCTTGGTTAAAGAATCGTTGTACTTGGGCTTGATTGCATAAATCAAGTTGTTCTTTTGTTTGTGTGACAATGTTGCGATAACCTTTTTGTTGTAAACATTTTACGATGCTGTTGCCTACCATGCCACGGTGACCAGCAACAAAAATTCTGGGCGAGTTGTGTTCGGTCATATTAAGACTCCTTGCCTACGGAGACGTTATATCCATGGGTTTTAAGTAGGCAAAGTTGTTTGGCTTCATTGAGATCAGCAGTGATCATTTCTTCGATCATCTCATCCAGTGTTATTTCAGGAACCCAGCCCAATTTGAGTTTTGCTTTGGTGGGGTCGCCTAGAAGGCTTTCAACCTCGGTCGGTCTAAAGTATCGCGGATCTATTTTGAAAATAATTTGCCCAATTTTTGCACCAGATGCATTTTCACCGGTAATTGATTCAATAATTCCAATTTCATCTACGCCCTTTCCTTCAAAACGTATTTCAATGCCTAAGTGTCGCGCACTTTTTACAATAAATTCTCTAACGCTGACCTGTAGCCCCGTTGCAATAACAAAATCATCAGGGGTTTCTTGCTGTAGCATTAGCCATTGCATGCGAACGTAATCCTTGGCGTGCCCCCAGTCTCGTAGAGCATCTATATTCCCCATATATAAGCATTCCTCAAGGCCTTGTGAAATATTGGCTAAACCCCGAGTAATCTTTCGGGTAACAAAGGTTTCTCCTCGTCTGGGGCTTTCGTGGTTGAATAAAATGCCGTTACAGGCATATAAGCCATAAGCTTCTCGGTAGTTGACCGTAATCCAGTATGAGTAAAGTTTGGCAACGGCATAGGGGCTTCGGGGGTAGAAGGGTGTTTTTTCCGTTTGTGGCGTCTCTTGAACCAGTCCGTATAATTCTGAGGTAGAGGCCTGATAGAAGCGAGTTTTTTTCTCAAGCCCTAAGATGCGTATAGCTTCAAGTAGCCGTAGGGCTCCTATAGCATCTACATCGGCGGTGTATTCAGGGGAATCAAAGCTAACGGCAACATGGCTTTGGGCACCCAAATTATAAATTTCGTCAGGTTGCGCTTCTTTTATAATACGGATTAAGTTGCTGGTATCGGTTAGATCACCGTAATGCAGTATTAAGTTACGGTTAGAGATGTGTGGGTCTTGGTATAAATGGTCAATCCGTTCAGTATTAAAAAGTGACGATCTACGTTTTATACCATGAACGATATAGCCCTTTTCAAGAAGAAATTCTGCTAGGTATGAGCCATCTTGACCTGTTATTCCAGTGATAAGAGCTATTTTTTGAGTCATTGCTTGAGTTCTGTGGTGAAAAGTTTGTTAGTGTCAATTGAGTAATAGTTTAAAATAAAACTCTATTAACGTGTAGGTAATTTTATTCGGTGCGGAGACTATAGTGAAAGCAGTTATTTTGGCGGGTGGGTTAGGGACGCGTATTAGTGAAGAAACGGACTTGAAGCCAAAGCCGATGGTGGAGATTGGCGGCAAGCCTATACTCTGGCATATTATGAAAATGTATTCAGCGCATGGAATAAATGATTTTGTCATTTGTTGTGGTTACAAAGGGTATGTGATTAAAGAATATTTTGCGAATTATTTTTTACACATGTCTGATATCACTTTTGATATGAAAGATAATCAAATGATCGTGCATAATCAGCGTTCTGAACCCTGGGTGGTTACTTTAGTTGATACCGGTATTGACTCTATGACAGGAGGGCGGTTATCTAGAGTTTCAGAGTATCTAAAAGATGAGGAGGTGTTTTGTTTGACTTATGGCGACGGGGTGTCCGACGTTAATATTTCGGAACTAATCGCATTTCACAAAGAACATGGTAAAGATGCCACGTTAACAGCTGTTTATCCTCCGGGTAGATTTGGCGCGTTAGATATTATAGATAATCAAATAAAGCAGTTCACAGAAAAGCCGAAAGGTGATGGTGCCTTGATTAATGGTGGTTTTTTTGTACTTTCTCAAAAAGTTTTAAAGAGACTCTCTGGCGATGATACTGTTTGGGAGCAAGAGCCATTAAAAGGCTTGGCTGAGGATGATAACCTAATGGCATATACTCATGAGGGTTTTTGGCAGCCGATGGACACATTGAGAGATAAGACATATTTACAAGAGCTATGGGATCAAGGAAGTGCGCCATGGAAGGTTTGGTGATAGACGAAGGGTTCTGGAAAGGTAAGCGCGTTTTCTTAACAGGGCACACGGGCTTTAAAGGCAGTTGGCTGTCTTTATGGCTGGGTGAGCTGGGTGCTGTTGTGCGCGGATATGCCCTCGAGCCCAACACTACACCGAGTTTGTTCGTTGAAGCACAAGTAGGCAGTAAGATAGACTCTGAAATAGGTGATATTAGGGATTTAGACCAGCTTCAAGAAAGTATGGTTAAATTTAATCCTGATGTTCTTATTCATATGGCGGCGCAACCCTTGGTACGGCTTTCTTATCAAGAGCCCGTTGAAACGTATGAAACCAATGTTATGGGTACGGTAAAAGTGTTGGAAGCAGCGCGTGGTTGTTCCAACTTAAAGTCCATCGTGTGTGTGACAACAGATAAGTGTTATGAAAATAAAGAATGGGTGTGGGGGTACCGCGAAGATGAAGCGATGGGCGGTTATGACCCCTATAGCAGCAGTAAGGGCTGTGCAGAATTAATTGTTTCAGCCTATCGACGTTCTTTTTTGCAAGAAAAAGGTGTCGGTTTGGCAACTGCGAGAGCAGGTAATGTCATAGGCGGGGGAGATTGGGCTGATGATCGACTTATTCCTGATATTTTGCGTGCGTTTGAAAGGCAGCAATCCGTTATTATTAGGAATTCTAAGTCAACGAGGCCTTGGCAACATGTTCTGGAGCCTTTGTCGGGCTACTTAGTGTTGGCACAAAAGCTTTATGAGGCTCCCCTCGATTTCTCAGAAGGTTGGAACTTTGGACCTAAAGATGACGATGCGAAGCCTGTTGACTGGATCTTAGATCAGATGGTTTCAAAGTGGAATACGAAGGCGAGCTGGCAACTGGATGCCAACACTCACCCTCATGAGGCAGGTTTTTTAAAATTAGATATTTCTAAAGCAAAATTAAGATTAAATTGGCAGCCTACATGGCAATTAGAATGCGCCTTAACGCAAATTACGCAATGGTACCAAGCGTGGTTAAATAAAGAAGATATGCAACAAATTTGTTTGCGTGAAATTAATGAATATAGTCGAGATATGAGACATGAAAACAACTGAATCACTCAGAAAAGATATTGCTGGTCTAGTGAAAGAATATGCAGCGTTACAGTATGCTGAGAAAGAATTTGTTCCTGGCTCAAGTGTTGTTCCGCCGTCAGGAAAAGTGATGGGGGTAACAGAGCTCCAGTATATGGTGGAAGCCTCTTTAGATGGTTGGTTAACTACGGGTAGATTCAATGACCAGTTCGAGAAAGAGTTAGCAGAGTTTATTGGTGTTAAGCACCTTCTTTCAGTCAACTCAGGCTCGTCGGCAAATTTAGTGGCATTTGCAACATTAACGTCACCAAAACTAGGTGAGCGTGCCATTCAAAAAGGCGATGAAGTAATTGCAGTAGCGGCAGGATTTCCAACCACAGTGAATCCAATTGTTCAGTTTGGCGCTATCCCTGTTTTTGTTGATATAGATTTGAAAACACATAATGTTAATGCAGAGTTGATTGAAGCTGCGATTACACCTAAAACGAAGGCTGTTATGTTGGCGCATACATTGGGTAACCCTTTTAATCTGGCTCGAGTTAAGGCGATTTGTGAAAAGTATGATTTGTGGTTAGTAGAAGATTGTTGCGATGCTTTGGGTGCCAAGTTTGATGGGAAAATGGTCGGAACATGGGGCGATATAGCAACACTCAGTTTTTACCCCGCCCACCATATAACTATGGGCGAAGGAGGCGCTGTTTTTACAAATAGCCGGAGGCTTAAAACAATTGCAGAGAGTTTTCGTGATTGGGGTCGGGATTGCTTTTGTCCTCCCGGTAAAGATAACACGTGTGGTAAACGGTTTTGTTTTAAGAAAGGTGCATTACCTAGAGGGTATGATCATAAATACACCTATTCTCACTTGGGGTACAATCTTAAAATAAGTGACATGCAGGCGGCATGTGGATTGGCTCAGCTTAAACGAGCCCCAGACTTTATAAAAATAAGAAATGAAAATTTCGAGTATTTAAAAAATAAACTATCAGCATTGTCAAATTATATAGAGTTTACAACGGCGACAGAAAATTCAACCCCTTCTTGGTTTGGATTTCCACTGACAGTTAAAGAGTCTTCGGGTGTTAATCGTATTGATTTAATAACATACTTAGACGAACATAAAATTGGCACGCGTCTTTTATTTGCGGGTAACTTGACTCGTCAGCCTTATTTTGAGAATGTTGAATATCGAGTTTCTGGGAAATTAACCAATACCGACATTTCAATGAATCAGACCTTATGGATTGGTGTATATCCGGGGTTAACTAAAGCGCATTTAGATTTTGTGGTTGAAAGAATAGTTAGCTACTTTGATAAAGTTGTATAAGTTATCAGCAGGCATGATAAATCAATCTGATTTGGATCATATATTTAAACATACGCAGGGTCTGTGGGAGCCATTAAGAGATAAAACGCTTTTCTTGACAGGTGGTACGGGTTTTGTTGGTAAGTGGTTGTTAGAATCGCTCATTGATGTTAACAGAAGACTTAATTTAAATTGTAAAGTAACCGTGCTAAGTCGTCATCCAGAGCGGTTTTCTTATGAATTCCCGCATTTGGCAGGAAGCGAATGGGTTGAAATGTTGTGCGGTGATGTTTCATCTTTTGAACTGGTTGAAGATGAGAAATTTGATTTTATTATTCATGCGGCGACTGATGTTTCTGATCCTGTGCAAGCGAGTAATGATTTAGCTGTTTTTTCTGCAAATGTTGACGGAACCCGACGAGTTTTGGATTTGGCGGTTCATTCAAAGTCGAAAGCTGTGTTATTGACGAGTTCGGGGGCAGTTTACGGTGTTCAGCCGCCAGAATTAAAAGGGTTGTCTGAGAGTTCCCCCTGCCAGTATGATTTTTCAGAAATGCTATCTGCCTATGCTATGGGTAAGTGCACTTCTGAGTGGCTTGCTAGGATCTACAGTAGGGAGTTTTCTGTGCCGTGTAAGATTGCTCGGTGTTTTGCATTTGTTGGGCCTTATTTGCCGTTGGATAAGCATTTTGCCATTGGGAATTTTATGCGCGATATTCTTAGAGGACGTGAAATTAAAATATTAGGTGATGGTACGCCGTATCGGTCATATCTTTATGCGGCTGATTTGGCTATTTGGTTATGGACTATTTTGCTTAAAGGAGAGGTAGGGGAAGCTTACAATGTTGGTTCTGACGATTCGATATCAATAGAAGCATTAGCGCACAGGGTGGTTGAGTTGTCAGCTTCGAAAGTGTCTGTGAACGTACTTCAGAAACCTAAGGAAAATGCGTTGTCTAGTCGCTATATCCCCGATATCAGTAAGGCAAGGAAAGGCCTTGATTTGGATGTTTATATTGGGTTGGATGATTCAATTCTAAGAACGGTAAGTTGGAATAATGGTAATAGCCTTAAAAGGAAGCATTGATGAGATCTATTGACTTGGCTCGAAGTGTGCGAATGAAAGCCTTGGAGTTATGTTTTACAAAAAAGGCATCACATATTGGTGGTGCATTTTCTATGGCAGAATTGACAAGCGTTTTGTATGAGGATTATGATATCGGTGGTAAAGATAAATTGATTCTGTCTAAGGGGCATGCTGTTCCAATTATATATGCTGTACTG
>ENA-ORXI01002150-ORXI01002150.1-sediment-metagenome-genome-assembly--contig:-NODE-2150-length-14557-cov-3.347997_pt1 | contig 14557 bp, 12 predicted proteins | sample MGYA00237861_ERZ511468 | MGnify/ENA primary metagenome ERZ511468 (study PRJEB26299, sample SAMN06266213) | sediment metagenome | isolation source: Hudson Canyon methane seep mesocosm | place... | reverse complement strand
AAATAATTTTTATAATTTTGAGATAATAAAATGCTGAAACTACTGTAGTTACAAGTCCTACAATTGCCAAAAAATACATCGATTCTTCTATCACTGACATAAATATATAAAATTTTGCAAAAAAGCCTGCCATTGGTGGAATCCCTGCTAAAGAAAATAATAAAATCAACATAGACAAAGATACTATCGGGTGATTTTTTGATAATCCTGACAAATCTTCTAGATTGTCAAAAAATTCATCTTTTCTTTTCATCATAAATAAACAGCAAAAAAATCCTAAATTCATTATTAAATAAATACAGATATAAATAATTGAACTTTGTATTCCAGAATTTGTGCCAACTGCTAATCCAGCTAAAGCATAACCCATGTGCCCAATGGAACTATAGGCTATAAGCCTTTTTAAATTTTTTTGTCCAATTGCAGCCACGGCGCCAAATATCATTGAAGCTAATGATAAAAAAATTATTATCATTTGCCATTGATCTATCAAATCAATAAAAGGAACATATAAGAATCTAATAAACACAGTTAAAGCCGCCACTTTCGGAACTATTGCAAAAAATAAAGTTACTGATGTAGGTGACCCTTCATAAACATCAGGAGCCCACATATGAAACGGAACAGCTGATATTTTAAATGCTAACCCAACCAAAATAAAAACTATACCAAAAACGTTTCCATATTCTGAGGAATGAATATTTTCGGAAATTAAGTAAAAATTTGTAGATCCTGAAAAACCATAGATTAGGGAACATCCATATAAAAGTAATCCAGATGATAATGCGCTAAGAACAAAATATTTTAAGCCAGCTTCAGATGATTTGGTTTGATTTTGATTAAATGCTGCCAAAACGTACAGAGATAACGATTGAAGTTCTAAACCAATATAAAAAACAATCAGGTCGTATGAACTGATCATTACTAACATTCCTAGTATAGAACATAGTATCAAGATAGAATATTCTATCTTAAAAATTTTTTCTATCTTCGTATACTTGTAAGAACTAATTAACACAAAAATTCCTGAAATAATTGTAATAATCTTCATAAAAGTAGATAACTGATCAATTTTATAACTACTATTAAATAAATACATTTCTTGATTTGATGGAAAATTAACAATTAATCCTAAAGTAATTAAAAGTACAACAATTGACAAAGTATAAACTATTGCAGAACTATTTTTCTTAAAAACTCCCACCATTAACAAAAACATTATGCCTAATGAAATGAAAATTTCAGGAAGTATAAAATTAATATTTTCCATAATTATTTAGCCAAGCTTAAATTGTAATTGTATGAATCTATTAAATTACTAATAGATAGTTCTATAGTATTTAATAATGGCTCTGGATAAAAACCAAAAAATAAAACTGGTATAGCAAGACTTATCAAAATAAAAATTTCTGACTTATTTAAATCTAGCATTTTTAATAAATCTTTATTAATAAGCTCTCCAAATATAACTCTTTTGTACAACCAAAGCATATAAGCGGCTCCTAAAATAACTCCTAAACTAGCTATAGCAGCAACTAAAAAACTCTTTTGAAAAACGCCCATAAGAATTAAAAACTCTCCAACAAAACCACTAGTACCTGGTAGCCCCACCGCAGCTAATGTAAATACCATAAACAATATTGCATACTTAGGCATTGCGCTTACAAGTCCACCATAAGTTATTATTAAACGGGAATGCATTCTATCATAAACTACACCAACACATAAAAATAGCGCTGCTGAAACCAGTCCATGGCTAATCATTTGTACAATACTTCCTTCTAAACCTTGTTGGGTCATTGTAAAAATACCAAGCGTCACAAAACCCATATGAGCAACAGAAGAATATGCTATTAATTTTTTCATATCATCTTGCATAAGTGCAACTAAAGAAGTGTAAACAATAGCAATTAAACTTAATGTATAAATTAAGGGAACAAAATTTTCTGATGCTATGGGAAATAATCCTATTGAAAATCTAATAAAACCATATCCTGCCATTTTTAATAAAATAGCAGCTAATAAAACTGATCCAGCAGTAGGAGCTTCAACATGAGCATCGGGTAACCAAGTATGGAACGGCCACATGGGCGTTTTAACTGCAAATGAGCTGAAAAATGCTAACCATAATAAATTTTGATATTTAACATCCACTCCTAAATTATTTAATTCGACAATATCAGTAGTACCAGTAATCCAATATATAGAAATAATAGCAACAAGCATTAAAACAGATCCCAACAAAGTAAATAAGAAAAATTTAAAAGCTGAATAAACTCTTCTAGTACCTCCCCAAATACCAATTATTAAAAACATTGGAATTAAACCACCTTCGAAAAATAGATAAAAAATTACTAAGTCTAACGAACAAAAAACTCCAATCATCAAACTTTCCATTACTAAGATAGCTATTAAAAATTCTTTTAACTTAGTGTTGATGCTTTGATTTACAGATATAATGCAGAGAGGAGTAATTAAAGTTGTAAGAACAATAAATAAAATTGATATACCATCAATACCTACTTTATAGTTAATAAATCCTTCAAGCCATAATCTATTTTCAACAAATTGAAAATCTGATGTACCTGGATCAAAAATATACCAAAGGTAAATTGAAACAAAAAAATTAGCAAAAGAAACAAAAAGAGCTACATACTTAGAGCTTTGATAATTAGATTTATCACTAGATCTAGATAACAAAATAAATAATCCACCGATTAAAGGTAATAAAATTAGCGAAGATAAAATTGGAAAGGTCATTATATAATAATTAAGTACGTAAGAAATGCTGAAAAACCAAGTAACATGATAAATGCATATTGATAAATATATCCGCTTTGAAACTTAACAGCTTTGTTTGAAAGTTTTTTAATTAAACTAGAAATACCGTCTGGTCCAAATCTATCAATAGTTTGTATATCAATAATTTTCCAAAAAAATATTCCTAAAGTTTTAATTGGTCTAATAAATAAATAATCATACAATTCATCAAAGTACCATTTATTAAGTAAAAAATTATACAAAGGTTTATTTTCTTTAACTAACCAATTTGTAATATTTTTATTTTTTAAAAACAGATAATAAGAAATAGGTATTGATAAAACTACAACAACAGGAGTTAAATACACTATCCATAAGGGTGGATGATGAGCGCTTAATGGAGATAAAAATTTAATAGAGTTGGCCCAAAAATCATTGCTACTACTGTATCCAATAAATAATTCTTTAAAGAAAAAACCAGCAAATATAGAGCCAAAAGCAAGAATTGTAAGTGGCAACAACATTACATAAGAAGACTCATGAATTGTTTCAATTTTTAATTTTTTATTTTCATAGTTGCCATGAAAAGTTTTAAAAATTAAACGCCATGAATATATAGCTGTCAGCAGTGCGGTAAATATTCCTACTGCAACTGCATAATACCCAACTGTGTTACCTTTCAAATAAGCAAACTCAATAATTGCATCTTTAGAATAATAGCCTGACAAGAAAGGAAACCCTGTTAAAGCAAGAGTCCCAATAATCATTAATATCCACGTATATGGCATTTTTTTCCAAACACCTCCCATATTTCTAATATCTTGTTCACCTTTAAAAGAATGAATCACAGATCCAGATCCTAAAAATAATAAGGCTTTAAAAAATGCATGTGTAAATAAATGAAACATTGCAACATTATAAGCGCCAACACCTGCTGCAAAAAACATATAGCCTAATTGACTGCATGTAGAATAAGCAATAATTTTTTTAATATCATTTTGAACCAAAGCAACTGTTGCTGCAAAAAAAGCTGTTGTCATACCAACAACACAAATAATATTTAAAGCTATTTGAGAATACTCAAAAATTGGAGAACATCTTACAACTAAGAAAACACCAGCAGTAACCATTGTAGCGGCATGAATTAATGCAGATACTGGTGTAGGACCTTCCATGGCATCTGGGAGCCAGGTATGAAGTAAAAATTGTGCTGATTTTCCCATTGCACCAATAAATAAAAGTATACAAATCAAATCTACAACTTTCAAATCCATGCCAAGAAATGAAATTTCTTTGTTTATAGATTGAGGTATTTGTGAAAATACTTCGTCGTAATTAACTGTACCAAATACATAAAAAATTAAAAAAATACCAAGAGCAAAACCAAAATCACCAACACGATTAACTATGAAAGATTTTATAGCTGCAGCATTAGCTGAATCTTTTTTAAACCAAAAGCCGATTAAAAAATAAGAACAAAGACCTACTCCTTCCCAACCAAAAAAAAGTTGTAAAAAATTATCAGAGGTAACCAGCATTAGCATTGCGAAAGTAAATAAAGATAAGTATGCCATAAATCTTGTTTTGTGAGGATCGTGGGACATATAACCAATTGAATAAATATGCACTATTGAAGAAACCAAACAAACAACAACTAACATTACTGACGACAGTGTATCTACTTTGATAGACCAATTTACATCTAACAAACCAGAATTCATCCAGGTTGCTATAATTAAGTTATTTTCATAACTGTTAACTATTACTTGATAAAAAATAATCAAAGATAATGCAGCTGAAATGCTAACAAACAAACTTGTGACAATTTCTGAATTTCTATCACCTATGTAGCGTCCAAAAAAACCAGAAATTATAGATCCTAATAGTGGAAGAAATACTAAAGTATATTCCATTTTATCCTTTCAAACTGTTTATTTCTTCAACATGAACAGTTCCTGTATTTCGATAATAAACAACTATAATCGCAAGTCCTATTGCTGCTTCAGCTGCTGCAACAGTTAAAATAAATAAAGCAAATATTTGACCAACTAAGTCATTAAAGAAAACAGAAAAAGAAACTAAGTTTATGTTTACTGCTAATAAAATTAGCTCAATACTCATTAAAATTACTATTATATTTTTTCGATTTAAAAAAATCCCTATAATTCCAATCGTGAAAATAATTGCTCCTAATGTCAAGTAATGCCCTAAACCAATGTCAATCATCAATTATTACACCTTTATTTTTTTCTACATCAACCAAAGAAACACCATCTATTTTTTCTCTTGAAATTTGTCTTATATAACTTTGTCTTTTTATTCCTGACCTTTTTCTAAATGTTAAAACAATAGCGCCAATCATCGCTACTAATAAAATCATTCCACTTAGCTGAAATAAATGGATGTAATCAGTATACAAAATATTGCCTATTGAATGGGTATTAGTAATATTTTGATCAATATTAATTATTTTGGTTGATAGCAAGTCTGGTTTGTGTTTCCATCCACCAACGACAATTATTAATTCAAAGAAAATTACTGCGCCAATTATTAAACCTATCGGCATATGCGAATATCCAGAAGTCGCTTCAAACCATTGATTTTTTTGTTGAGCAACATTTAACATCATCACAACAAATAAAAAAAGTACGGCAACAGCTCCAACATAAACTATCAACATAATCATTCCTAAAAACTCTGCACCAATCATTATGAATAAGCATGAAATCGTAATGAAATCTAAAATTAAAAAGAATACTGAGTGAACAGTATTTTTAGAAGCTATAACCATAATCGCAGAAATAATTGCAATTAATGAAAATGTATAAAAAAAAAATGTATGAGCAATCATATTTTATTTATCTATATGGATCATCTGCTTTAATATTGGCAGCTAAAATATTTTCCCATCTATCACCGTTATCAAGTAATTTTTCTTTATTGTAATAAAGTTCTTCCCTAGTTTCTGTGCCAAATTCAAAATTTGGTCCCTGAACAATAGCATCAACTGGACAAGACTCTTCACAAAGACCACAATAAATACATTTAATCATATCAATATCGTATCTTGTAGTTTTACGACTTCCGTCTTCTCTTTCTGTAGATTCAATAGTTATTGCTTGTGCAGGACAAACAGCTTCACATAACTTGCAAGCTATACATCTTTCTTCACCATTTGGATATCTTCTTAAAGCATGCTCCCCTCTAAATCTTGGGCTAATTTTTCCTTTTTCAAAAGGATAATTTAATGTTTTTTTGGATTTAAAAATTTCTCTAATGGCTATAGCCAAACCAGTTATAAAATCAGTTAATAAAATTGTTTTGAGAATTCTAGATAATTTCATAATTAATTTACCGGTAACAAATTAAAATAAAAAAGATAACTTGATGTTAAAACAACCCAAAGAAGTGAAAGAGGTAAAAAAATCTTCCAGCCCAACTTCATCAATTGATCATATCTGTATCTTGGTACAGTAGCTTTAACTAATGCAAAAAGAACAAACAAGAAAAGAATTTTAAAAATCAACCACAAAGCACTAGGTATTAAACTAAACGGATACATTTCTAATGGAGATAACCAGCCACCAAGAAATAAGATAGAGCCCATTGCACACATTAATAAAATATTAGCGTATTCACCCAACCAAAACATAGCATACATCATTCCAGAATATTCAGTTTGATATCCTGCTACTAATTCTGCTTCTGCTTCTGGCAAATCAAAAGGTGGTCTGTTTGTTTCTGCTAATGCAGATATAAAAAAAATAACAAACATTGGAAATAAAGGAATTACAAACCAAATATTCTTTTGAGCTAAAACTATATCGTTAAGATTTAATGAACCTACGCAAAGCAAAACATTTATAATAATGATGCCAATAGAAACTTCATAAGAAACCATTTGAGCTGCAGATCTAATAGCTCCAAGAAAAGGATATTTTGAATTAGAAGCCCAACCTCCCATTATAATTCCATAAACACCTAAAGATGAGATTGCAAATAAGTAAAGTATTCCAACATTAATGTTTGATAAAACTAAAGATTCACCAAAAGGTATAACTGCCCAAGCAGCAAGAGCTAAAGTCATTGTAATAATTGGGGCTAAAATAAAAATAACTTTATTAGAACTTGCAGGGATAATAATTTCTTTAAAAATGTATTTTAAAGCATCTGCTAATGATTGAAATAAACCAAAAGGACCAACTACATTTGGCCCTCTTCTTTTTTGAACAAAAGCCCACACCCTTCTATCTAGCCAAACAATCAGCGCAACTGCTACCAAGATTGGAACCAACAAAAATAAAATTTTATAAGTTTCCTCAGCAACAATTGTCAAATAATTTAACATTATCCTTCGGTTCCAGTAGATTTTAAATTAATTTTTTCATTTTTACATTCACTCATAGTTTTTGATGCTCTAGCTATTGCGTTAGAGTAATAATAATCAATATCTTTTATTACAATTTTTTCTTTAACAAAATTATTATTAATTTTATTAGAAGTGGTAACTTTTGAATTGTGTAAATTTAAATAATTAAACATACTTTTTTCTAAACTTTCTTTCGTTTCATAAATATTTTTAGCACTTAAATAATTTGACAATTCATTTATAATTAACCAATCTTCTTTAGCTTCACCTGGTGGATATGAAGCTTTATAAGCTTTTTGAATAACACCTTCTAGATTAGTATAATGGCCATCTTGTTCTGTAAATGCAGCTCCTGGTAAAATTATGTCCGCTAAGTCAGCACCTTTGTCACCATGACTTCCTTGATAAATTACAAATTCTTTTTTTTTATTAAAGTTTAAATTGTCGACACCTATCAAATAAACTACTTCGTAGATGTTGTTTTGTAAGTTTTTTAAAACTTCATTTTCATTATTTGAATTTTTGTAAATTCCTAAGTCAATAGATCCTACAGTAGAAGCATCGTTTGACATTATATTTAAAGAATTCCATTCATCTGAAATCTTATTGTTTTTTACTAAAAATGTCTTTAGAGATTCAAAAATAAAACCAAAAGACTTTAACAACAATGAAGATTGACCAAAAATTATCAATGGTTTAGTTGAATTTTTAATTTTTTCTGAGAGATCATGATTGTCTTCAGATATATTTTTAATTGTTTCTGTATCTCCATTAATAAATTTATAAGGGTAAGTTAAATCACCAACATCATTCATTGAAAATATTTCAGTTTTATTGTTGATAAAAGCTTTCCTGATTCTTGAATTTAATATTGTTGCTTCAAATCTTGGATTGGTTCCTATTAAAATTATTAAATCACTTTCTTCAATATTTTTAATTTTTGTATTAAATAAATAATTTTTTCTATCACTTGGATCTAAATATGAATAATTAGTTCTAGACTCGTAGTTGTTAGTTTGTAATACTTTTGAGAATAATTCTTTAAAACAGTATGAAGCTTCCATATTTATCATATCACCAACAAAGCCACAAATTTTGTCTTTTGAAGTTTGTAATACTTTGTCCTTAATTAGTCTAAAAGCTTCTTCCCATGAACTTTTAATAAAAGTATTGTTTTTTTTAATGTAGGGAGTATCTAATCGTTGATTTAACAATCCATCATTTGCATGTCTTGTTTTATCTGATATCCATTCTTCATTAATATCTTCATTAACTCTTGGTAAAATTCTTTTAACTTCCCATTGATATGTATCTACTCTAATATTTGAACCTATAGCGTCCATTACATCAATTGTTTCAGTTTTTTTTAATTCCCAAGGTCTCGCTTCAAACACATATGGTTTAGATGTTAGAGCTCCAACTGGACATAAATCGACAACGTTGCCGGACATTTCAGATTCCATAGATTTTTCAAGGTATGTTGTTATTTCCATATCTTCACCTCTGCCAATTGCACCTAGCTCTGGAACTCCAGCAACCTCAGTTGCAAATCTTACACATCTTGTACAATGAATACATCTTGTCATTTGAGTTTTAACTAATGGTCCCATATTTTTTTCAGAAACCATTCTTTTGTTTTCCTTAAATCTAGAATTATCAACTCCATAAAACATTGATTGATCTTGTAAATCACATTCTCCACCTTGGTCACAAACAGGGCAATCTAGAGGATGGTTTGCAAGTAAAAATTCCATTACTCCTTTTCTGGCTTTTTCCACTAATGGAGTATTGGTTTTAATATTCATTCCTTCGGCTACAGTTATTGCACATGATGCTATAGGTTTGGGTGATTTTTCCATTTCAACCAAACACATTCTGCAGTTACCAGCAATAGATAATCTTTCATGATAACAAAATCTTGGAATTTCTACACCAATCTTCTCACAAGCTTGTAGAACAGTTAATCCTTCTTCTACTTCTATATCGATATTGTTTATTTTTAATTTAAGCATTTTATTTATCTAATAAATGTTGATCTACTAGGTATGGAACATTTTTGTTTTGAGTTATAAAAGGACTAAAATCATTTCTTTTTTGTATCTCTTTTTTAAAATGTCTTAATAAACCTTGTACAGGCCACGCTGCACCTTCGCCAAAAGCACATATTGTATGTCCTTCAATTTGTTTAGTTACGTCCATTAACATATCAACTTCATCTCTTGATGCTTCACCTTTAGCCATTCTTTCTAGCATTCTCCACATCCAGCCAGCACCTTCTCTACAAGGAGTACATTGGCCGCAGCTTTCATGTTTATAAAACCTAGCTATTCTTGCCATACATTTAATAATGTCCTGGTCTTTATTTATTACAACTACACCTGCTGTACCCAATCCACTTTTTTCTTCTATTAATGAATCAAAATCCATTTTTATTGTTTCACAAGTTTTTTTAGGTAATAAAGGCATAGATGAACCCCCTGGTATAACTGCTTTCAAATTTTCCCAACCCCCTATTACGCCTCCTGCATGAACTTCTATTAATTCTTTTAAAGGTATCCCCATCTCTTCTTCTACATTGCAAGGATTGTTTACATTTCCTGAAATACAAAAAATTTTAGTTCCAGTATTTTTGGGTTTTCCTAATGATGCAAACCATTTACTTCCTCTTCTTAAAATTGTTGGAACAACTGCAATTGTTTCAACATTATTAATTATTGTTGGACAGCCATACAAACCAACTAGTGCAGGAAATGGTGGTTTTATTCTTGGTTGACCTTTTTTACCTTCTAAACTTTCAAGTAATGCTGTTTCTTCTCCACAAATGTATGCTCCTGCACCATAGTGAATATAAATATCAAAATCCCAACCAGTTTCTAAAGCATTTTTTCCAATTAGTTTTTTTTCATAGGCTTCGTTAATTGCAACTTGCAGCTTTTGTCCTTCATTAAAGTACTCGCCTCTAATATAAATATAACAAATATGTGCATTAACCGCGTATGAAGAAATTAAACATCCTTCAATTAATTTGTGTGGTTCAAATCTTAGTATATCTCTATCTTTGCATGTGCCAGGCTCCGATTCATCGGCATTAATAACCATGTAATGTGGTCTGGATCCAATCTCTTTTGGAGCAAAGGACCATTTTAAACCTGTCGGAAAACCAGCTCCACCTCTTCCTCTAAGTTCAGAATCTTTAATTTCATTAATTATCCATTCTTTTCCTTTTTCACAAAGTGCTTTTGTATCTTTCCAATCACCTCTTTCTTTTGATGAAATAAGATCTGAACCTTTGTCATTATATAAATTTTGAAAAATTCTATCCTGATCTTTAAGCATTTTTATTCTCCATCAAGGTCTTTCTATTATTTTCAGGCTCAGAATTTATTCTGCCCCTATAAGATCCAGGTTTTGGTTTTTCACCTTTTAAAATTTGATTTACAATTTTAATAGCTTTTTCTTTATCTAAATCTTCAAAGTAATCATCATTTATTTGCATCATTGGCCCATTTGCACATGCGCCTAAACATTCCACTTCCATCCATGAGCAACTTTTATCCTTAGATAGTTCTTTTTCATTATCAGAAATTTTTTCTTTACAAGCTTCAACTAGTTTATATGCACCTCTAATCATACATGGTGTAGTTGTACAAATTTGAATAAAATAATTACCGACTGGAGATAAATTATACATGCTGTAAAAGGTAGCTACTTCATAAACTTTTATGTAAGGCATTTCTAAAAGCTTTGCTATGTACTTCATTGCTGCTAATGGTATCCAATTATTATTTTGTCTTTGAGCAATAAATAATAATGCCATGACAGCGCTTTGTTGTTTTCCTTTAGGATAATTTTCTATAATTTTTTTTGCACCTAATATGTTTTCTGAGTTGAATTCAAAATTAGTTGGCTGTTCTTTAGAAATTTTTTTTATACTCATCGGTCAATTTCTCCAAAAACTACATCCAAAGATCCTAATACTGCAGGAACATCAGCAAGCATGTGCCCTTTAATTAAATAATCCATTGCTTGTAAGTGAGAAAAACCTGGAGCTCTAATTTTACATTTATAAGGCTTATTTGAACCGTCAGAAACTAAATAAACACCAAATTCACCTTTTGGCGCTTCTACTGCTGTATAAATTTCATCTTTATCAACACGATATCCTTCAGTAAAAAGTTTAAAATGATGAATTAACGCTTCCATAGAATCTTTAATTTCTTTTTTTGGTGGAGGAGTGATTTTAGCATCCATTGTTTTGACAGGACCTTTTGGTAATGAAGCAAGACACTGTTTAATAATTTTTACACTTTCTCTCATTTCTTCAATTCTGCATAAATACCTATCATAGCAATCTCCATTTTTTCCTATAGGAATTTTAAAATCAAATTGATTGTAACATTCATAAGGTTGAGATTTTCTTAAATCCCAAGGAACGCCAGATCCTCTCAACATCACTCCAGAAAATGAATAATCTAAAGCATCTTCTTTAGATACTATTCCAATATCAACATTACGTTGTTTAAAAATTCTATTGTCTGTTAACAAAGTTTCAAGATCATCAATAATTTTTGGGAAACTAAAGGCTTTATATGGGATGAAATCAACGGTTATCAAGAGTTATCAAGCCCTGAGGGAGAACAGTTTATTCCAAGTGATATCAATAACCAGGGCCATGTTGTAGGTTCAATCAATTCAGGAGGCAATGAAAAACCTTTTGTTTATGATAATGGAATAATGACAATATTACCGATTACTGAAGGTATAAATGCTAAAGCTGTTGCTATAAATGATTTGGGACAAATTGTAGGTGTAGACAGAAGCCAGCGAGCATGGGTTTGGGAGTATACATCTGATGGACAATGGTCTGCGGTTCAACTCCCTGGGCTTACTGAATATCATACTGAAGTTAAAGATATAAATGATCTTGGTCAATTGGTTGGAAGTTCAGGTTTGGGCCCATTCCCTTGGGAACGGCATGCTACTTTATGGCAAAAAGATAACTCCGGTGCTTGGAAGATTACTGATCTTGGTGCATTAGGCGTGGATAACAGCGTAGCTTATGCGATCAACAATCACACACAAATAGTTGGTTGGTCTGGTACTAGCAACGGACATCATGCATTTGTTTGGGAAAATAATATGATGACTGATCTTGGTTCATTATCCGTCGAATCGCCTTATTCACAAGCAAAAGACATTAATGACTATGGGCTGATAGTCGGGCATAGCAATGACCCCTGTAATACGAATAACCACACCGCCGTCATTTGGAAAAAACAGTATGATGAAACTTGGCAATTGATAGATATTGATTCTGAAAACTCAATACCTGGGTGGGGAGTCAGTCGAGCTTTTCATGTAAATAATGCCGGACTCGTTGCTGGAGAAACCTATATCAGTAATTATGGTGCTTTTGTTTGGTCAGATACTCAGGGTTTGAGACTTTTACCATTATTGCAAAATGCGAATGAAGCAGCAGTGAATAGAAAAATAAAAGCATTGAACGAGAAGGGAGACTTAATTGGAATAAGTAGGGTTTCAATAAATAATATGCTCAATTATCACGCTAGTTTATGGAAAATCCCAACAGACAAACTGCCAGCCTCTGAATTGATTGTTGACATACAGAATAAAGTAACAGAACTAGTTGATTTGACTATTCTAGACCAAGGTCAAGCAACTGCACTTAACAATTCTTTAGGTATGACTGAGCAATTACTCGAAGAGCAGAGGTTCAAACCAGCAATAGGTCTAATCCGAGCCTTCAACAACAAAGTTTTGGCTCTGGTAAAAGCAAGACAACTAACTGAAGAGGAAGGCAATATTTTAGTTGATGCTGCACAAGTGGTAATTAATGAAATAGAAAGCAATGTTAATGGTAGTTAGCTAGGAGATCAAAATCAAGGGGGCAGCTAGCACATTGATCTCGAAAGCTCAAAGCATTATTGCAAACCTATTATTCTGAGGATATTCGTAGTTACGGTTTAGCAATATAAGTTGAGACATCAAGATTTTTTTAATTTGAAAAAAGCAAATTTAAAATGAAACTATATACTTTAATCAAAACAATTGGCTTAATTTTAGCCATTACTCCAACGGCATATGCTTTACCTAATGGCAGACCATTTCAAGAACTCAATACTTTAATTGAAGAAAATGCTGAACAAAATACTGAAGCAATCAATGTATTAAAGGGTCAGTTAACATTGCTTGATGGGCGTGTTGGTCTGTTGGAAACAGATGTATCTGGTTTAACGGGCCGCTTTACTGAATTAGAAAGTACTGTCAATAAAAATAAATCTGATATCACAAAGGCTAAAGGGAAACTTGAAGCCGCTTTGGCCCAGGTTTCTTTAAACTCAGGTGCTATTCAAACAGCTAATTCCGCTATAACAGTGGCACAAGCGAGTATTGCTTCACATCAGTCAAATTTAAATAGTTTATTAGCAACGCGAGAAGATCATAATACAGCTATCAATTTGGCACTCCAAAGCATTGCTGCATTAGAGGCTCAAATAAGTGAATTAGAAAACAATCCAGATGCTAGTTCGGATGCTCTTGCCGCACTATACATTGATCTGGGCGAACTTAATGATAGCTACGCCTCTTTAATAGCGATGGAAAATACGAATGAGGAGAAAATTGCAGAAACGCAGTCACTTATTACAAATGCTGAAACAAATTTGAGTCAATTACAATCTGAATTGACTGAGTTGGAATCTACCATTGAGCAAACAACTGTCCTGACAAATGAAGAAAGAGCAGCTCTTAAAGTAAGTCTATTAGATATGATAGAAAATTATCAGGTACAGAAATCCGATATAGAAGCAGAGTTGAATTCACTTGAGCCAGCAATGGCTGACTTGGCGAGTACAAATAATGTGATTGCGGCTGATCTTCAAGCACAAATGTTGGCATTGACTATCATTATCGACACTGACAGTCCATCTATCTCCGCGTTACATACTGAAGTAAGTATTTTATCTAGCACATTAACTTTATTGAACACCCATTTTAATGATTTTAATTCGCGCTATTTGTTACTTAAATCAGCATTACAAAATAACTCGAGCAATATAGAGGCTATTTTGTTAGGACTCAATTCATTAAACGACACCGTGGATGCAATCCCGGCCCCTGCAATGTTTATGTTTTCTTACATAGACAACCTCAATGATGATGGTATCAATTTAGTTCATCAGATACGCAAGTTTTTTCAACACTCCTCCTGGGGTGGGCGTAGATATGTTAGTTTAAATGTTAAAAATGATTATCATATGCTGTACACTCAAATTTGTATCGATGAACGGGAGCCTATGATGCAAGATTTAGGGCTTGTAAATGAGTTTTCGGCTCTGTTCCAGTTCAATGTTGTCACCCGTATGCTGATTGTAAAATTTTCTGAGAGTTAAAGTTTGAATAACTTTC